>Ga0310694_10000148_pt1 | contig 105516 bp, 99 predicted proteins | sample 174DNAGHGhighgp2_FD_203884 | JGI IMG/M metagenome (GOLD analysis project Ga0310694, IMG submission 203884) | Sheep rumen microbial communities from Palmerston North, Manawatu-Wanganui, New Zealand - 1742 DNA GHGhigh gp2 (v2) (version 2) | ecosystem: Host-associated > Mammals > Digestive system...
GATACAAGATGAGGTAAAGCTAAGAACAACAAGGTTTGATATCGCAATTAAGGTATGTAATCTAAGAATAGATTTAGAAAGCGAGAATCAAAGCCATGGAGATTTAGAATATTATAATAATAGAAAGCTATATTACCTATCAAGGCTACATTCACAATCATATGATAAGATAGATTACAATCAAATGAATAAGAGCTATGTAATATTCTTATATAACTTTAATATGGGATATGATAATTTAATAACAGAATCTGTAATGTATAACAAAACAGCAGGAATAGAATATCCTCATTTGAAGATATACGATATAAATTTGTCAAAGGTCAATAAAAGTAGTACAATAGAATTAGAAAGATTATTCGATTTACTAAAAAGCCGAGATATAGATAAATATCTAGGCTTAAGTGATCCTTTTTTGAAGGGAGTGGCCAATATGATAGAGGAATATGATAAGGATGAGTTATTAAGACTTCAAGCACAGCTAAGAAGAGATAACGAAATAGAATTAAGGTCTATGAAGGAATATGCGAAAAGAACAGGTCATGAGGAAGGCTTAGCTGAGGGTAGAGCTGAAGGTAGGGCACAAGGACTTACTGAAGGTAGAGCACAAGGACTTACTGAAGGTAGAGCTGAAGGTAGAGCGCAAGGACTTACTGAAGGTAGAGCCGAAGGAGAAAAGGCTAAGGCTATAGAAATGGCTAAAAATCTTTTGAGTCTTGGAGTAGATATTAATACAGTATCTAAGGCTTCAGGGCTTAGCGTAGATGAATTAAAAAAGCTTTAATAAGACATTAATTGTTAGTTTTATTAAAGATAATATTGTGTTTTAATGCATTCATGCTTGAAAAATGATGCGTTAATACTACTATTTTGGAGATTGTTCGACAATCTCCTTTCTTTTGTATCTATAAATGAGTGTTTTGATTGACATTCGTCAAATTTTCAATGTATAATACTTTAGTATTATTTAGATGATAGATTATTATAATAGGAGTGGTAAAATGCCTCATACAATTGAGATTAAGAACTTATATACTAAAACTGCTGATACAGGTATGGAAATCCTAAAGGGATTTAGCTTAACTATGAATACTGGTGAAGTACATACTATAATGGGACCTAATGGTACTGGTAAATCAACACTTGTAAATACTATTATGGGTAACCCTAAATATATCATTACTGCAGGAGAGATTTTATTTGATGGCAAATGCATTAATGATTTAGCTGTTGATGAACGAGCACGTTTAGGATTATTTCTTGCATATCAAAATCCAGCAGAGGTTCCAGGTGTTACAAATAGTGATTTTGTAAGAGCCGCTATGAAGGCTTCAACAGGTAAGGATGTTTCTTTATTTAAGTTTATTAAGGAATATGATAAGGCTTGTCAGGATTTATCAATGCCAGAAAACCTTGCTCATAGATTCTTAAATGAAGGATTCAGTGGTGGAGAAAAGAAGCGTAATGAGGTTTTACAGCTTAAAATGCTTAAGCCAGCATTCTCATTATTAGATGAAATAGATTCAGGTCTTGATGTAGATGCATTAAGAATTGTTGGAGAGAATGTATATGATATGGTTGGAGAGAATATGGGAGTACTTTTAATTACTCACTATAAGAGACTTTTAGATTATATAAAGCCAACACATGTTCATGTAATGATTAATGGAAGAATTGTAAAAAATGGTGGAAATGAATTAATCACTAAGATTGATAATGAAGGTTACGATTGGGTTAAAAAGGAATTAGGAATTGATATTGAAAAGAAGGAAGAGCAAAAAACACATGTACTTCTAGAGAATTGTGCATTTGCTCCTGAAAAGAAATAATGAAAAATATTATTCTTAATCCTAAAGATAATGATGTTGTTGTAATTAATGATGGTAATTCTAATTACACAATTAATATAGGAGAAAATACTCATATTCATATCCTTGAATATGATATCTTAAATTCCCAAGTAAACTTAAATGTAGCAGAATATGGTACTGTTAAATATGATGTCTTAAATGTTAAGGAATCTAATGTTAATAGACATTTTATATTAAACAAAAATGCTGAGGTTAAAGCTAATACTGTGAGCCTTAGCGTCCTTAAGGATAATACTATAGTAGACCTTAATGGTGATTATGCAAGATTTGAGCTAGATAATCTTGCAATTATTAATGGTGGAAACCAAATTATAAAGACAGAAACAAACCACAATGCACATAGTGGTGTATCAAAGGTATATAATATGGGAGTTGCGATTGAAAACGCAGAAATCATATTTGATACAACAGGAGCAGTACATAAGGATATGGAGATAAATGATTGTCGCCAATTATCTAAAGGTATTGTTATCGGTGATAATGCCAAGATCACTGAGCGTCCTATTTTATTAATCGATAATTATAATGTTAGTGCATATCATGGAGCTTCTATTGGTAAAATGAGCGATGAGCAATTGTTTTATTTAATGAGCCGTGGTATTAAAAAGAAGGAAGCATTTATGCTTATTCTTAATGGATTAATTGCCCCATTCTTGGCTAATATAGCTGATGATTTGAAAAAATCAGAGGCTGAAAATGCAATAAGCACATTATTAGAGGAGGCAAAATAATGCTTGATGTTAATGCAGTAAGAGCGTATTTTCCAGTTATAAATAAAAACCCAAAGCTAAGCTATCTTGATAGCGCAGCTTCATCACTTAAGCCACAGCCAGTTATTGATACTATAACAAGCTATTATGAGAATTTGGGTGTAAATGTTCATAGAGGTGTATATGACCTATCATATAAGGCAACTGACCTTTATGAGGGTGCTAGAGCTAAAATACAAAAATTCCTTAATGCAAAGCGTGAAGAGGAAATAGTATTTACTCGTGGAGCATCAGCTTCATTAAATCTAGTAGCTCAGTCATATGGTATGAAATATATATCTAAGGGTGATGAGGTTATTACATCAGAGCTTGAGCATCATTCATCACATATGCCATGGTTTAATGTATGTAAGGCTAAGGGTGCTACTCTTAAATATGTTGAATTAAATGAGGAAGGGCGTATTACAGTTGAGAACTTTAAAAAGGCATTAACTGATAAAACAAAGCTTGTAGCCCTTACTTATGTTTCTAATGTAATGGGTTATATAACACCAATAAAGGAAATAATAAAAATCTGTCATGAAAGAGGAATTGTTGTATCCGTAGATGGAGCACAAGCCGTTCCTCATATGAAGATTGATGTTCAGGATTTAGATTGTGATTTCCTATCATTCTCAGGACATAAGATGTGTGGTCCTACGGGAATAGGAGTATTATATGGTAAATATAAGCTTTTAGATAGTATGGATCCTGTTGAGTTTGGTGGAGATATGGCTGATGAGGTTTATAAGGATTCTCAAACATATAAGGCTGTCCCACATAAATTTGAAACAGGAACACCTATTATTGCTGGTGTTATTGGATTAGGAAGAGCTGTAGAATTCCTTGATTCAATTGGTCTTGATGAAATAGCAAAGCATGAAAATATGCTAGCACAGGAGGCTAAAAGAAGGCTTATGGAGCTAGATGGTGTTGAGGTTTACAACAAAACTGCTGAAACAGGAGTTGTAGCCTTCAATATAGTAGGCGTACATCCACATGATGCGGCTACTATTTATGATAAAAATGGAGTTTGTATTCGTGCTGGACATCATTGTGCACAGCTTATTACACGTTGGTTAAATCAAATATCAACTACACGTGCATCATTCTATATGTACAATACAATGGAAGATGTAGATAATTTAGTTAAAAGCGTAAAGGAAGCAAGAGATTTCTTTAAGCAATTCTAATTTGGAGGTAGATTATTATGCCAAGTCATGATATTGAACAACTATATAGAGATGTTATTATGGATAATTATAAAAATCCTCATAATAAGGGACTTTTACATCAGGTTGGATATACTCCAATTCATATGAACAATCCTTCATGTGGAGACGACATGAATGTAGAGGTTAAAATTGAAAATGGTATTATAACTGATATTAGGCAGGATGGGCATGGATGCTCAATTTGCTGTTCAAGTGCATCAGTTATGAGTGAAACATTAAAGGGTAAAACACTAGAGGAGGCCCAGCAAATTATTGAAGCCTTCTATCAAATGATTCAAGCTAATCCTATATCTGAGGAAATGGAGGAGAAGCTTGGTGAGGCTATAGCCTATACTGGAGTTTCTCAATTCCCTGCTCGTATAAAGTGTGCAACTCTTTCATGGAAGGCCTGTGAAAAGGCAATAAATGAGGAGGATGTTAAATAATGGATGATAACAAGGTAAAGGAAGTAGAAGGAATCGTTGGAGATTATAAATATGGATTTAAAACTGATATAGATTCTGTTATTACATCTGGTAAGGGTCTTAGTGAGGATACAGTAAGATTTATATCTAAGGCTAAGAATGAGCCAGAATGGATGCTACAATTTAGGTTAAATGCATATAATGCCTTCTTAAAACTAAAAAATCCATCATGGGGACCTGATTTATCAGGAATCAAATTTGATGATTATACATATTATATTAAGTCAGTTAAAGGTGGAGCTAAGAATAATTGGGAGGATGTACCTACAGAAATAAAGGAAACATTCGAGAAGCTTGGCGTACCAGAATCTGAACGTAAATATTTTGCAGGTGCCTCAAATCAATTTGAGTCTGAGGTAGTATATCATAAGAATCTAAAGGAGCTTGAGGACGAAGGGGTAATATTCTGCGATACTGATACAGCACTAAGACTATATCCTGATTTAGTTCAAAAATATATTGGGAAGGTAGTACCTGTAACAGACAATAAGTATGCGGCATTAAATAGTGCTGTATGGTCTGGAGGCTCATTTATATATGTACCAAAGGGTGTACATGTAAAAAAGCCTGTTCAATCATATTTTAGAATTAATTCTGAGCGTATGGGACAATTTGAAAGAACACTTATTATTGTAGATGATGATGCATCTATACATTATGTTGAAGGATGTACAGCACCTCAGTATTCAAAGGATTCATTGCACGCAGCAGTGGTTGAAATATATGTAGGTAAGAATGCTCAAGCTAGATATTCAACAGTCCAAAACTGGGCTTCAAATATAGTAAATCTTGTAACTAAGAGAGCTATCGTTGATGATTATGGTCAAATGGATTGGATTGATGGAAATGTAGGAGCAGGGCTTAATATGAAATATCCTGCATGTATCCTAAAGGGTAAAGGATCAAAGGGAACAATGGTTTCAATTGCATTTGCTGGACAAAAGAGTCAAATACAGGATACAGGAGCTAAGATGCTTCACCTTGGTGAGGGATCTACATCAAGAATCATCTCAAAATCAGTATGTAGAAATGGTGGTACTGTAAATTATAGAGGGCTTGTATCATGTGGTCCTAATGCAAAGGGTGCTAAATCACATATTGAATGTGACACATTAATACTTGATAATAAATCATTCTCAGATACTATTCCTACTAATACAGGAGCAAATGCTGATATGTATATTGAGCATGAGGCTACTGTATCAAAGGTTAATGAGGAGCAGCTATTCTATTTAATGAGCCGTGGACTTACAGAAGAGCAGGCTACAGAAATGATAGTAATGGGATTTATAGAGCCATTTAGTGCAGAGCTTCCTATGGAATATGCCGTAGAGCTTAATAGATTAATTAAGCTTAATATGGAAGGTTCAATTGGATAATTTAAGAAGCATTCGCAAGAATGCTTTTTATTTGTAAAAAAGAATGCTATAATATTAATATCTTGAAAGGAGAATAAAATATGTATAATCAGTATATATTAATAAAAGCAAAGCATAATATTTTTTCTCCTGAGCTTAATGACTTTTTTAAGGGACTATTAGGCAATAATATTAAAATAGAAGGGGCTAATGGCTTACTTACTATTTATCATCAATATGAAAATACAGATGATATCTATGATACACTTGCAGGACTTATGCAGGAATATGATCAAAATGTTTATGCATATTTATCACGCAAGGATTTTAATTTAGATAATTATAATATAATATCAAAGTATTTTAGTGAAACTGATTTAAAATCTAATCTATATATGGAGCATGATTTATTAATGGAGCTTGTCCTTGATGGTAAAAGAGAGGATTTAGACCGTATAGCTTTAGGTAGCTTTTATCAAAATCCTTCGATGATTGATACAATTAAATCATTTCTTGAAAATGATATGAATACATCAAAGACAGCTAATGCTATTTATATGCATAGAAATACCCTTATAAACAAGCTTGATAGGTTTGTTTTACAAACAGGATATGATATAAAGAAATTTACAGATGCTTTTATAATATATCATCTTATAAAAAAATAGAATGAATGTGCACTTTGCACATTTATTTTTTTAATTGAAAATAGTAAAATTACAATAGATATTGCCTAAGGAGGAAATTATTAATGGCTACTTTAAGTTTAAGAGATATTCAAAAGGTTTATCCTAATGGAACTCAAGCAGTTTTTGATTTCAATCTAGATATTAATGACAAGGAGTTTATTTGCTTCGTTGGTCCATCTGGATGTGGAAAGTCAACTACATTACGTATGATCGCTGGTCTTGAGGATATTACAGCAGGAGAGCTTTATATTAATGGAAAGCTTATGAATGACGTAAGCTCAAAGGATAGAGGAATTGCGATGGTTTTCCAAAGCTACGCTCTATACCCACATATGTCAGTTTATGAAAATATGGCATTCGGATTAAGACTTCGTCGTATGGGTGAGGATGAGATTCATGAAAGAGTTATGAAGGCATCTGCAATCCTTGGTCTTGACCAATACCTACAAAGAAAGCCAAGAGCTCTATCAGGAGGACAAAGACAAAGAGTTGCCCTAGGACGTGCTATCGTTCGTGATGCAGACGTATTCTTAATGGACGAGCCTCTATCAAACCTAGACGCAAAGCTTCGTGCTTCAACTCGTGGAGAGATTCTAAAGCTTCATAGAAGATTAAATTCAACTACTATCTATGTAACACATGACCAAATTGAGGCTATGACAATGGCATCAAGAATTGTTGTTATGAAGGATGGAAGAATGCAACAGGTTGGATCTCCTAAGGAGGTTTACCATAACCCAGTTAACATGTTCGTTGCAGGATTCATCGGAACTCCACCAATGAACTTTATTCCAGGATTCGTTGATGAAAAGGGTAACTTCACATCTGAGGATGGAGCTTATGTAATTGAGGTTCCATTTGGAAAGGTTGAAGAGCTTAAGAAGTATGACTACATTGGAAAGAAGATTATGCTAGGAATTCGTCCTGAGGATATTCATGATGAGCAAGAGCCTATTTTCTTCGAGACTTATCCAAATGCAGTTATCGATGTTAAGGTAGATATGGCTGAGTTACTAGGAGCTGAGACTAACATTTATACAACAATCTCAGAGGCTAACGTAATCGCTGCTGTACCTTCTCGTGATGACATCACTTTCGATTCTCGTGTTAAGCTAGTTCTTGATATGAACAAGTGTCATTTCTTCGATGCTGAGACAGAAGAGAACATCGCATTCATGAATCATAACAAGAAGTAATAATAATTAAAATCACCCAATTGGGTGATTTTTTTTATAAAATTATGCTGAATTATATTGAAGAAAAGGATAAAAAATCAATTATTTATTACAATGATACCAAGGATGAATGCGAGACCTATGAGCTGTTGATAACTAAGGTAATGAGGGATCATTTATTTAAATATGATTATTATAAAAAAAGAATTAGAGAAATATTTAATTATAAAACGAATGTGCCTATATATTTATCAAAATCTATTCTTTTAATAAAGGTAAAAGCTAAGGATACAACATACTATATTAATTATATGGAGCTTCTATCAATTTCATATTCAGAGGATACACTTTTGTTTATATTTAAAAATGGAATAACACTTTTCCTAGACCGAAAAGGAAACAATATTATTCGTATATGCGAAATGGCTAACAATATATTAGATTATATGCAAGGATTAGAAAATAATTATTATAATTAACACGTTTTCAGCCTCTTTCATAGCTTTTCATATCATTTTTGTTTGATTAAGACTTTTTATAATGTTATAATAACATTGGTAGAATAAAACTACATTTAATGAAAGGAATGATAAGTATGTCTAAGAAGGTAGTAACAGATTTAGACGTTAAAGGAAAAAAGGTATTAATGCGTGTTGACTTTAATGTACCTATGAAGAATGGGGTCATTACAGATGACAATCGTATTAGAGAGGCATTACCTACAATCAAGTATGTAATTGATAATGGAGGTAAGGCAATTGTATTCTCTCATCTTGGAAGAATTAAGACAGCAGAGGATAAGGTTACAAATACATTAGCTCCAGTTGCTAAGAGATTTGAGGAATTAATTGGAAAGACAGTTAAGTTTATTCCAGAAACTCGTGGAAAGGCATTAGAGGATGCTATTAATCAAATGCAAAATGGAGATATCTTAATGTTCGAGAATACTCGTTTTGAGGATCTTGATGGAAAGAAGGAGTCAGGAAACGATCCAGAGCTTGGAAAGTACTGGGCATCTCTTGGAGATGTATTCGTTAATGACGCATTCGGTACTGCACACCGTGCACATGCTTCAAATGTTGGAATCGCATCAAACATTGCTGAGACTGCAGCAGGATTCCTACTTGAGAAGGAGATTAAGTTCATCGGTGGAGCTGTAGATAATCCAGTTAGACCATTCGTAGCAATTCTTGGAGGATCTAAGGTATCTGATAAGATTGGTGTTATTGAGTCATTAATTGAAAAGGCTGATAAGATTTTAATTGGAGGAGGAATGATGTTTACATTCCTTGCAGCTCTAGGAAAGAATGTTGGAGCTTCTAAGTGTGAGGCAGACAAGCTTGACTTAGCTAAGGAGCTTTTAACAAAGGCTTCAGGAAAGATTGTACTTCCAGTTGATACTGTTGTAACAACTGAGTTCTCAAATGATACTCCTTTCCAAACAGTATCAATTAATGATATTAAGGATGGTCAAATGGGACTTGATATCGGAACTGAGACTTTAAAGGAGTTTACAAATATTATTTCAACTGCTAAGACAGTTGTATGGAATGGACCTATGGGTGTATTTGAAATGTCAAATTACGCTAAGGGTACAATAGGTATTTGTGAGGCATTAGCTAACCTTAAGAATGCAACTACTATTATTGGAGGAGGAGACAGTGCTGCTGCCGCTATCCAATTTGGTTATGCATCAAAGGTATCACATATTTCAACAGGTGGAGGAGCATCTTTAGAGTATCTAGAGGGTAAGGTTCTTCCAGGTGTTGCTTGTGTTGATGACAAGTAAGATTTAGTTATATAAGTGCCTTTCAAAAAGGCACATAGTAATAAAAAAGGAATTTTCTACATTTTATGATTATTTTATTAGAAAAGTATGATAAAATAAAAATATGATAGGAGTTCGAGAATGTGGGAGTCTTAGACTTCTAGAAAAGAAAATACCGAAAATTTTGGAGGAAATGAAATTATGGAAAAGACAATTGTAGTAAAGAGTACTGTAGGATTACATGCAAGCCTTGCTGCTAAGGTGGTTCAAGCAGCATCAAAGTATGATGTAGAAATCAACCTTATTTATGAGGATAAGGTAGTTGATGTTAAGTCTATTCTAGGTTTAATGTCACTAGCTGTTCCTTCTGGAGAAAATGTAAAGGTTGTTGCTAACGGAGACGAGGCAGAACAAGCAATTGCTGATATCGCAGAGATTCTTGAGAAGTAATTTAAAAAAGAGGATACTATAGAGTTTAGTAATAGAACGTAATAGTAAAGGGTGAATGCTATGAGAAAACCTATAATGGCTGGTAACTGGAAGATGTATAAGACCTATGATGAGGCTTTAAAGTTTATCTATGAGGTAAATAATAATCTTCCAAGCAAGGATGTAGTAGAAACTATTATATTCCCACCAGCAATGCTTCTTGTATCTTTAGTAAAGAGACAGGGAGATAATCTTGAAATTGGTGCTCAAAATATGCATTATGAAAATTGTGGAGCTTATACAGGAGAAATATCTGCTGAAATGCTTCGTTCAGTTGGTGTAACACATGTACTTGTGGGACATAACGAAAGAAGAAGATATTTCGCTGAATCTGATGAGGATGTTAATAAAAAGGCACAACAAGCCTTAGAACATTCATTATGCCCTGTAATTTGCTTTGGTGAAACAGAAGAACAATATTTACACCACAACACAGACAATATCCTTCGTAGACAGGTTCATGCCGCTTTAATAGGACTACCTGAGGATAAGATGGATAAGGTAATACTTGCATATGAGCCAATCTGGGCAGTTGGTACAGGAAAAACTGCAACTCCAGAGATTGCCAATGAGAAGTGTAAATTGATTAGAAGCTTTGTAGAGGAGCTTTATGGTAAGAGAACGGCTAACAATATGAGAATATTATATGGAGGTTCTGTAAATCCAGATAATATTAAATCGCTAGTAGAACAGCCAGATGTAGATGGAGCCTTAGTAGGAGGAGCATCTTTAGACTCTACAAAATTTATTGATATGGCCTATAAGGTTGCAAATCAAGAGTAAAAAAATAGTGATTCTTCAATCGAAGAATCACTTTTTTCTTTGCATATATGCTTCATAAATAAGAATAGAACCAGCTACAGCTACATTTAAACTATTATTATGTCCCTCCATTGGAATATAAACCTTCTTATGATTATGATTATACCAATCAGGATTAATTCCAAATCTTTCATTACCAATGACTATAGCAATTTTACCTTTATAATTGTAGCTTTGATAATCAAGACCAAGCTTTGGTTCACCAAGATAGATATCATAGCCATTAGAGCTTAAAAATTCTAATGTATCACTATAGGATGCCTCTATGGTAGGTATTATAAGATTAGCTCCTCTTGATAGCTGACTCATTTTAGGATTTAGTATCTTTGATACAGGATCTACTAGAATCATTCCTTCTGCCTTACAAGAATCCATAGTACGAAGAAGTGTACCAATGTTTCCTGGTATTTCAAGCCTATCACAAACGACTAGGAAATCATAATCCTTAAAATCATTTAATGACAATATTCTAGGCTTAATGAAGGCTAAAAAGCCAATTGAATTATCCTTTGATAAAAACGTCTCAAACATCCTTTTAGAGATTGTATAGTATTCCTTTGATAAGGATAATGCCTTATCTATTATAAGCTTAGTAGTAGTATGATATTCTATATCATCACAATAGATGAAGGTATCAATATCATATTTAAAGCTTATGGCTATCTCAAGAGAGTTTAGATCATCTACTAATATGTAATTTGTATTTTTCTTAAACCTGTCCTTTAAATCCTTAAATATAGGATTGTCTTTACCAAGTTTCATGTTATCACCATGCCTATTATAACATGAACTTTATTATTTTAAAAAGATATTATATAATTATAATAAGGGAAATGATTCATTTTATAGAAAAGGTTGTGAGGATATGAAATTTAAATATTTAGGAATGAGCTTATGCCTTATGGCATCAATGGTAGCCCTATCTTCATGTGGTACTAGTAATGGTGGGGATAGTGTAACACCTACACCATCACAAGGAACAGATGATGATGGTAATACTAATACAAATACAGATGATGATCCTGTAATACTTCCATCAACAATGAGTATATCAAAGGCAGGTGGAGATCAGGAAAGCGCATATATAGAGTTTAATCCTGTTGAGGGAGGATCAAGCTATAAGGTATTTGTTAAGAAAACTAAGGATAATACTGACGCGGATGTTCAAGAGGAGTATAAACAAATTGATAATGAGCTAATACGTAAGTATTCAACTACCAATTCATATATTCTTAGAGCTGATGCAGTAGGACTTGCGGCTGGTACATATTCTATGAAGGTGACATATAATAATGGTACATCTGAGGTAGATGGTGCCGAGATTACAAATATTAAGGTTAAATCATATGATAGAACTGGATTCGCTTGGATGAATGGTACGTCTAGTGGAGCGTATAATGAGGATGGTACATTAAAGAATGGTGCCCTAGTATTATATGTTACAAACGCAAACAAGGATACTATTAGTGCTGAAATAACAGGTGCTGAATCTAATCCTTGTGTTGGTATATTAGCGATTATGAAGGGTCTTGCGAAGGGTAAGGAAACAAGGCCTGTAGATATAAGAGTTATTGGTAATGTAGGAGACGCTACAGGAATTGATTCAGATTCTGATTTTAAGGGAGATTGGTGTATTTCAAATAAGAATACATCAAATGGAGTAACAGTTGAAGGAATAGGAGAGGATGCCACAGCAAATGGATGGGGTCTTCGTGTAAAAAATGCTTCAAATGTTGAAATCCGTAACCTAGGATTTATGAACTGTAACTCAAATGAAGGAGATAGTATAGGCCTTCAGCAGGGAAATGACCATATGTGGGTACACGATAATGATATTTTCTATGGAGATGCTGGTGGTGATGCTGACCAAGCCAAGGGTGATGGAGCCTTAGATATTAAGAAAACACAATATGCGACTCTATCATATAATCATTATTGGGATTGTGGTAAATCAACACTTCATTCTAATGGAGATGCAGTAGAATATGTATCATACCATCATAATTGGTTTGACCATTCTGATTCTCGTCATCCACGTATAAGAGTGTCTTCATGTGTCCATATTTATAATAATTATTATGATGGAAACTCTAAGTATGGAGTAGGTGTTACATCAGGATCTTCAGCTTTTGTTGAAAGCAACTACTTTAGAAATTGTAAGGATCCAATGCTATCATCACTTCAAGGAACTGATGCCAAGGGTGATGGAACATTCTCAGGAGAGTCTGGAGGAATGATTAAGGCCTATAATAATAAAATTATATGGGAGGGTAGCATGGCTGGATATACTGATAATTTAGTATATGCCAATGCTTCTTTAGGAAATAATTCAGCTAACGCCACATCATTTGATGCATATCTTGCATCATCAAGAGATGAGCAGGTACCTGCTACATATAAAACAAAATCTGGAGGAACTACATATTCTAACTTTGATACTAATTCCTCAATTATGTATTCATATACTGTAGAAACCCCAGAAGAAGCAAAAGAAACAGTAGAAAAATATGCTGGAAGAGTTAATGGTGGAGATTTCAAATGGGATTTTGATGATTCTGTTGAGGATATAAATTATTCAGTTATCACTGCACTAAAGACTGCATTAACTGCTTATTCATCAAATCTAATATTAGATAATACATCTACTACAACACCAACAAATGATAGTACACAGAATACAAATACAACACCATCAACATCAACTGTTTCAACAGGTGAAATACTTACATTCCCATATAATGGAACTAATTTTAATGTATCTGGTAATTTGTCTACAGAAAAAGGAAGCGTAACATATGGTGGGGTGACATATACTACATGTCTTAAGATGGAGAGCTCAACATCTGTTACATTTACAACATCAGCTACTATGACTATAACTTTAATTATAAATGGTACTAATATTAAGGTTGATGGTGAAAAGTATACTGGAACTGTAGAAGGAGATCATTATGTAATTACTCTTTCGTTATCAGCAGGAACACATACTATTACTAAGGCAGATTCCTCAAATCTTTTCTATTTATCACTTTCATAAAGAATTGGCATCCCTTATGGGGTGCCATTTTTTCTTGTGATATTATGAGTTAAGACATTATGCTTGAATATCTTTTATATCGTTCAATATCTTTCTCAGAAATTTGGTGTAATATTTATGTAAAATTTTGTGATGCAAATTATGTGATTTTTCTTAATGGTTAAAAATTATAATTCAAAAAGCGGTCAAAATTGTTGCATCTTTATTGTTGAGAAAAGTATTTTGGGAATTATTTCTTAATCTGCAAAAATCAAAAAACGTGCAATTAATAACTTGTTTTATATTGTAAAAACGTGCGATTAATACAAATGGTATAAGGTATGGAGAAAAACTATTTATAAAGAAATAACAAAAAAACAGCTTCAAAACTAATAATTTTGGAGCTATTTTAATCTATTTATGGCGTTCCCGATGCGATTCGAACGCACGACCTTTCGCTTAGGAGCAATAAAACAGGCTCTTTCTAACTTTTGTAATGAGCGAAAATGGCTCAATGACGCGGTTTTGAATTTTTGTAATAATCGATATCTTTTGTAATTTTTGTTCGGCACCCTATCTTTTCTAGTAAATTTCCGATTCCTTCCGATTTTTTTCGCCGTCGATTTGCGTCGATTTTTAGTAATGTCGATTTTTTATTTTTGCATGGGTGCCATAATTTAGTAGTGCAATGGGGAAATACAATTGTTATTTCATACTGCTTGTTATTTTATTTGTTCTTATTATATAATACTTTTATGGAGATACAGTATAACATGAAAGGCTGAGTTTTTGGGCATTCCAATATATCAATATGATTCTTATACTATGATAGAAAATGAAAAAGATAAGATAATAAGAATGAATAAGGAGGTACCTAATTATGAAGGGTAGAATTTCCTTATTTTCAGGTAAACACGACGTTGCAATCGGTGACGCTAATTATATGCCAAAGACAGGCGAGAAATCTAAATTTGGAAAATATATTGCTAATAGACCAGATGTTGATCCAAACGGAATGTTTGATGTTATAGCACATGGAGCTACTACTTTTATCGAAGTTTATAGTGGTGGAAAAACATATAACGTAGACGCAAGAGAAGCTGCTAAATTGATTAGAAAACAACCAGGCTTCAAAAAAGCAAAATCAATAAGATTGTTATCCTGTAGTACAGGTGCTGATCCAGAAGGATTTGCTCAACATCTCGCAAATGCATTGGGTAAACCAGTTTATGCACCAAATAATACAATGTATTCTTTATCCAATGGCAGATATTGGATAGGTAATATAAGTCCTTCTGTAAAAGGGGATTTTGTTAAATATGTTCCAGGAGGTATAAAACATGGAAAAAGAAAATAAATATTATTGTCCTGATTGTGGTACTGAAATGCTAGCTATTTATGAGAAACCGGCATTAAATTTGACTTGTCCTAATTGTGGCTGCAAATTAGCTACTACAAAGTGGGAAACTATAGATTTGGATGAGACCATATATGAGATTGAAACATTATCAATTGAAAATCCATCTCTTGATCAAATTAAAGTTTTTGCGAAATTAACAGGTAATAATTTTGTTGTAAGTAAAGATTTAATAAAAAGAGGATATTCTGTATTTAAGGGGCTTGCAAAGAATTTGAAAGATACGGCTAAAATTCTTGATGCCCATTCGTTTAAATATAAAATAACTCCGGATTATCCATATGAAATTAGATAAGTATGTTGAATATGTTGTCTAATCAATTCGTTTCTTTGAAAGAAATTGAACGCAATGTTATGATATTTAAATAAAAAAATATCAATATGTAAAAAATCAGTCTCAAAATGAGGCTGATTTTGTTATCTGGTGGCGTTCCCGATGAGATTCGAACGCACGACCTTTCGCTTAGAAAAGTAGAAGAAGCGTAAAAAAAAAAGACATCTTTCGATGTCTTAATTTTAATATTATCTGCTGTAGAACTCGACGATTAATTGCTCATTAACGTCAGTTAAGAACTCGCTACGCTCAGGAACTCTTACGAATGTTCCAACACCAGTATTCTCATCATAAGATACATACTCCTTACGAGAGAAGTTTCCTTCTAATGCAGCCTTAGATACAGCTAGATCCTTAGAAGTCTCCTTTAATTGTACCTTGTCACCAGCACTTAATAGAATTGAAGGAATGTCTGCCTTCTTTCCATTTAATAGAATGTGACCATGAGTTACTAATTGACGAGCTTGCTTACGAGTTGAAGCTAGACCAACACGGTAAACAACGTTGTCTAATCTTGACTCTAATAGCTTTAAGAAGTTTTCACCAGTCTTACCGTTAAGCTTTGCAGCCTTGTCGAATAAGTTACGGAATTGCTTCTCAGACATTCCGTAAGTGAATCTTACCTTTTGCTTCTCTTGTAATTGTAATCCATACTCAGTTAATTTTGCTTTCTTTTGTCCATGGAATCCTGGAGCATAAGGACGCTTTACTAATTCCTTACCACTACCTGTGATAGAATAATTTAAACGTCTAGATACCTTCCAGTCAGAACCTGTAAATCTTGACATGTTTATTTTCCTCCTATATGTCTTTAATTTTTATATGGGGAAAAGTTATCGATACATAAAGCACTGTAGGTCATCTAATATTAGTACGTTCATCTAAAGCAGCCGAGGTTACTAGTACTCCACCTTTAGGGATAAGATGATATCTACAGCAGGATTATGCTGCTGCCTTTTACCCATGCTATTCAATTATATAAAAACTTCATAAAGAAGTCAACTATTTTTTTAGTATGATCTTTTGTAATTCTGCAAAGCTTTGAGCCTGCTTTTTGAAATAGAAGGAGTATTGGGCATCAAGAGAAGGTGACACAAGAAGTGTATCAATACCAGCCCTAAGCATTTCTATATCAATTTGACGATTATCAATATAGCAATATTCCATTATATTCCTATATTTATTATTCTTTATTATTTTCTTAAGTGAATCATAATTAATAGGAAGGTTATAAATATTTGATATATTTCTAAGCTTCAATGATTTAATAAGCTCTTCTAGATCATCAGGCTTCATAGAAGAGATAATATAAATATGCTTATGCTTACCACATATCTTAAGGAATTTTTTAGCTCCAGGATTAAGCTTAACCTTAGAACTATTATATATTCTATAGCATAATGTAGGATCTACATGTATATCATATTGATTCATATATTTTTGAAATCTATATTTAAAATATTCATCATCAGTAAGCTCATGACGAATATATCTAGCCTCCACAGCCTTAACATTAGATTTATAAGCCTTTATAGTATCAGCCTTAGGCTTTATTCCATAAAGCTTTAATATTCTTTTTAAAGCTGCCTCTAGCTTTGAATCCTTACTATATAATGTATTGAGATTTATTATAAGCTTAGTGTATCTATAGTCATTATCCTTAGTATACATATCAAAGAATTTTTTTATTGACCCAAGACTCTTACTAGAAGAACGAAAATATCCCATACCCTTTAAAATGTTTGAAATGTATGTATCATTATTTAATATTATAAAATGTATTGATTTGTTATAAAGATTTTCAACTACCTTTATAACAGTTTCTTCAACACCAATCATACGAATAGTAGGGTCTATATACATATGTGAAGAGACAAGATTAAAAATGTCATATCTATATGACACAAATCCTAAAGCTACGTTATTGTTATAGAAAATAAGAGCGTGCTTATCATCATTCTTTAAAAAGAAGCTTTCAATAGTTTCATAAACTCCATTAGCCTGCATCTCAGTAACGTATTTTTTATATAAGTTTTGGTAATCCTCAGATGAGGTTTTAACAATCTTTAATTCCATAGGATAACCCCTCTATATATAATCTATTTATATTTTAACATATATCTTTGACATTAATACTTAAAAATTGTAAAATGTTTCTATGTGAAATGGAGTGGTATTATGGTATATAATCAAATACTTGTAAGATTTGGAGATTTAACACTTAAGGGTAGAAATCAAAAGGATTTCTATAATAGATTAATAAGATTAATACATTTAAAGCTTAAGGGCTTAAATGTTAACATTAATAATTATCATGATAGAGTATATATTGACCTACTTGATACACCATATCTAGATGTTGTTGATAGACTAGATAAGGTATCAGGTCTTTATTCATACTCATTATGTGTAAAATGTGATACTGATATTGAAACAATAAAGAATACTGCGATTAGCCTATGCAAAGAGGAAATCACAGGTGAAAATGTATTATTTAAGGTTTCTTGTAAGAGAGCTGATAAGAAGTATCCTATGCAGTCTCCTGAATTAAATAAGGTTATTGCAGGGGCAGTACTTTCAAATTGTAATAATTTAGTAGTTGATGTACATAATCCACAAAAAACATTATATGTAGAGGTCAGATGTGAAGGATGCTTCATGTATACATCTGAGATTAGAGGTCTTGGAGGATTCCCTGTAGGAGTTGCAGGAAAGGGTCTTGTAATGCTATCTGGTGGTATTGATTCGCCGGTATGTGGTATACAAGCTATGAAGCAAGGTATTCAAATTGAATGTATTCATTTTGAATCAACACCTCTTACTTCAATTGAAAGTGCTCAAAAGGTTGTAGACCTTGTAAAAATAATGTCTGATTACGCACCAGAGGGTAAGATTAAGCTTCATATGATTCCGTTTAAGGAAATGCATATGGCATTACTTGAGCATGTGCCAGAATCATATAATATTACAATAATGCGTAGAATGATGTATAGAATCGCAACTAAGCTTGCGCAAAAAAGAGATTGCTTAGTATTAATAAATGGAGAAAGTGTAGGACAGGTTGCTTCACAAACTCTATATTCAATGAATGTTATCAATAGTGTTACAAATATGCCAGTTATTCGTCCACTAGTAACATATGATAAGGTAGATATAGTTCGTCTTGCAGAAAAGTATAAGACATTTACTACATCAATTAAGCCATTTGCTGATTGCTGTACAGTATATGTACCAAAGAATCCTGCAACTCATCCTCATTTAGACAAATGCTTAGAATATGAGAAGCTATTTGATTATGAAACACTTGTAAATGAGGCTGTAGAAAATGTTAAATCTATCGAATTATCAGTAACATCTGATTTAGACCTTGCAGCCCTAGGTCTTGAGGTAAGAAAGGTATTATGATTTCCTCTCTTACAAATAAAAGAGTAAAGGAATTATGTCTTTTAAAAACCTCTAAGGGAAGAAAAAGTAGTGGACAATTTATAGTAGAGGGAAGACATTTAGTAAATGAAGCTAAGGCTTTAGGTATACTTCTTGAGGTATATACAACAGACTCTAGTTTAGAAGGAGAGCTTGTATCAAAAGAGGTAATGAAGAAGCTTTGCAACACAGATAGTGTTGTAAATCAAATAGGCGTATGCAAAAAAATAGTATCAAATAAAATAGATGATAGGGTACTTATCCTTGATGGTGTACAGGACCCTGGTAATCTAGGAGCCTTAATGAGAAGTGCTAAGGCCTTTGATTTTAATACTATTTTTTTGGGAAATGGTACTGTAGATCCATATAATGATAAGGTAATACGTTCATCACAGGGAGCTATATTTAAGTTATCTATTCTTGAAGGGGATGTAGTTGATTTCATAAAATCACTTAATGAATATGAAATATATTCCACAAATGTTTTGAATGGTATTAATGTTTGTGAAATAAAAAAAGCACAAAAGTGTGCTTTGATTTTAGGAAATGAAGGAAACGGAGTATCCGATAGAGTAAATAGCCTAGGACTTAAAAACCTATATATTAAAATATCAAATACTGAATCATTAAATGTTGCAGTAGCAGGTTCAATTTTAATGTATGAAATATCAAAATAAATGCCGAGATTAATTTCTCGGCAATTTTTTTAAATATACATTAAAACTACAACAATACCAATTATAAGAAGAAGAATTCCAAATGCCCATTTAGCAATCTTATCAATTCTGTTCTTACCCTTATAATCCTTTGTAGCATATCCAGGATTTAGAATCATAAAATTATTTCCTGTAAGAATACCATACTGATATAAAATAACTAATCCCATAACGATAAATCCATATGTATCGTTTGGAAGAGGCTGTGGGTTTTTAATCATTTCACCCTCTAAAACCTCACCAGGATTGCATCCTATATATTTTTCGTCGTTATATAAGATATATGGCTTATCACCATCGCCAATAACTAGGCACATTTTTTGCTCATTAGCTTTTGTATCAACTACGGTAAAATCAATTCTTTTCATTTAGCTACTCCTCATCAATAGTATATAAAGGCTCACAATCAAGTTCCTTATACATCTTAGATGTAAAAAGAACTCCATCTAGATGGTCATATTCATGCTGGAATACTATTGCAGGATATCCCTCAAGTGTACCAGTCTTTTGCTTGCAAGTATTTGTTCTAAAATCATAAACATAGCACTTGTATGAAATCTTATAATTTCTTGGTGTTATAAGACCATCAGTTGGTCTATCAACACTAAGGCATCCCTCTCCACCAGGAAGATATGTCATTTCCTTACTACGCCATGTAATAACTGGATTAATTACTGCCATGCAGTATCTTTTATTATTATTTAAGAAATCCTCAAAATTAAGTGCAAACATTCTCTTAAGAACTCCTACCTGTGGAGCTGCAATTCCAACACCTGGTCTAATACCATATTTCTTTACAAGCTCATCAATAGAAGAATCAACAACATATTCAAGAAGACCTCTTAATACATTTAAATCCTCAGATGAGATTGGAAGCTTAACAGGCTCACATGGAGTCTCAAGAACAGGATTTCCCTCTCTTGTTATATCTTTCATTAAATACATAAAAATCACCAGCTTCATTATAACATATTTGATTAAAAAAAGTCTATTTATATGATATAATATTTAAGGTGGTGCTATGCAAACTGATGTTTTAGATAAGGCTTATATATTATCTGATGCGATTAAGGATTTAGATTTATATAAGGAGCTTATAGTTTTAAATAATGAAATAGAAGATAAGCTTAAGGATAAGCTTATGGCTTTTAATAAGGCTAAAGAGGATTATAATGAAGCCTATAAATATAAGGACTATCATCCTTCATTTAAGGATTATGAGAAAAGGCTTGTTTTAGCTAAGACAGAATTATATTCATGTGAGCTTGTTAAAAAATATTTTTCAAAATATAATGAGCTTCAATCATTACTTGATAGTATGTTTGATGAAATTAAAATGTCTGTATCAAATAAGCTTGAGCTATCAAATGATAAAAGGAGATGTGAATGTAAGAAATGAATATAGAAAGATCAAGAATTATAGTTGAGTTTAGAGACTCAAGCTATAAGGAATTATTACAAGGATTTAAAAATATTGATATCATTTATGAATCAAAAAAGAAATATGCATTAATATATTGCAATAGAGCTGATGAAAAGAGAATATTAGAGCTATTATCAAGAAACGCAGGTAATGCATATGTATCAAACGAAAAGGTAGAAGGATACAATTTTTAAAGTGTAAAGAAAAAATACTTGACACCATAAAATTATATGGTAAAATGTATTTGTTGATATGAAACAAAAGGAGTGAATTTAAATGGTTAAATTAAGATTACAAAGATTTGGTGCAAACAAGAAGCCTTTCTATCGTATTGTTGCGGCTGATTCAAGAAGCCCACGTGATGGAAAGTTCCTAGAAATCGTTGGAACATATAATCCTATTACTAACCCAGCTACAGTTTCTGTAGATGCTGAGAAGGTTAATAAGTGGTTAGCTAACGGAGCACAACCAACTGTTACTGTTAAGAACATTCTTAAGGCACAAAATATCGTTAAGTAATGGAGGTGTAGGTAATGGTAAATTTTGAAGAGCTAATTAAAAGCTTAATATTACCGCTAGTTTCATTTCCAGATGAAGTTGAAATTGCCTACATTGGTGAAGAAGACGGAGTAGAGTCTTATGAAGTCAAGGTAGCCAAATTTGACCTTGGACGAGTTATCGGTAAGGGTGGACATATTGCGCAAGCAATTAGAACTATTCTTTACGCTAAGGCGTCTAAAGAAGGAGTTAGGGTTCACCTAAACATTATTGAAAAGTAAGAGATAATTAATTTATCTCTTTTTTCACATTTTTGGAGGGAAATATGATACTTACATATGATGAAGCATTAAACCGAGCTGATAATAAGGAATGGTTTAAACAATTTTATAAAAGAGAAGAAATAATCTCTGATGAGGAAGTAAAGGAAATTAATGAGCTTGTACTAAAGGCAGGAGAAAAGGCCTTACAGGATTATTTTGAAATAAAGGACGATATGTTTTTACAGCGTGAATATAAGGATGATCTTATAGATTATTTAAATGATGTTATTAATGGTGTAGCTTTTTAGCTATGCCATTTTTTCTTGTCCAAAAATTACTCACCATTATATTAATTATTTGTTATAATTAATAATATAGGATGTGGTAATGTGCTAAAAGAAGGATTTATCATTTGTGAAAATGACATTAAGAATCAAATATTAAGAGATATAAAAGGATTTGTGGATTATACATTCATTGATTCTAAATCATTACTTAAGGGCCTTACCTTTGATATTTCAAAGGAAGGTATTTTAGCATATTCTATTAAATCTAAAATAAAGCCTGAGATATTAAAGGAATATTTTAAATATATTCCATATATTTCTTTATTTGATAAGGTTGGGCCTAATCATAAAATTGAAAAGTTAAAGGAGATTTATAATTATCTATTAGATAATGATTTTTTAATATTTGATAATTCATATAAATCATATCTAAAGAAAAAACATATATCATTTGTAGGATATGATAGCTTAGATAAGAATATATTATTTCTTATGGATTTGCTTAAGCAAAATGATATTTCTTTTGAGGTTATAGAATCAAAAAATGATAATGAAAATAGGATACATGATGTATATGAGTTTAAAACATTACTTGATGAGTCAAGATATGTTTTTAATGAAATAAAAAATCTTTTAGATAATGGAGTTAATATCCGTAATATTAAAATCTGTAATTATAATGATGACTATTATCATACATTCTATAGATTATCATCATTCTATAATATTCCAATTAATTTTGATGGTGAGAAGAATATATTACAAACATCAATTGCAAAAAAGCTCTTAGAGGAGCTTTTAAATGATGAGAATAAGACAATAGAGGATGTAATGAAGAAGCTTAATAGCTCAAATGTATTTTATAAGAGAATAATGAATATAGTTAATTCCTATAGGATGATTCATTATAATCCTAAGGATTTAATTGATGTTTTTAAGATGGAGCTTAAAAATATCAAATATGAATCTATAAGATATGATAATGGTATTACATTAACTAATCTTTATTCACCAAATTATAACAGTGATGATCATGTTTTTGTTATTGGCTTTAATCAAAATATATTACCACGTATATTTGTAGATAATTCATATTTAACAGATGATATATTGTCTCAAATGGGGCTAAATACATCATTTGAATTAACAAAACTTGATAATAAAATAATATTACATAATTTAAATCTAGATGCTAAATATCACCTATCATATAAGCTATCATCTCCATTTGCATCATACCTTCCATCTGAATTTATACAGGATAATTCCTATAATGTAGTAAAAGGTGTAGCAAGCTCTGGTATCTGTGAGCTTGAGGATAATATAATTTATGCAGAATCATTAGATAATTATTATAAATACGCATTTAAGGATAGCTATTATAACGATTGCTATGACATATCATACTCAAGCTATGATAATAGCTTTAAAGGATTGTCTTCTAAAACTATTTCACACATCCTTCCAGATGTTATAAAGCTATCATATTCAACAATAGATATATATGCAGAATGTCCTTTTAGATATCTAATTTCTAAAGTTTTATATCTAGATGAATTTGAGCATACACAAAATACCTTATGTGGTACATATGCACATAAGGTACTAGAGCTTTATTATAAGCATAAAAATCTTAATTATGATGAGCTAAAATCCTTAGTTATAAAGGAAATTATAGATAGCAAGGAGAATGAGATTAAAAGAGGTAATGATGAGATAACTGCCTCATTAGAGCCTAAGGAGGCATTCTTTTATTCTGTAATGGATTATTTTATTAAGGATACTATAGAGTTTAATAAAATTCATGAGGAAAAGGCTCATATTACAAATGTCCTTACAGAATATAAAGAGAATATATCTCTAGATAATGGAAGGCTTATTTTTACAGGATCTATAGATAAGGTATTAATTAAGGAAAAGAATGGGCAAAGGATGGTTGCGATAATCGATTATAAGACTGGAGCAAAGGAGCCTAGGCTTGATTTTATCGAATATGGATTTAATATGCAGCTTCCATCATATGCTTATATGGTAGCTTGTGATAAAAATACATTTAATGATGCAGATATCATTGGATTATACCTTCAGCGTATTGGACCATCTAGCAAGGAGGAGTATGCCTTAAGAGGATATTCTAATATATCTGGAGATATTTGGAGAGAGCTTGATGATTTAGATGATTCATCTGCATCAGAATATATTATGGGGCTTAAAACTAAAAAGGATGGAAGCCTTAGCAAGCAAGGCCTTAAGCCTCTTGATGATGATAAGCTTGAGGAGCTTAGAAGAATTGTTCAAATTAATGTATTTAAGTTCTATCATGCTATTAGAGAGGGAGATTTTAGTATAGCTCCAAAATATGATGGGAATAAAAATCTTTCATGTCAATTTTGTAAATATAAAAATATATGCAATAGAACAAATGAAAGAGTAGATTTAGCAAAGGATGGTGAGGGTAATGGCATGGACTAGTGAACAGCTTCTTGCGATGAGTGAAAGAGGAAAGAATATATTAGTTTCAGCAGGTGCAGGTTCAGGAAAAACTGCAGTACTTACTGAACGTATTGTTCGTTTAATTGAAGAGGGTCACAATATAAAAAGCCTATTAGTATTAACCTTCACAAATGCCGCAGCTGCTGAAATGAAGGGCAGAGTAAGAGATAAGCTTAAGGAAAGATATAAGGATAATAAGAATAGTATTTATAAGGAGGCATTAGATTATCTTGATGCTTCAAATATTACTACATTCAATGCTTATACAATGAACCTTGCTCGTAAATATTTTGATAGGCTTAATATTTCTAGGGATTTTAGTATATCAAATGATTATTATATTAGCCTTAAGGCTGATAAGGAGCTTGATGATATCTTAAATGACTATTATGAATCTAATAATCTTTTATTAAAGGATTATTTTGATACATTTAAGGCAGTAGATGATACCGACTTAAAATATAATGTTTATAAAATATATTATGAAGCATCTAAAAAGCTTGATATTGAATCATATCTAAATAATTATGTTGATGATTTTTATACAAATGAAAATATCGATTCCTTTGTAAAAAGATATACCCTTTTTGTGCGTGATGAGGCATTAAAGATAAAGGAATGTGTAATTGATTTTAGAATGACTCTAGATGAGGAATTAAATGAAGATCTTATAGCTAAGCTTATAGATTGTGAAAATAAAATAGATAACGCTATAAGCTATTCTGATTTTAAGCAACTTTATGAGCTTATAAGTGTACCTAAATATTTCCCTCCAAAAAAATCTCCTAAGGGTATAGCGAAGGATGATAAGGATGATACAAAAAAGAAAATGACTGAAGCTATCAAGAAGTTTGGTGAATATGTCTCTTATGATGATGAGATTAGCATTGGCTATAGCATTAATCAAACAAGGGAATATGCAGAGCTTTATTTTGAAATAGCAAAAAAGCTATATAAAAGAGTTCAAGCATTTAAGATGATGAATAATTATTATTCCTTCTCTGATATTGATAGAATGGTTATAACTCTTGTAAGAGATAATTTAGATATAAGAGAAGAGATTAAATCCTCCCTTGATGAAATACTTATTGACGAATATCAGGATAATAATGATATTCAAGAGGAATTCATTAAGCTTATTGGAAATAATAACGTATATATGGTTGGAGATGTTAAGCAATCTATTTATCGCTTCCGTAATGCAAATCCTTATATTTTTAAAGAAAAATATAATGCATACAAGGAAAATAATGGAGGTATAAAAATAGATCTTAATAAGAATTTTAGATCACGTAGTGAGGTACTAGATGATATCAATCTTATATTTGATGATATAATGACTGATGATTTAGGAGATGCAGATTATAGCCTAGAGCATCGTATGAATTTTGGAAATAAGGATTATGATGTTTATAAGGATAATTATAATTACAATATGGAGATTCTTACATATAATCAAAAGGATTATAATCTAGATCCTGAATCAAAGGGATTTGATTATAGTAAGGAAGAAATAGAATTCTTTGCGATAGCAAATGATATAAATAAAAAGATTAATTCAGGTCTTAAGATATTTGATAAAAAAACAAATAGCTTAAGGAAGCTTAAGCTATCGGATATTTGTATTATTATGGATAGAGGTACTAAGTTTACAAAGCTTAAGCAAATACTTGAATATAATAAGATACCAGCTGCCATAAATGCTGATTCAAAGCTTAATGAAAGTAAAATAGTACCAGTTGTGGCATCACTTATAACTCTTGTTGTAGGTCACGCATATAATAAAATAGATAATGAATATTATAATGCACTACTTACTGTTGGAAGAAGCTTCCTATTTAAGAATTTACTTACAGATGATTATCTTGTAAGCCTTGTATATGATATGAAGAATAATAAGGGTGATGAATCATATTTTGATAATCCTATTTCAAAAATCGCAATAGATATTTCTAAATATGTTTATCAAATGTCACCTACTGCAGTTTATGAAATGATTCTTACAAACTTTAAGGTGTCTGAAAGTCTAAGGCTTGTTGGTGATGTTAGTCAATCATTAATAGTACTTGAATATATAAAGGATTTCATATTAAATATTGAGGTCTTAGGTGAATCATTAAAGGATATTAAGGATTATATTTTAAATATAGTTAATGATGAAAATACAGATATTAAATATACTATGTCTGTAGATAACGTAGATGGAGTAAAGATTATGAATATTCATAAATCTAAGGGACTAGAATTCCCTATCTGCTATTTCTGCGGATTATCAACACCATTTAATGATTATGATTATAAATCTGATATAGGAATTATAAATGGAAATCTATTCTTCGAACTCGAGAATCCATCAGCTGTAAAGAATGTTTGTAAAAGAGAATATTTTAAGGCTGATAGAAGTGAGAAGAATAGGCTTTTGTATGTAGCACTTACTCGTACTCGTGAGCATATGGTATTAGTGATTCCAGAGTTTAATTATGATTGTCCGCTGCCTACAAGCTATGAGGGATATAAATCTATGTTTGATTTATTATCTATTGCAAAGGATAAGCTTAGTCCATATATTAAAGAAATTGGTGAAATAAATAATCTTTGTAAGGATTATACACAAAATGATAAAATAGTTAAGTATATGTCTTTTAAGCCAAAATATAATTCCTTAGACTATAGGGGATCTATAATCGAAAGCTCTAGAATTTCTAAGGAGGTTATTGAGGTATTATCTGATGATGAGGTAGAAAACCTAGATTATGGAGAGCATCTACATAAAATTATGGAGATGCTAGATTTTAAAAATATTGATTTGAATAACCTTAATCAAGAGGATTATAAAATAATATCAAATGTATTGACTAATGATTTATTTAAAAATATTAGTGAGGCTAAAACATATCACGAGCATGAATTTATTTTTGATAAGAATAATAAAGAATATCATGGTATAATAGATTTACTAGTTGAATATGATGATCATATTGATATTATTGATTATAAGCTAGCAAATATTTTTCATAAGGAATATGATAGACAGCTTTCAATTTATAGGGATTATGTAAAAACTATTATTAAGGATAAGCCTATAAGATGCTATTTGTTATCACTTCTTAAGAATCAGGTAAGAGAGGTATTATAATGGACTTTCTAAATGTAGGAATTATACAAAACACTCATGGATTAAAGGGTGAGCTTAAAATAAAAAATCTAAGTGATTTCAATCGTTTTACCAAGGGTAGTATTTTATATATTTCTCATGATTCTACAAATATTAAGGTAGAGGTATTAAGGGCACGTGAGACACAAAATTATTATCTTGTAGTTTTTAAGGGACTAGAGGATATAAATCTTGTTGAAAAATATAAGGGTGATAAAATACTTATTTCAAAGGACGATATTGGAGAGCTTGAGGATGGAAGATATTATTATTTTGAGCTTATAGGAAAGCCTGTATATAACCAGGATGGAGTTTTAAGAGGTACTACTACATCAGTTATTGAATACCCTCAATCAGATATGCTTGAAATAGATATGAATGGTAAGAAGAAGCTTATACCATTTATACCTGAGTTTATAGAAGATGTATTAGAGGATAGAATTATAATTAAGGAAATAGAGGGGCTTCTATGAAAATAAAGATTTTAACACTATTCCCATCAATGTTTGATGGATTTAAAAGTGAATCTATTATAAAAAGAAGTATTGAAAAGGGCGTTGTTGATATTGAAATCATAGATTTTAGATTATGGAGCCGTGATAAGCATCATAAGGTAGATGATACACCATATGGTGGTGGTGCAGGAATGGTTATAAATCCTGTTGTAATCTATGATTGCCTAAAGGATATTAAAACACCAAGCTCTCATGTTATCCTTTTAACACCACAGGGTGAGGTATATAATCAAGCTAAGGCTAATAGCCTTGCAAGAGAATATGATGAGCTTATATTTATTTGTGGCCACTATGAAGGATTTGATGAACGTATAAGAAGCTTATGTGATGAGGAAATATCTATTGGAGATTTCGTTCTTACAGGAGGGGAGCTTCCAGCAATGATTTTATCAGATAGTATTATTCGTCTTCTAGATGGGGCAATAAAGGAGGATTCATATCTTGGTGATTCTCACCAAAATATGCTTTTAGAATATCCACAATATACTCGTCCTGAGGTGTTTAATGGTATTGAGGTACCATTTGTTCTTCGTAATGGAAACCATAAGGAAATACGTAAGTGGAGAATAAAGGAATCTCTTAGAAGAACAAGAGATAGAAGACCGGATTTACTTGAAAAGCATACCTTTACAGATGAGGAAAAGAAAATATATAAAGAGCTTTTAGAGGAGAATGATTGATTTCATTCTCTTTTAAAATATGCGTAAAAAGTATTAGAGATAGTTGTATATTGCATTTTGAAAATGACAATGTATAATTGATTGTATGAGGAGAACTAATTGATATATCTTATATGACGCATCAGGTAAAGGTGATGATGATTGGAAGAATTACAATTTAAGTGTAAATATTACATCAAATCATGATCATTTTGGTCAATATATGGCCTATTCTATATAATATAGGGAGGAGTAATAAAATGAAGAAAATATTAATGATATTTTTTATCATAATAAGTATAATTGGAGTTTCATTTTTATCATCATGTGAAGATGACAATGATCCTTATAAGGAAGCAGGATATTATAAATATTATTATGATGATGATGATACGGCTTATGTGGTTGGTTTAACAGAACTTGGTATGGAACAAGAAGCATTAGATTTTACTGCTAAGCTAGATGGTAAAAATATAGTTCTAGGATATGACTATAGTTTGAATTTTAGAAGTGAGTTTAAATTTGATATAGAAAGTGAAAAATTAAAAAAAGTATATATCACTGACTACAATAATTATAACCATGGATTATTAGGAATAACTACTTTAGATTTGGATAAAATCATAAAATTAGATAGTATTTATTGTCGTTATCAAACAGATGATGTGAAGTATTATTTTAATTGCAATGTTGAACTTGATTCACATAAAAACTTTAATAATTCTAGTGAATACCATCAATTCTATGCCAATGTAGAATATAATCTTAATTACGATGATAATGATATTTACTTTATAGATGATTATGATAATGAGCTTATATCATATATACCCCAGAATCCAGAAAGAGAAGGATATACATTTGATGGATGGTATAAGGAAAGTGAATGTATAAATAAGTGGGATTTTTCTTTAGATATTATAAAAGAGAAGAAATGGTTAAATGATAATAGGGAATATTATAAAGACCAGGATTATGAAAAAACTACTTTATATGCTAAGTGGATATAGTATATATAGAGCTTTTAGATGAGAATGATTAATTTCATTCTCTTTTTTAAAATAAAAATGTTATAATTTTTATAAAGAAAAAAGGGGGATCTATATGACATTACAGCAATTAAATTATGTATGTAAATTAGCTACATGTAATTCCATATCTAAGGCCGCAGAAGAATTATATATTTCTCAGCCAGCTTTAACAAAGGCATTACATGAGCTTGAGGAAGAGATTGGAATTATTATTTTTCAAAGAACTAATAAAGGAATTGTAGTATCTAAGGATGGAGAAATATTTTTAGGTTATGCAAGACAAGTATTAGATCAAACTAGCCTAATTGAGGAAAAGTATATTAAAAAATCAGTTATGAAACAGCAATTCTGCGTATCTACTCAGCATTATAGCTTTGCGGTTAATGCCTTTGTTGATATGATTAAGCATGATAAAGCTTTAGAATATGATTTTTCCTTAATTGAAACTGAGACATATGAAATAATTAGAGATGTTAAGCTTATGAGATCTGAAATTGGTATATTATATATAAATGATTTCAATAAAGAGGTAATACTTAAAATATTAAAGGCAGAAGGCTTAGTTTTTAATGAGCTTTTTGTGGCAAGCCCTCATGTCTTTATATCTGATAAATCAGAGCTTAGTAAAAAGGATATAATTACCCTTGATGATTTAAAGGAATATCCATATCTTTCTTATGTCCAAGGAGATCATAATTCATTTTATTTTTCTGAAGAAATATTTACACCAGATATTAAACAAAAAAATATTAGAGTAAGAGATAGAGCTACATTATTTAATTTAATAATTGGTCTAAATGGATATACTACGTGCTCTGGTGTGATTGATGAAGCGCTTAATGGAAAACATATAATAGCGCGTCCTTTAGATATTAAAACTAATATGCACATAGGATATATTACTAATAAAGATTATATTCCATCTAGAATTGGAAAGATATATTTAGAATCTTTATCTAAGTATATTAAGTTATAGCATAACTAAAAGTTATACCAAACCAATACATTTGTGTATTTCAGAATATCAAACTTTTATCATATAATTGAAGATGGGTTTGGAGGTTAAAAGTATGAAAACAAATGTGATTGGTTTTCCCCGTGTGGGATTATATAGAGAATTAAAGTTCTCTACAGAAAAATATTTTAAAAAAGAGATTTCTTATGAAGAGCTTGAAGAATGTGCTCACAAGCTAAAGGTCTCTAATTGGAAAATAATGAAGGAAAGTGGAATAGATTTTATTCCATCAAATGATTTTTCATTCTATGATACTACTCTTGATACAGCAGTAGCATTTAATATTATTCCTAAGAGGTATAAGGATTTAGGACTTAATTTTATTGATACATATTTTGCACAAGCAAGAGGATATCAGGGTCCAAATGGAGATGTTAGAGCTCTTGCAATGAAAAAGTGGTTTAATACAAATTATCATTATCTTGTTCCTGAGCTTTATGATGATACTAAAATTGAGCTTGTATCAAGTAAGATAATTGATGAATATCTTGAAGCTAAAGAGGAAGGATATGAGACAAAGCCTGTTATTTTAGGTCCATATTCACTTTTAACATTATCAAGAGTATGTGGTTCAAAGGCTAAGAATTCATATGTCTATGACTTAGTTTTAGGATATAAAGAATTATTTAAAAGACTTAATGAGATAGGTGCTTCATGGCTACAGCTTGATGAGCCATGCCTAGTCTTAGATTTAGATAATGAATCAAAGAAATTATTTAAAGATATCTATTCTGCCCTTTTAGAGGAAAAGAATGGTTTAAAGGTTTTAATTCAAACATATTTTGGTGATGTAAGAGATAATTACAAAGATTTATTATCACTACCATTTGACGGAATTGGACTTGATTTTATAGAAGGTAAGAAAAATCTTGATCTAATTATAAGTAATGGTTTTGATAATTCTAAGGTTTTATTTGCGGGAGTTATAAATGGAAAAAATATTTGGAAGAATAATTATAATAAAACCATAGAATTAATAAATAAACTAAAAACAGTTTCATCAAATATTGTCCTATCTACATCATGTTCCCTTCTTCATGTTCCTTATAGAGTTAGTAGTGAAATAATTCTTGCCAAAAAATATAAGGATCATTTAAGCTTTGCCTATGAAAAGCTTAAGGAGCTTATTGATATTAAAAATCTTATATCTATTGATTATAAGAATGATGAAAGATACCTTGAAAATCAAAAATTATTTAATATTGATGGAAGAACTAATAGCGCTGTATGGGATAGAATATCTAATATTAAGGAATCTGACTATATTAGGCATCCAGGATTTTATGAAAGAGAAAAAATACAACGTGAAGTATTTAAATTACCACTTTTCCCAACAACTACTATAGGTTCATTCCCACAAACAAATGATGTTAAGCAAGAAAGAAAAAAGCTTAGAGTAGCTGATATTTCAGAGGATGAATATAATAGCTTTGTTAAGAAAAAGATTAAAGAATGTATAGAGCTTCAGGAACGTCTTGGATTTGATGTCTTAGTTCATGGAGAATATGAAAGAAATGATATGGTTGAATATTTTGGTATTAATCTAGATGGATTTATATTTACAGAATATGCATGGGTTCAATCATATGGTACTCGTTGTGTTAAGCCACCTCTTGTATGGGGAGATATACAAAGAAGAAATCCAATATCTGTTATGTGGAGCAGCTATGCACAGTCTCTTACAAAAAAGCCTGTTAAGGGAATGCTTACAGGGCCTGTTACCATCTTAAATTGGAGCTTTCCAAGAGAGGATATATCAATAAAGGATCAAATAACACAAATAGCCTTAGCTATTCGTGATGAGGTATTAGACCTTGAGGATAATGGAATAAAAATTATTCAAATAGATGAGGCTGCCCTTCGTGAGAAGCTTCCACTAAGAAAAGAGGATTGGAATAAGGAATATTTAGATTTCGCTATCCCTGCATTTAGACTTGTTCATTCAGGTGTAAAGCCAGAAACACAAATACATACACATATGTGTTATTCAGAGTTTAATGATATTATTAAATCAATAGATGACATGGATGCGGATGTTATTACCTTTGAGGCGTCAAGAAGTGATTTACAAGTTCTTAAGGCATTAAAGGAAAATGATTTTAAAACAGAGGTTGGTCCTGGTGTGTATGATATTCATTCACCAAGAGTCCCTTCGGTTTTAGAAATAGTATCTTCAGTAAAGAAGATGATAGAATATATTAATCCAAGAAAATTATGGATTAATCCTGATTGTGGATTAAAAACACGTGGAGTTGAGGAGACAGTTTTAAGCTTAACTAATCTAACATCTGCGGCAAAAGAATTAAGAAAATTATATAATTCTGATGATAATAAATAGTGCGTTTTTATGCGCACTATCTTTTTTTTGCAAAAAAATATGATTAAAACATTAAAAAAAATAAATATATGATAAAATATAGGTAAGTATGAAAAAAGCCTAGAAGAGGGAGGCGAAGATATGATTAATATTTCATTTCAAGTCGCAGGTCTTGTGAATGTTCTTGTGATTTTGACTGTCTTTTTAGTTCAAAAGAAGATATTTTTTAAGACTACAAGACAATTGTTTAGGATAATAGGCCTACTATTATTAAATTTAGGACTTGATATATTTTCACTTGTTTTAATTGAATATTATGAGGATACATTTTTTACATCCTTTATTTGTAAATCATATCTAGTAACAATACCTCTTTTAAGCTATATGGCATTTGATTATATATTGTATGATATTTATAAAAATAATGTTGCCCTATATCGTCTACTATATAGAATACTTACACCAATAGGAATTGTTCTTGCCTTATTAACATATGCTTGCCCTATTAAAATTATTAATGAGCCAGGCTTTGGTAAGGATATTACATCAGGTGTTGCAATTATTTGGATTTATATATGGTCTATTGCATGTCTTTTTGTTGCTTTTGCATTAACGTTTGTTGGAAAGAAAAAAATGACTTCTAAAAGGGCAACTGCTACAAGAATATGGATATTATGCTGGGTTATTGCTGCGTTTATACAGCTAATATGGAACTATGTTCTTGATATGAATTATGATTTATTACTTGTAGGATTTGGATGCTCTATTGGAGTTGTAGTTTTATATATATCACTTGAAAATCATGGATTCTATATTAATAAAACACTGGGTATGTTTAATAGACAGGCTGCTTTAGATTATGTTGGTGAAACATATTATAGAAATGAAAGGTTTGGATTATTATTTGTTGTCCTAGACAATAGGCTTCCTGCTTTGAATGATTATGATGAAAGAAAGGCATTATTCTTAAGGTTTGCAGATGATGTATCTATGGTTAATAAGGGTGGATATATTTTCTACTATGAGCTAAATACATTTATTATAATGCGAAAGGATATTGACTTTGGTGCTTGCATTGAAGCTATTAATCAAAAATATAGAGAGCTTAATCCTTTATTTGTAAATATTGCTGACCCATATGCGTTACAAACACCAATTAAGATTTTTAATATTGCACATGATATAATCACTAAAACGCATCCTGATATTGATACTAGGGTTATTATGTGTAATGATGATTATATTAGACGTCTTGAATCAAGAGTAAGAAATGAGGAAAAGATAGAAAAGCTAATAAACTCTGGAAAAACAGTTGTAGTATTTCAGCCTATATATTCAATAGAAGAGCATAAGTTTACAGCTGCAGAAGCTCTTGTAAGATTACAGGAGGAGGATATGAATATTATGATGCCATCAGATTTCATACCTTATGCAGAATCTTCTGGATTAATTGTGCGTCTTGGTCGTGATGTGTTTAAGAATGTATGTGAGCTTCTTTCAAAGTTTGATATTGAACAATATGGAATGCATTATATAGAGGTTAATTTATCTATAGTTCAGCTACAGCAGGAAAATATGGCTGATGATTTTATACAATTAATGAATGAATATAATATTCCAGCTAATAAAATCAATTTTGAGGTAACAGAATCAAGCTATTCTAAAAATCATCTAGTACTTCAAAATATTAATAAGCTTATTGAAAATGGTTCATCAATATCATTAGATGATTTTGGTACAGGCTCATCTAATCTAGAATATATCATTTCTGTACCAGCAGATATTATTAAATTTGATAAGATGATGGTACAAGCATATTTTACTGATAATAATACTAAGCTTGTAATGAATGATATTATTAAGATGATTAAGTCACTTAATAAGAAGATAGTATTTGAAGGAATAGAGGAGCTTCATCAGCTAGAGGAGGCTGAAAAGCTGTTGGTAGATTATATCCAAGGATTCTATTTCTCAAAGCCTTTATATGATGATGACTTTATGGATTTCATAAAATCACAGGAATATAATAAAGATTTGAATTAGGATACGCCAGGAGGCGTGTCCTTTTCATATACTACAGTATAGATTTAAAAAAAGTACTTGAAATAAGAACGTTTGTATGATATATTATTAGAGGCTATCGCTTTAGATAGTCAAAGCACAACATTCCGCTGGGTATATACCTATGAATATTGGAAGTCAGGAGTTGATATTATGGCAAATACTAAGGGACAAGCATTAATCGATGAGATTACTGCTGAGTACATCAAGAACGACACTCCAGATTTTAGACCTGGAGACAATGTTAAGGTTTTCGTAAAGATCCAAGAAGGAGATCATACAAGACTTCAAGCGTTCGAAGGATTAGTAATTAAGAGACAAGGACATGGTGTTTCAGCTACATTCACTGTAAGAAAGGATTCTTATGGAGTTGGAGTTGAGCGTACATTCCCAGTTAACGCACCAGTTATTGATCATATCCAAGTTCTAAGACAGGGTAAGGTTAGACGTGCAAGACTTAACTACATCCGTACTCTTTCAGCTAAGGCTGCTCGTATTAAGGAAAAGAGATAATATGCCAAAAAGAAATTCAGCAATTTTTGCTGAATTTTTTTTCATTTATGTTATAATCATTATGTATTAAAAATAAAGGAGAATAAAATATGAGAATCGCATTAATTAATGAAAATTCACAAGCATCTAAAAATGAAATTATCTATACTGCTTTAAATAAGGTAGCTTCAAAGTATGGACATACTGTAGATAACTACGGAATGACTTCAGCAGAGGATAAGCCACTTACATATGTTCAAAATGGACTTTTAGCCGCAATACTTATTAATTCTGGAGCAGCTGACTTTGTTGTTACAGGATGTGGAACAGGAGAAGGAGCTCTTTTAGCATTAAACTCATTCCCTGGAGTTATTTGTGGATATGTAGTAGAGCCAAGTGATGCTTATTTATTTGGACAAATAAATGATGGTAACGCAATTGCACAGCCTTTCGCAAAGGGATTTGGTTGGGGTGCAGAGCTTAACCTTGAAAATGTTTATGAGAACCTATTCAAGGCTCCATTTGGAGGAGGATATCCTAAGGAAAGAGTTATTCCAGAGCAAAGAAACAAGAAGATTCTTGATGGTGTAAAGGAAAAGACTTATAGACCTATTCTTGATATCTTAAAGGATATTGATAAGGATTTCTTACTTGAGACAATTGATCGTCCTACATTTAAGAATTATTTCTTTAAGAATGCTAAGAATCAAGAGATTATTGATTTTATAAATAGCGTATTAAAGTAAGATATAAGCCCTTTTGGGCTTTTATTTTTGCAATATTTTGGCACTCATTACTTGACACTGCCAAAATATAATACTATAATAATAGTGTTTTAAAAAGGAGCATGATTAAAAATGTCAGAAGAAATTAAGTTTAAAACTGAAACAAAGAGATTACTAGATTTGATGATTAATTCAATTTATACTAATAAGGATATATTCCTTCGTGAATTAATTTCAAATGCCTCTGATGCACTTGACAAGCATCACTATTTAACACTTACAGATCAGTCTGTAGAGGCCCAGGATTATCAAATTATGGTAGTAGCTGATAAGAAAGATAAAACTATTACTATTTCTGATAATGGTATTGGATTTACATATGATGAGCTAAAGGAAAACCTTGGTACTATTGCTAAGTCTGGTTCTAAGGAGTTTGTTGAGAAGCTAGATAAAAAGAATAAGGATAGCGTAGATATAATCGGACAATTTGGAGTTGGATTCTATAGCGCCTTTATTGTAGGATCTGAGGTAGAGGTATTAACTAAATCACCTAAGTCAGATAAGGCATATGTATTCCGCAGTGAAGGACTTGATAGATATACAATTGATGAGTGTAGTAAGGATAGTGTAGGTACTACAATTATTATTCACTTAAAGGATGATACTGAGGATGTAAAATATAGTGAATATCTTGAGGAGTGGAAGATTAAGGAGCTTATTGTAAAATATTCAGATTATATTCGTTACCCTATAAAGACATATGTTACCTCTTGGGAGGAGACAGATGAGAAGGATGAGAATGGTAATCCAAAGCAGGTAGAGGTTAAGAAGCTTGAGACTGTAAACTCAATGGTACCTCTATGGAAGAAGAATAAAAATGATATTACTGAAGAGGAATTAAATGGATTCTATAAGGATAAGTTCTATGATTATCAGGACCCTATGATGTCTATGCATTTTAATGTAGAGGGACTTATATCATATAACGCTTTATTATTCATTCCAAAGCGTTCACCAATGAATCTATATTCTGAGGAATTTGAACGTGGTCTTCAATTATATACTAAGGGAGTATTTATTCTAGATAAGTGTAAGGATTTAATTCCTGATTATATGAGATTTGTAAGAGGACTTGTAGATACTTCAGATCTATCTCTTAATATTTCAAGAGAAATGCTACAGGATGATAAAACATTAAAGAAGATTGCTTCTAATGTAGAAAAGAAGATTTTATCAGAGCTTGAAAAGACATTAAAGAATGATAGAGCTAAATATGAAACATTCTTTGATGAATATGGAATATCTATTAAGTATGGATGCTACGAGGATTACGGAGCTAATAAGGACAAGCTTAAGGACTTATTATTATTCAAGACATTAAAGGAAGATAAATATATTACACTTAGTGAGTATGTAGCACAAATGCCAGAAGGACAAAAGGATATTTATTTTGCCTGTGGTAAGGATCGTAATACTGTAATTAACCTTCCATATCTTGATCAGCTTAAGAAGAAGGGATATGATGCACTTATCTGTACTGATGGTGTAGATGAATTCCTATTCAATGTATTAAGAGATTATAATGAGCATCAATTTAAATCTGTAAATACAGGAGACCTTGATCTTCTAGATGAGGAAGAGAATAAGAAGATTGATGAAATCAAGGAAGAAAAGAAGGATTTACTACAAGCCTTAAAGGATTCATTAAAGGATGATGTAGTAGATGTAGTATTATCTAAGAGATTAACTGACAATGCTGTATGTCTATCTTCAAAGAATAATGTATCAATTGAAATGGAAAAGATATTAGCTGCCCAAGATAAGTATGGAGCTAAGGCTGAGAAGGTACTTGAGATTAATCCAAATCATGAGGTATTTAAGGCAGTAGAGGCTGCATATCAAAGAAATCCAAAGGATATTGATAAATACGCAACATTCTTATTTGATAATGCTTTAGTTGTTGAAGGACTTCCTGTAAAGGATAATGTTAAGTTTGCACAAATTATGTGTGAGCTATTTGTAAATGCAAATAAGTAAGATATAGGCCAAGATAATCTTGGCCTTTTTCATGCCTTTATTATATAATAATAATGGTGATACAAATGATTACATATAGAATGGATAAAGAGTTTAAAAAGGAAGAAGTAGAAGCTTTGTTTAAATCTATAGGATGGGAATCAGGAAATTATCCTAATAGGTTATATAATGCCTTACAAAATAGCCAAATTGTAGTTACAGCATATGATTCTTTTAAGCTTGTAGGTCTTGCAAGGGCTATAGATGATGGCGCTATGCTAGCATATATTCATTATGTACTTGTAGATACTAATTATAGAAGAATGGGTATCGCAAGGAATATGATTAATATGATAAAGGATAAATATAAGGATTATATGTATATAAAGGTCATACCTGCATCAAAGGAGTCAGAAGCATTCTATAATTCACTTGGATTTAATACATCTCATCATGGTGTAGCACAGGAAATAAAAAATATTAATATAAAGGATTTTTAAAATGGATTTAAGAGAAAAGAAATTAAGTAGCAAAACTCTATATAAGGGGAAGTTTCTTACTATAGAGCATGATAGTGTACTTGTACCAAATGGCAATATCTCAGATAGAGAAGTAGTACGTCATCCAGGAGCTGCGGCTATAATAGCTTTTGTAGATAATAAAATAATATTTGAGCGTCAATATAGATATGCAGTAGATAAGACACTTCTAGAAATACCTGCAGGTAAAAGAGATATAGGTGAGGATACAATTATTACTGCCAAAAGAGAGCTTATGGAGGAAACAGGATATATTGCAGGAGATATGAAATATCTTGGTTCAATCTATACATCAGTTGGTTTTTGTGATGAAAAAATTGATATCTATCTTGCCAAAAATCTTACAAAAGGTGATACAAACTTTGACATGGATGAAATAATTGAGCTTGAGTATTATACATTAGATTCTGTTAAGGCTATGATAAGAGATGGTATTATTACAGATGCTAAAACCATATCAGCTATTATGATGTATATAACAAACGAAAAATAGTGGTTAGAAACCACTACTTTTTGATTGGGCTTGATTGCTCAAGCTCTAAATTATTTAAATTATAAATAGTATCTAATACCTTTGATATTTTGATCTCATAATCAAGTATATCATTTAATCCTTCCTTGATATTAGTGTAGATAGTAATATCGTGCTTAATATTTCTTAAATATTCTTGACCCAATTTATCATATCCAAGGACTCTTATGAAATTAATTGATTTATGGTTTAAAATATTCATATCATCATTTTTAATATTAAATAGGATACATAGCATTATTCTTGATATTTTAGCTATACTATACCTTTTAGTATTTAATGCTTTAAGATATTCATCATATGTATTATATTTATATATATCATATAAGGCATTTTCAAATCCTTCATCAATTAAAAATATATCACTAATATTATGTGTAAGGATTATGACCTTAAGATAATTAAATATTCTAGAGGTATTTAAAAATCCCTTAGCCCTATACATATCGTAGGTATATTTAGGTACAGCATTTTGAATTGTTGAAGGATTAAGCCTTATTGATGTAGCACTTGATATCTCTCCAGTTTGGAAAGGAGAAGAATAGTTATCATCTCTTTTAATTGTATGAAGTGTTAGTGGATAATTATTCTCAATAATAGCTTTATAATATCCAAGACCAAGCACATCATTTGGAGAAAGAGGTGAAAGACCTGATTCCTCTAAAGCTTTAAGAGTAGCACTCTTATAGCTTAGGCCATTCTTGAGATATTTTTTAACACTATCATTATATTCCTTCTTACATGTATAAGAATAATATTTATCTATTAATGTAATATCATTAGATTCAGAACCAAAATATACATCAGTGCATCCTGCATAAGATAGTATTTCTATTGCACGCTTCGCAAATGTATCACCTGATTGTATACTAAATACTGAAGGTAGCTCTAACACTAGATTTACACCCATTTCAAGAGCTAAAGCTGTTTTATCAAATTTGTTGAAAACAGATATTTCTCCACGGTTAACAAGATTACCACTCATAACAGCTATTATAATATCACCATCTGATTTTGGTATTGAATTAAAATGCTTAATATGACCATTATGTAGTGGATTATATTCTACAATAATACCTATAATTTTCATGACTATCACCCTTAAATAAATTATAGCACATCGAGCTAATTTTATGTTGACTTTTATTGCAAACTTTAATATAATGTTATAGGCTGAGGTGATTTTATGCGTCTTGCATTAGCACAGCTTCGTAAGCTAAGATTTCCATATGAAGTGGAAGAGGATATGGATTTAACAGAGGATCTTAATGGATATGAGGATATAAGAGAATCTGGAATTGCCCATATTACATATAAGATTACGATGCTAGATACAGATAAGTATTTAATTCATATGAATATAAATATTGATTTAGTTCTAGAGTCTGCGATAAGCTTGAAGCCTATTAATAAATCAATTCATGCCGAAAGTGATGAGGTTTATATGCAAGAGCCACCACTTGAATCTGATATTAATCCCTTTGATGGTCAAACACTTGATACTAAAGAGGCTATTATCACAAATATATTATGTGAGAAGCCTATGAGAAGTATTATTGAAGGTGAAGAGTTTCAAAGTGATGATGATGTATTAGAGGAAGAGGAGGAATCTAGTAAGATTAATCCTGCATTCGCATCACTAGCAGATCTGCTTAAAAAATAGTATGGAGGTGTTTTAAATGGCAGTACCTTTCCGTCGTACAAGTAAAGCTAAGAAGGGAATGAGAAGATCTCATCAAGCTTTAACTGCACCAAACATGGTAGTATGCTCTAACTGTGGAGAATTAACTCTTTCTCATAGAGTTTGTCCTAACTGTGGATACTACAAGGGAAAATTAGTTGTTGCTCCTAAGAAGGATGCAAAGGCTGAATAATTATTAGAAATAGATGCACAGGCATCTATTTTCTATTTATGGAGGTTTTTATGGAGTACAAGCATTATTCTGTATTACTTAATGAAGCAATCGAATATTTAAATATTAATCCTAATGGTATTTATGTGGATTGTACACTTGGTGGAGGTGGACATTCATCTGAAATCCTAAAAAGATTAAAGGATGGTCATCTTTATTCATTTGATCAGGATGATTATGCAATAGAGCGTGCAACAGATCGTCTATCTAAAATATCAAATAGCTTTACAATCATCAAATCAAACTTTAAGGATATAAAAGCTGCATTACAAAATTATGGCGTAGATCATATTGATGGAGTTTTATATGACCTTGGAGTATCAAGCTTTCAGCTAGATATTCCTGAAAGAGGATTCTCATATAGGTATGATGCTCCTCTTGATATGCGTATGGATCAAGGTAAGCCATTAACTGCAGAGATTGTTGTTAATGAATATTCATTCCAGGAGCTTTTTACTATTTTTCAAAGATATGGTGAGGAGCCATTTGCCAAGCAAATCGCAAGAAAAATAGAGGAAGTAAGGAAAACTAAAAGAATACAAACAACATTTGAGCTTGTTGATGTTATAAAGAGTGCCTTACCTCAAAAGGTATTAAATAAAAAGGGACATCCTGCTAAGCAGGTATTCCAAGCATTGCGTATTGCTGTTAATGATGAATTAAGAGTATTTGAGGATTCATTGAATGATGCTTTAAATATGCTAAATCCTAAGGGAAGATGTGTTGTTATTTCATTCCAATCACTAGAGGATAGGATTTGTAAGACAATATTCAAGGAAAGAAGTACAATTAATATTCCAGAAGGATTACCAATAGTAGTAAAGGATTTAGCTCCATTTGAACTTATAACAAGACATCCTATACTTCCATCAGAAGCTGAGCTTGATGAAAATCTAAGAAGCCATAGTGCTAAGATGAGAGTTATAGAGAAAAGATAAAAAATACAGCTGTTCTTATTCAAGAGCAGCTGTTTTTTCATTTTCTATTGAGATGGTATATGCATTTTCCTTTTTCCTAAATAATGGAATAAGGAATGCTATATGTACTGACATTGTGATAATCCAAGAAATTGGATATGTAGCACTAAGCCATCTTATATTATGGAAATAATCTAATCTAAATAATGTAAATATATAAACTATTCTAAGACCACAAGCTCCAATAAGTGATATTATGGTAGGAAGTACTGAATATCCTATTCCTCTTAATGAATATGCCATTAAATCCATAAATCCACAAAGGAAGTAGGTTATAGATATTATAAATAATCTTTCCCATGCATAATGTGGCTTATCACCACTTGAGACATAAAGCTTAATAAGTGGAGAGTGGAATATCATAATAAGTCCTGCAACTATTCCCCAAACTACAAGAATATTTGATAAGGCATATAGTATGCATTTTTTGATATTCTTATAATTTTGAGCACCATAGTTTGCACTTATAAACGCAAGCCCTCCTTGTGCTGATTGGTTCATAGCCTGGTAAATGAATCCTTCAAGTGATTGAGAAGCACTATTACCATCAACAACCTCAGCTCCAAGGGAGTTAACTGATGATTGAATTAATATATTGGATAAGCTGAATATTATACTTTGTATACCTGTAGCTCCTCCAATTATAAATATTTGTTTAGCCTCCTTTGAATAAAATCTTATTTCCTTAAGATTAAAGGTTAGGAAGCCAGTGCTTTTAAGCAATGCTATTACAACAAGTATGGCTGAGAATGCTTGAGAGGCTACAGTCGCTATGGCGACTCCTTTAACATCAAGATTAAAGCCTATTACAAGTATTAGATTTAAAACTACATTTAACAAACCAGCAGTAGCTAGGAATATAAATGGCTTTCTAGAATCTCCTGTCGCACGAAGAAGTGAGGCACCAAAGTTATAAATTAAAGTAAATATTGAACCAAGGAAATAAATCTGAAGATAATCAGTAGATAAATCTATTTGCTCATCTGGAGTACCCATCCATTCTAGGAAATATGGAGAGATTATAACTCCAATTATAGTTACAATAATTCCAAGAACTACGCTTAGAATCATTGATGTATAGGCAATTCTTTTTCCCCTTTCATCGTCCTTTGAGCCATAGGCTCTAGACATAAGTACATTAGTACCTATAGATAGGCCTATGAAGAAGTTTAATATTAGATTAATAATAGAGTTTGTAGCGCCTATTGCTCCAACTGAGTGCTCTGATCCGAATCTACCACATACAACCAAGTCACATGCATTGTATAATAACTGAAGAAGTCCTGCAAATATTAAAGGGATTGTAAAAATCCAAAGCTTTTTGTAAAGATTTCCTTCAGTCATATCTAGATTCTTAGATGTCAAGAAGCTCATCCTCCTCATCAAAATAAGATCCAATAAGGATTAATGATATCATCTTTGTTAAAATCTTATCAACTGCACCTGATGGTAATCTCTTTTTATTCCATGGATCATCATATGCAGTATTTTCACGAAGTAGCATAGTAAGAAGAGAGCATAGGTAGCTAAAATCAGCTTCATCTATATGCATAAGCTCGATATCAGCATTTATTGGCTTTTCCTTAGTTCTATATTTAAGTTTATCTGCATAATCTCTATCATACCATCCATGGAAGTTCATAACCTCAAAATAGTTATTGCTGTTAGATTTATTAGAGAATAAATAGTTTATATCATAAATAGCCTTCATACGTCTTAAAATCTTATGGATAGTCCCATTTTCGATAGAAGTATTCTTAAATTCTCTATCATCCTGATCTATAAGGAATTTAATATATGCTCTACATAATGGAACAGTTAAGGTATTTATATCTATATTATCTTGACTAACAAGATATAGATAATATGGATCCTTTGTTTTATCATAATCCTTAAATGTTTCGTATATAGCCTTTTTTATAGCCTGCGTATTCTTTGAACTTACAACCTCAAGTAATAAATTATCCTTCATATGTATAACCCTCCTTTGAGTTTTTCTTTTTATACTCCCTTGGAGTCATCTTTATAACCTTTTTGAAGGCTTCAGCATAATAGCTTGAGCTATTAAAGCCTGATTGCAGAGCAATCTCTGTAATAGATAGGTTATCAGACATTAATAGTGTTATACTCTTTTCAAGCTTTAATTTCAATATATAATCAGAAATAGATGTATTTAAGGCATCCTTAAATATTCTACATACCTCACTACGGCATGAACCTACCTCACGAGCTATATCATCTATTGATATTTTATTCTTATAATTTAGGTAAATATAGTCAAGCATAGCTTTAACCTTAATCATTTCAGATGTAGGCTTATAAGCCTTTATAATGCCACTATGGTATGCGTCATCAATAATAGAAGTATAAAGATTTATTAAATCTCTTTTTACCTTTAAAGGCTTTAATGGAGATTTAGGTAGGAAATAATCATAGATAAGCTTTTGAATTAATTCAATATGCTTAGGTTTTTCTATAAATATTGAATCAAACTTGATATTTTCAAATATATCCTTTATACTACATTCATCAAAGCCATATATAAGCTTTGGATCAAATAATATCGCATACCAGTTAGATTTATCCTTCATATCTGCTTGATGGATTATATTTTGATTAACTAGTATAGCATTTGATTTGTTAAGTGTAAATTGCTTATTGTTGGCAGTATATAAAAGCTCACCGTTATAGCAATAAACAATTTCAATTTCATTGTGCCAATGGCAGGAAATATATGATAGATTGTTTAAATCAAATTCCTTATTATAAATAACAAAAGGGAACTCAAGTGTTCCGTGTGTTACCATTTCTTGTAGGTTATTGTCAATTTGGTTATCCATGTGCCTCATCTCCGATTGTTATAAAAGTTTATACAATTTTGACTAGAAATCATAAGTATTATATACTATTATTATAATTAAGTTAAGTAGAAAGAAGGATTTTTTATGAAATATTGTAATCCAATTATTCAACAGGATTTTAGTGATCCAGATGCGATTAGAGTAGGAGAAGACTTTTATATGGTAGCCTCATCATTTAATTATATGCCAGGGCTTCCAATTCTTCATTCAAAGAATCTTGTAGATTGGGAAATTATTAATTATATTTACGATAGCCTTGATGAAAGGTATGATGAGGTTCTTCATGGAAAAGGTTCTTGGGCTCCTGCAATAAGATATAATGATGGAATATTTTATTGTCTTATTCCTATGCCAGATGATGGTATATATGAAACACATACCAAAGATATTTATGGTAAGTGGTCACCACTTAAGCTTGTAATTAAGCAAAGAGGTCTTGAGGACCCATGTCCTATTTGGACTAATGGTAAGTGCTATTGTGTTGTTGGATTTGCTAAATCAAGAATGGGATTTAATTCATGCCTTGGATTATATGAAATGTCAAATGATTTAAGCGAATGCTTAAGCGATACATATACTATCATTTATGATGGACATGATAATAATCCATCAATAGAGGGTCCTAAGTTTAATGAGCGTAATGGATATTATTATATTATGGCACCTGCAGGTTCTGTTAAGGGTGGATGGCAGGTAGCCTTAAGAAGTAAGAATATATATGGTCCTTATGAATCAAAGATTGTTTTAATGCAAGGAGATACATTAATTAATGGTCCACACCAAGGAGCTTTAATTGACCTTGGTGATGACAAATGGGCATTTATCCATTTTAGAGATATGAGACCATATGGAAGAATTGTTTATCTAGAGCCAGTAGAATGGCATAATGATTGGCCTATTTGTGGTCATGTTAATGATACTTTATTAGCAGGTACACCTGTTAGTGAATGTGATTATTTAATTGATAAGAAATCTGATTATAAAATAGAGCTTGATTCTGATTTTAAGAATAAGATTGGAATATCATTCCAAACACCAGCTAATCCTAAGGATGGATGGGTTAAGATGACAGATAATGGTCTTATAGTTAACTGTGTTAATGGTATTAAGCCATTACATCTGCAGGAGAATACATATTCAGAGAAGGTTGCATATCTATCATTTAATGCCTCTATTGAATTTGAGCTAAATCTTAAAAATGATTTAGATGAGGTTGGATTCTTTATGAGTGGTAAGGAGTATGCATATATCTGTGTCGTACGTCGTAATGGTCAAAATTACATAGAGGAAAGAGAAGGAAGCTTTGATACCTCTGAGAATGTTATTTCATCTATTCCATATGTAGGAGATAAGGTTATATTTAACATTGAGGCCTACAATGAGAATACATTTGATTTAATGTATAGGCTTGGATTTGATAATAATGTATCTAAGACCCTAAGAAAGGCTTTAGCTGGAAGATGGGTTGGTTCAAGAATTGGATTTTATGCTCGTGGAAATAATAATGGTGGATATGCTAAGGCATTAAGCTTTAAGGTCATAGAAAAGCATATTATTTAAAATTTAAATAAAATATGGTAAAATAGAGTTAATATAGTTGAGGGAGGTGCAAATTATGAGCGTCTATCAAGAAATTAACTCTATTTTTGCACTAATGGATGCAGTTTGTATAAAGGTTAATACTGAATACAATATCTGTGAATATGCTTATTATAAGGGCAATTTATTATCTGAGAATACACCGTATGCAGCAATGCTTACTAAGTGCTCAGAGCTTTTTGGCGTTGAGATTTCTAGGTTTCATAATGAGGATATTAAAACGTGGCTTAATAACAGCATGGTTGAAGAATATGTTGTAGCCTTAAATGATGGTAGTGGAAATAAAAAGACTATTGCAGCACTTAAAGCTAAGCTTGATTCTATTCATTATATGGTTTTTGTTGAAAACCTAGAGGACAAGAGATATCTTTATGAATTAGTTGATCCACTTACTAATTTATATCAAAAGGCTGCGTTTGATAAATATGTTAATACCTCTATAAAAGAGGCTAAGCCTTTTACACTTGGTGCCCTTGATATTGATAATTTTAAATCGATTAATGATACATATGGTCAAATGGTAGGATATCAGGTTTTAGAGGCTGTAGCTGATATATTGAAAAGGAATTTGACTAATGGCTTGGTAGCAAGGTTTGGTGCTGATGATTTTATGTTTGTTTATTATGGTTCTACAGACTACCAGGATGTTTGGAATGTTTTATATAAAATAACACATGAAATTAATGATATTGGATCAAAGTTTGATATGCCACTTGATGTTTCAGCAACTATTGGTATTTCAAGATATGGTATTGATGGTAATGATTATGATACTCTTATTCAAAATGCTGATAAGGCTCTTTTCCGTGGAAAAAGAAAAGGAAAGAATTGCTTTATCATTTATGATGCAGAAAAGCATAAGAATATCACACTTGATGGTATAAGAAAAGCCTTTGTTGAAGAGGGTAGCGGTAACTATAATGTATTTAGAACATTAGTTTATATTTTTGATATTCTAAATAGTGCAAAGGAATCTCAAGAAATACTTGATGGTATTACTGAGCTTTTAATTAATATCTTTGATGTTGATAGAGCAATTATTTATCATGAGGATACTGACCATAGAGAAAAGCCATTATCACAAGCATTTAGAGAATTAACTAAATCAGAGAATATGCCATTAAATCCAATGCTATCAGATGTATGGGAGAAGCATTATAATAATGGTATTTGCTCAATACAAAATGTTTCTAACCTAAAGGGTGCATATGATGCTCTTTATGATGAGCTTTCAAGCCAAGGAATTCAATCAATTGTCAGAGTACCAATTGAGTATAAGAAAACAAGAATTGGAGCATTAGAGCTTTCTTGCTTCAAGCATCACGATTGGAGTATTGCTGAGAATAATCTTTTAGTATTGGTAGGAGGTCTATTATCTGTAGCTTTATATAAGATACATGAAAACATCTATATGGAGCACCAGGCTTCAACTGATGAGTTAACAGGTCTTGTTAATTATACAAGATTCGTAGATCTTGCGACTTCAAGGCTTAATAAATCAAATAAGAAGATGATTGGATATTCATGGAATTTTGAAAGATTTAAGAATATTAATGATAAGCTTGGATTTGTAGTAGGTAATTTCATATTAAAGAGATTTGCGACTATACTTCGTAAGATTTTTAGTAATGGAATTGTATCACGTGTATCTTCTGATAGATTTGTAGTGTTAGATTATTATGATACAGATTTTGATATAAGGAATAAGTTTGAAGGTGTTATGTATGAAATAAGCTTTATTGATTATGAGGGTGTAAATATTAGTAACCTTATAACACTTTCATGTGGAGCTTATGTTACTGATGGTACAGAAAATGTTATATCAATTATTATTGATAGAGCAAACCTTGCAAGAGCAAGCCTTGGTCATATTTATAAATCAGATATGGCTATATTTACATTAGATATGCAGGAGAAGCTTAATAAGGCTCAGGAAATTGAAACACATTTTGCAGATGCCCTTAAGAACAATGAATTTAAGCTTTATGTTCAGCCTAAGATTGATATAGAGACAGGAACGCTTATTGGAGCAGAGGCCTTATCAAGATGGCTATATAAGAATGAAAGGTTATTACCTCCATTTGAGTATATTCCAAGGCTAGAATCAACAGGTTTAATATTAGAGCTTGATATTTATATGTTTGAGCAGCTATGTAAAAATATTCGTTTAACATTTGATGGCAAATACAAAGGTCATGTTCCTGTATCTATAAATCTTTCTCGTAATCAAAGTGATTTTGAAGGATATATCAATAAGCTTGAGTCTATAAGAAAGAAATATGATATACCAGCTTCATTAATTGAAATTGAAATTACTGAATCAACATTTACTGAAAATGTAGCGGAGATTAAAAAGCTTATTAATTATATCCATAAGCTTGGATATAAGGTAGCTATGGATGATTTCGGTTCGGGATATTCAAATCTATCTGCACTAGTTGAATGTGGATTTGATATAATAAAAATTGATAAGTCATTATGTGCTGATGATGAGCATGATAAGAGAAATTATATCTTAGATGCAGTTATCAACATGTGTAAGAAAATGGGAATGAGTGTTATTTGTGAAGGAGTAGAAACTAGCCTACAGGCTTCAAATCTATTGAAGCTTGGATGTAGAAGTGCTCAGGGATATCTATATGATAAGCCACTTCCGGTAAATGATTTTATTAATAAATATATGCAGGAGGAAGTTTAATGGATAATCCAGAAATCCTTATTTCTAAAAAGAATATGGCAGAAGACGAATATTACGATGTACTTATAAAAAAATATATAGGTAGTGATATTAATTTTCCTTTATGTGCTATAATCACTAAAATGTTTATTGAAAATCCTAATTATGTCCTATCTTTAGCTAAGGCTAGATCACTTAATCCGGATTTTATAACATTAAGTGATGCGTTTAAGATTAGAATTATGTCTGTAATTGTAGCTACATATAGGTTTGATATGAATGAAAATCCTAATCTTGTCGTTGATGATACATATTTAAAAAGACTCTTAGAGGAGGTCTATAGAGGCCTTCTTTGTGCAGATTTCTATGATATGGCAGGAAATAGTATATTTTTATCTAATCCTGCAATATCAATGACTATGCATATATTTGCTATATTAAGAGAAAAGGGTATGGAGAGTATTATTGATCCTATAAAAAGAGATGTATACACAAGAGAAATAGATAATCTTATTGATTCTATGACAACAGTATTTTCTCTTTTTGATAAGAAATGCTTCCCACAGGCAATGTCAGTATTTAGACAAGCTTTAGAGATATTTATTACAATAAGGACATTAGATATGTTCCCTGAATCATTACCTTCATTTGTAGAGCATCAAAGGGTTACAATTGAGGATGCTCTTGAAACTATGGGTAAAAAGGGACTTGATGATTATATAAAATCTCATAACCTTACATATAATAATTATAAGAGCTATTTAAATTATGGATGGCTTGATTCAATTCCACTATTCCAAGAAATGAAGAAGGATAATCCTAAAATTAAATATTCTATAAAAACTACAGCTGAAATATCATCATCAATGGAATTCTATGATGCAATGAATTTTGCATCAAATTATGTCCATTCAAATTTTGTTTTTGTAAATATTAACTGGGATATAGTAATATCTGAGGTTTTAGATGGTGCATATCAAATAATTGATTGGCTAATTGAAAAATCAGCTATTACTAACGAAGATATTTTAAACATAAATGGAATTGATTATAAAAAGCTATATTACAAGGAGAAGGAAAGAATTCTTAATGTAATAAAAAATGATAGCTATAGCTTTTGTTAAAAATGGCATCACATTTTGTGATGTCTTTTTTTATGCATTATTGTTGACATATAGGATATTTCTTGATAATATATTGTTGTAAATTAAATTGTATGCAATCTAATTGCGATTAAGGAGGAATAAAATATGGCAGTAGTAGCAGTAACAGACGACACATTTAAGAGTGAAGTATTAGAGGCAAAGGGTAAGGTTCTTGTTGATGTATGGGCACCATGGTGTGGACCATGTAGAGCATTATCACCAATTGTTGAAGAGGTATCTAATGAGAACCCAGGATTTAAGGTTTGCAAGGTTAATGCAGATGAGAATCCAGAGGTTTGTGATGCACTTGGTGTAACTTCAATCCCAGCATTATTTGTATTTGAGAATGGAGAGCTTTATAACCAAAAAGTTGGATTATGCTCAAAGGATGCTATCTATAATTTAGTTAAGTAATATTTGGAGGTAGGCATTATGTCAGAGCTATATAATATTAGTGTAGTAGATAATACTGGTGAAAATGTATCCTTATCTATGTATAAGGGTAAGGTTTTACTTATCGTAAATACCGCAACTGGTTGTGGATTTACTCCACAATATAAAGGACTTGAGGCAATGTACCGCGAATATAAGGATAAGGGATTTGAAATTCTTGATTTCCCTTGTAATCAATTTGCAGGACAAGCTCCAGGTGATGATAAGGCTATTAATGAGTTTTGTACATTAAAATATGATACAACATTCAAAAGATTTAAAAAAATTGATGTAAATGGAAAAAATGAAGATCCATTATATACATATCTTAAGAATGAAAAGGGTGGAGTATTTGGTCGTAAGATTAAATGGAACTTCACTAAGTTCTTAGTTGATAGAGATGGTAATGTAGTAGCTAGATTTGCTCCTACAGCAAAGCCTGATAAAATTAAGAAGACTGTAGCTAAGTATTTATAAAAAGAGGTGATCTATATGTCAAGCAAGTATGATTGCTTAAAGCTTGAAAACCAAATATGCTTTCCGTTATATGTTGTTTCAAAGGAAGTTATAAGAAAGTATACACCTCTTTTAGAGGAGCTTGATTTGACATATACACAGTATATTTGCATGATGGCTTTATGGGATAAGAAGGTTATGAATGTTAAGGATTTAGGAGATATCCTATATCTAGATTCAGGTACACTTACACCCCTTTTAAAGAAACTTGAGGCAAAGAATTATATTACAAGAGAACGTAGCCAGCTTGATGAAAGAATTGTGGTTGTAAATATTACAGAGGAGGGATTAAAGCTTCGCGATAAGGCTTTAAGTGTCCCTTCACATGTTGGCTCTTGTATGAAGCTTTCAGAGGATGATGCCAAGACCTTATATAAGCTTTTACACAAGATTATGGATAATAATCTTATAAACGGATAGTTAATATCCGTTTTTTTGTGCTATAATAACCTTGTGCTAAGGAGGTCTTTATGAAGGCTATAAAGGTTATTAAGGATGATAATAATGTGTTTGAGACACATATATTAGGAGATGTTGCAGTTCCTGCATCACTTGCAGATTATGAGTTTCCTGGATTTTCATGCTATTTTATGACTATAAGATTAGATGAATATCCATTTTTAAATAAAAATGAGGGATATCTTTATATATTCTTTGATCTACTAGGATATTTTAGTGAGGAATATGGAGAATATTCATTAGTGCCTATGGCATATTATTCAAATGATGAGCCATCTATAATTTTTGATGATATAAATGAGGCTAACAAAGATGAGTTCAAAGGATTTGAAAATATGTATATGTTAGATGATGGAGAAGGTATTACAATTGATGGAAGTATTATTAGATTTACTGATAAGAGCCTAATTGATTTCTTCTCAAATTTTGATAATGATATTAAGGCTGTAAGGCTAGAGTTTAATAATCCATTAAAGGAGAACGGCTTTAGTGAGGGTGTTTTTAAAATAGAGAAATAAGAGGTTTTAATATGACAGAACGTGAAGAATGGAAGGCAGGTAATATGCTATATCCATGCCCTATCGCAATGATTTCAACAAGGGGCATGGATTTAAAGCCAAATATTTTTACTGTGGCTTGGACTGGTACAATTTGTACTAATCCTGCGATGGCATATATTTCAGTTCGTCCTGAAAGATATTCATATGAGGCAATTAAGACTACAGGTGAGTTTGTTATAAATCTTGTTACCAAGGATTTAACATTTGCGGCAGATTTTTGTGGTGTTAGAAGTGGAAGAGATTATGATAAGTTTAAGTATCTAGGTCTTACTGCAAGGGATGTTGATAATATTAGTGCCCCTGCAATAGATGAGTCTCCTGTAAATATTATGTGTAAGGTAAAGGATATTATTCCTTTAGGTTCACATCATATGGTTATTGCGGATGTATTAGGTGTATCTATTGATAAGAAATATATGGATGATTTAGGTAAGTTTCATTTAGAATGGGCTAATCTTGTATGCTATTCACATGGGGATTATTTACTTACTGGGGAAAAAATAGGTAAGTTTGGTTATTCAGTGAAGAAGAAAAAATAGAAAAAACGTATGAAAATTAAAATTTTAGTTTTCATACTTTTTTATCTTAATTCTTTGTGCTACAATGGTCTTAAGTTAGAACTAACATTTTGGGTTTGGAGGGATAGCTTATGCTTCAAGGAATTGGAGACTTTTTAATGTCTAATTATAAATTAATAATAATTGCGTCTTCAATTGCACTTTTTGCGATTGTTTTTTGCATGGTTTTTGTAAAGATTTCAAGAAAAAGTGCAAAGTGTATGGCAGAAATGCGAGAGCTTGACTACTTAACACAAATTTATAATAGAGGATATTTCTATAAGAAATGTCAGCTTTTTTTATCAAAGACTAATTCAAAATATTTTATTGTAGCATTTGATATTGCCAAATTTAAGCTTATAAATGAATATTATGGTTCAGATGAGGCAGATAATATTTTACGTGATGTTTCTAATAGATTAATTGATTTCTATACCTTAGATACAATTAAGGTATTCGGAAGAATTGAATCAGATAAATTCTCATGGATTATGCCAAATAATAAGGATAAGCTTTTAAAGGTATATGATTCAATTGCTTCAATTTCAGATAAGTATGAGCATTCCATTTTATTTAAAATGGGAGTATATGAAATAGAGGATAATAATATGCCTATTGAACAGGCATATTCAAGAGCTAATCTTGCAGGAAAATCTATTAAGGGTGATTTTGATAAGCACATTCAATATTTTGATTCAAAGATGGTTTCAAATCTTCAAAATGAGCAATTTGTTTTAAATAATATTGATAGAGCCTTAGAAAATGAGCACATATTAGTATATTTCCAGCCTAAATATGATCTTCAGGCAAATCAAATATGTGGTTCTGAGGCCTTAGTTAGATGGAAGGACCCAGATAAGGGTATGATTTCACCAGGTGCGTTTATTCCTGCACTTGAGAATAACGGACTTGTAACTAAGCTTGATAAATATATGTGGGATAGAACTGCACGCCATTTAGCAGAATGGTGTAATAAGGGTCTTAATCCATATCCTGTTTCAATTAATATTTCAAAGGTTGACCTACTTGAGCCTGATCTTCCTGAGTTTATTGAAGCGATTGTTAGAAAATATCAAATACCACATAGCCTATTACAGCTAGAGATAACTGAATCAGCATATGTGGATGGAAGTGTTGATGTTACATCAATTCTAGAAGCATTTAAGAATAAGGGATTTACAATATTAATGGATGACTTTGGTTCAGGATATTCATCTCTTAATACTCTAAGACAATTCCCTATTGATATTATTAAAATTGACTTAAAATTCCTTACAGGATTTAATGATCCTAAGGAAGGAGAAAAGGGAAGAACAATAATTGAAAGTATTGTATCAATGGCTAAGAGATTAAAGCTTGGTATTGTAGTAGAGGGTACTGAGACTATTGAGCAGGTTAATTTCTGTAAGTCTATTGGATGTGAGGTAGCTCAGGGATATTATTTCTCAAGACCAATTCCTGCAGATGAGTATATAGCATTAATTAAGGAAAATAGACAGCTATCTAAGGATTCAATGTTTAATTCTAGAACAACTGATGAGCTTATTTGGACAAAGAATACCATTACACAGGATTTCTTCAATAATGTTAATGGTGCATTAGGTATTTTCCTTCTTAGACGTGATGAGCTTCAGCCAGTAAAGATTAATGAAAAATATTTTGAAATGATTGAAATGCAGCGTAAGGAATTCTATGCTTGTACAAGAAATCTATTTGAATCTATATATCCACAGGATTTAGATAATTTAATGAATACATTAATGCTTGCGAAAACAAAGAACCATCCACAGCAAATTGTATATAGAAGAATTAATTCTAATGGAAATATAAAATGGATTAAGGCTACTATTACATATATGCAAAATGAGGATCCAATCACTTCATTATTCTTTACATCACTTGATGATGTAACAGAGCTTAAGAATATGCAGCGTGATGTACTTGAGATGGCAGATTCATTTGATAATGGAATTATTAAATGTGATCTTTCTACTAACAAGGTTGTATTCTATAATGATAAGATTTTAGATATTCTAGGTCTTACAAAGGAAGAGTTTGACTATAACTTTAAAAATAATTATTTAAGACTTATTTCTCCTGATTGTCAAAAGGAATTTAAGGATAGTATATCAAATATCTCTGATAAAGAGATTATAAGAGAGAGCCTTAAGCTTGTATCAAAGGGAGAAAGAGAAATACCAGTTATAAATATTTGTAAGGTTATTGTTGAAGGAAATAAGAAATATTCATATTTCCAAATTACACAGGTAAGTGATAATATTCAATAAAAATTGGCCTTCATCAGAAGGCCTTTTTTATAGAAAGGAGAATATATGAGCGATTATAAAGAATTAAAAAAGGCTATAGATGAAGCTAAAAAAATAGTAGTATTTACAGGTGCTGGTATATCATGCCCACCTCCTACATCAATTCCGGATTTTAGAAGTGCTAATGGACTATATAGCGAGAGGGTTGGGAATGTATCTCCTGAAGAGATAATATCTCATAGCTTCTTTATGGCACATCCAGAGGAATTCTTTGAATTCTATGGAAATAAGATGGTATATAAAAATGCTAAATATAATAAAGCACATAAGTTTTTTGCGGATTTAGAGAAAAGCCATGATGTAACAATTGTAACTCAAAATATTGATGGACTTCATCAGGCCGCAGGTTCAACAAAGGTATTTGAGCTTCATGGTAGTGTTAGAAGAAATTATTGTATGAGATGTCATAAATATTATGATGTTGATACAATAGATGTATGTCATGTACCATATTGTGAATGTGGTGGGATCATAAAGCCTGATGTAGTGTTATATGAGGAGCCATTAAATGAGGATGTTGTTATGGGAGCAATAGAGGCTATATCTAAGGCTGATTTAATGATAATAGTTGGTACATCACTTGTAGTATATCCTGCAGCCTCATATGTACGATATTTTAGAGGAAAAACATTATGTTTAATAAATATAGATAAAACTTCATATGACAATATAGCACAATTAGTGTATAATGAGGATGTTATAAAGGTTATTAGTGCCTTAGAAGGAGATAAGTAATAATGTTAACACCAAAGGAAAAAGCAATTTTAAAATCAAAGGCTAATGGATTAAAGCCTGTTTATCAAATAGGAAAGGATGGATTAAGTGAGGAGCTTATTTTAGGACTTGTAAACTATCTTAATGCTCATGAGCTTATGAAGGTTTCTATTTTAAATAATTCAGATGTTACAGCTGATGAGGCTAAGGAAGCATTTGAGGAATATGGTATAGAGTTTGTATCAAAGATTGGTCATGTACTTATTCTTTATAAGTATAGCTTAGATCTAGATGAGCATATTCTTGATTAATAAAAGGCTTTACAAGCCTTTTTATTTTAGTCGAAATCTAGTATAATTATATTAGTTATTTTTGTGGAGGACATTATCATGAAAAGATTAATATTAGTAGATGGAAACAATATGATGTTTAGAGCCTATTATGGATTTGGAGATCCAACTAAGATGAAGCCAAATTCAAAGGGAATATATACTAACGCAATACTTGCGTTTGTACGTATGACACATAATCTTTTGAAGCAAGAATATGATAAGGTCCTATTTGCGTTTGATAAGGGTAAGCATACATTCCGTCATGATATTCAAAAAGATTATAAGGCAGGACGTGCTCATATGCCTGATGAGATGAGAATGCAGATTGCATACCTTAAGGATTTTTTAAAAAGAAGTAATATTGCTCAATATGAGATGGACGAATATGAGGCAGATGATATTATAGGTACCATATCTAAAAAAGCCTCAGATGAGGGATATATGGTAGATATTTATTCATCTGATAAGGATTTATTACAGCTTATTGGACCAAATACAGTAGTACACGCCTTTAAGAAGGGTATTACTGAGATGGAGGATTATACAGTAGAGCATTTCCGTGAGGTATATGAAATAGAGCCAGAGCAGTTTATAGATTTAAAGGCTTTAATGGGTGATACATCTGATAATATTTCAGGAGTTCCTGGTATTGGACCTAAGAAGGGTATTAAGCTTTTAAAGGAATTTGGAACTGTTGAGGGTATATTATCGCATATAGATGATATTAAGGGTAAGGATAAGGAAAAGTTTATTGAAAATGAGGAGCTTCTTAAAACATGTAAGGTAATGGTAAGAATTGTTCGTGATGCTCCTATACAAATAACACTTGATGACCTAGATAAAAAGGAGCCTGATAATAAGGCCTTAAAGGAAATGTATGAGCATCTAGAGCTTAATTCATTATTAAAGGAGATGGCTTTAGAAAGCCACGAGGCTTTAAAGCAGGAGAATGAGACCTTTGAAATAGTAAATGATACAGAAAGGCTTAAGACCATTTTAGTTCCATACTCAACAATTTATGTTGAGGCTATGGAATCTAATTATCACAAGGCTAAGCCTTTAGCCTTAGGACTTAAGAATCATACTGGAAATTATATAATAGATTTCAATCTATTATCAACATTTGATATGATTCTATTCCTATCTGATAAGGAGAATCATAAGAATACCTTTGATTATAAGAGGGTAGCTGTTATTCTTAAAAAGTATGGAATAGATTTACGTGGAGTAGATTTTGATTTAATGCTTGCGTCATATATTATTAATCCAACTATTGGCAATGCCCAATTTAAAAATATCGCATCATATTTTGGATATAATGCGGTAAGCTTTGAGGAGGAGATATATGGCAAGGGTGCTAAAATGGCAGTACCAGAGGATATGAATATTATTTATAATCATACTATTCGTAAATGTAATGCCATTCATATTTTAAAGAATTCTGTAATTGATCGTCTTAAGGAAAATGGACAATTTGACCTATATAATGATATAGAGCTACCATTAGCTTATGTTTTAGCTAATATGGAATATAATGGAGTAAAGGTTGATAAGGATGAGTTAAATAGACAGGAGGAGGCTTTAAACTCTAAGATAATTGATTTAGAGAAGGACATATTTAGCCTTGCTGGTGAGGAATTTAATATAAACTCTCCTAAGCAGCTTGGAGTTGTGTTATTTGACCATCTTGGTCTTTATTATCCTAAAAAGCTTAAGGCTGGTTCATCATATTCAACTGATGCGGAAACCTTAGAAAAGATTATAGATACTCACCCTATAATATCTAAGATATTAGAATATAGAGGAGTTTCTAAGCTTAAGAGTACATACATTGATGGAATAAGAGATAGTATTTATCCTGATAATATGGTTCATACAATCTTCCAGCAGGCTTTAACTCAAACAGGAAGATTGTCATCAATTGAGCCTAATATGCAAAATATTCCAATAAGAACTGAAGAGGGTAAGGAGATAAGAAAGATGTTTATCCCACGTAGTGAGGGATATAGCGTATTCTCATCAGATTATTCTCAGGTAGAATTAAGAGTTCTTGCACATATGGCAGGAGTTAAAAAGCTTATTGAAGCCTTTAAGTCTGGTGTTGATGTACATACTCATACTGCACAGGAAATATTTGGACATAAGGATATAACACCTCTTGAAAGAAGAAAGGCAAAGGCTGTAAACTTTGGAATAGTTTATGGAATATCAGCCTTTGGTCTTGCGCAAGATGTTCATATTTCAAACATAGAGGCTCAAAACTATATTAATAAATATTTTGAGATATATCCAGAAATAAAAGAGTTTATGGATGATACTATAGAGTATTGCAAGAAAAATGGATATGTAAGTACTATTTGCAATAGAATAAGATTAATACCAGATATTAATTCTAGTGTTTATATGGTAAGAGAGTTTGCGAAGCGTACAGCTATGAACGCTCCTATTCAGGGTAGTGCTGCAGATATTATGAAAATAGCTATGATTAAGATTTTTAATGATATTGAGGCTAATCATTTAAGAAGTAAAATGATAATGCAGGTTCATGATGAAATCTTAATTGAGGTATATAAGGGAGAAGAAGAAAAAATTAAGGATATTGTCGTAAATGATATGACAAATGCCGTAAAGCTTGATGTTCCACTTGATGTTGATTATTCATTTGGAGCTAACTGGTTTGAGGTTAAATAATAGAAGTATCTTCTAAATGGCCGCAAAATTTGATAAAATATATGTAAGACATATACACTTTTGTGGGAAGAGAGTGTGGTTTGTATGATAAATGCATATATTTTATCATTTGATATTGCGGCCATTTTTATATTTATAATTACTCTATATTACATTTTCTCTAATGGACTTTATAAAAGAAAATCAGGTAGGGTTTTTGTGGGTTTTATCGTATTAACCATAGTTACAGCTATATATGATATATATTCTGCCTATACGATTGATTATTATGGTGATAAGGATTTTATATCATATGCCATGGTAAGGGATTCAAATGTATTATTCTTCCTATTTAGAACATTGTCTATATTTGCCTATTTCTTATATATGATTGAAATAACATATTCATTAAAGCTTTTTTGGAAGAATAAGAAGCTTAAGCTTTTAGTCTTATTCTTGCCATTTATAATGAATATAATATTTTCAATTTTAACTATTTGGTATCCAGTAATATTTGATCTTGTGCGTGACGGTGATAATCTTACATATGTAAGAAATACACCAGTTATTGTTATATTCTATTTAGTAATGGTTTATGCATCTATAATAATTTTATATTTAATTATTAAATGTAGAAGCATTTTTGCTCCTAAGCAATTAATATCAATTACATCAATAATACCTTTAACAGTAATTGGTATTTTTGTTCAAGTTCTTTTTGAAGAAGTTTTAGTAATTCTTTTTAGTCAAGCTTTATCCGTTATTTTAATAGTTACATCTATTGAAACAATTTCTGAACAAATTGATTATAAGACACATCTTGGTAATTATAAGAGATTTACTAATGATTTAAAAAGAGTATTTCTTACAGGGTTTGACCAATCAGTTCTTGTTGTAAAAATAAAGAATTACCACGAACTATATAGTATGTATACTATTAGTAAGGCAATTGGATATTTAAGAGGAATGGTTAAAATACAATCTAATGAATATAAAAAATATGGTATAGATCAGACCGATTTTTATTCACTTGGTAATGGTATTTATACGTTTATAACAAATGAAAAGGCAGTCAAAAAAATATCAAACTTTGTTTATAATACAATAACCTCTGAAATGGTTGATGGTTATGATTTTAAGCCTGAAGGTTCGATCTGTATTATGGGCTGCTGTAAGGATTTTAATTCATGGGAAGATATTTTAGATTTTATTACTGCCTATAAGAATCTTACAAAATATGATAATAAGCTTGTACATTATAAGGATATTTTAAATGATAAAACATTCAATATTGAAAGAAATCTAGATAAAATTATTGATGATGGGCTTAAAGAAAATGAATTTGAGGTTTATTATCAGCCTATTTATAATATTCAGAAGAAAAAGTTTACAGCAGCTGAGGCTTTAGTAAGACTTAATTCTAAGAAGTATGGATTTATAAGACCAGATTTATTTATAAATTATGCTGAGCATAATGGACGAATTGGTGAAATAGATAATTTTGTATTAGATAGTGTGGCAAAGTTTGTTACAAGTGATACATTTAAAAGCTTAGGATTAGATTATATTGAGGTTAATCTATCTGCTGTGGAATGTCAAGATAAGGCTTTAATCCAAAGAATAGAAGAAATAGTTAATAAATATAATCTAGATCCAAGACTTATTAATCTTGAAATCACTGAATCTGTTGACTATATTAATAAGGCGGTTATGGATTCTAATATTGCGTCTTTAAGAAGAATGGGATTTAATTTCTCTCTTGATGATTATGGTGTAGGGTATTCAAATATTGAAAGATTCGCAACACTTCCTATATCAATAGTAAAGATTGATAAATCTCTTGTTGATGATGCAGATAAGCCATCAATGCAAAGTGTTTTAGTAGATACATTTAGGCTTATACATGATTTAAATAGACAAACTGTTGTTGAGGGTGTAGAAACTAAGGATCAGCTTCTAAGGTTTATTACACTTAAGGCTACCTATATTCAGGGATATTATTTCTCTAAGCCATTAGAATATAGTCAGTTTATTGATTTTATAAATAAGAGTTTGGAGGTGGAATTATGATACTTGAAAAAGCAATCACCTTAATTAATTATGATGCTTGTGGACTTATCATTATGATTTCACTGCTATTTATGTGCTTTTATTCAAAAAATCATAAGACTAAATCAGGTAAACTGATTATGCTTATAATACTTTGTGGAATACTTGCGGCAGTATTTGATATACTTCAAACATTCCCAAGAACTATTGGCTTATATGGGCTTTGGATATCAAATATAATATATTTCATTATGAAGTTTGCTATATTATTCTTATATTCAGCTTATATATTAACATTAGTTGGATTAATGGATTTAGTTAAGAAGAATAAGATAAGAAGGATATTATTTGAACTTCCTATGGCTCTTATTGTCATTCTTATAATTACATCTCCATTAACACATTTAGTGTTTTATTTTAAATATAATGGAGAATATTATGAATATACAAGAAGTAATCTTTCTGTTATATGCTATTTGATGGGTTCAGTTTATATATTTGTAGGGTTCTTTTCAATATTTAGGTATAAAAAATTATTTAACGCAACTGCTATTATTTCATTATGTACAGCATATATTATTTGCCTATTAGGACTTGGTGTTCAGCTTATATATGATGATTTAATTGAATTGTTTGTTACATCACTTGCGCTTATTATTTTATGCTCTACAGTTGAAAAGAATGGTTCACTAATAGATGATTTAACAGGAATGGGTTCATATGAGGCATTTAGTAAAGAAATATATAGGACATATATTCTAAATAATAAAACTGGAATAATGCTTATAAATATTACTAATTTTGATGCGATACAATCAAATCTTTCAATAAAATTTGAAAATCAATTTATAAATATGGTTTCAAATAATATTTATGATAGGTGTAAGATGTTTGATCAAAATGCTGAGATATATTATCTTGGATATGGTGTATTTGCAGTAATATTCAAGAGTGGAGTTAGCTTCTATAATGTCGCAAAAGATATTATAGATGCAAATTATGGTGATTATGGAATTAAGCCAAGCTTTAAAGCATGTATTACAAGCAATATTGCTTTCCAATCATATGATAAGTTTATACAATTTGTACAATCATTTAATTATGCTGATACAACAGGTGAAAGAATTATTACCATTACTAATTCAATGGATGATAATAAATATCAGGTTATGTCAAATATTGATGTTATTACAAAGAATGCAATTGATAATAATTTAATTGAGATTGAATATCAGCCAATATATTCAGCAAAGGATAATGAATTTAAAAGTGTTGAGGCATTCGCAAGAATTAATGATAGTAATTATGGAATAATTCTTCCAGAGCATTTTCTGTCATTTTGTGAGAGAAGTGGAAGAATTATTCAAATTGATAAGATTGTTGTAGAAAAGGTATTTAGCTTTATATCTAAAAATCTGAGTGAATTAAATATATCAGGTGTTTCAATTAATGTCTCAATAAAGACTTTAGCGAGCGAGGAGTTTATTACTCATCTTAGAACCTTGAATAAAAAATATAATATTAATCCTTCTATGATAATATTTGAGGCTAAGGATTTAATTAGGCTTGTAAGATATAGCTCAAGTATAATTGATAAAATTAAGAAGATGGGTTATAGGATAGCTATTGATAATTATGGTGTAGGATATTACAATATAAAATCATTTAGCGTAGCACCAGTTAATGTTGTAAAGATTAGAAATGATGTTTTTAAATCACTTGATAGAACTACATTTGAGGTGCTATTTAGAAATACTTGTAATCTAATACATCATCTTAATAGAGAGGTTTATATATCTAATGTTGAGTCAAAGGATGAAGCAGATTTGAGTATCAAATGTGGTATTAATTATCTTCAGGGTAATTATTATACAGATCCTTTATCAGAGGATAAGCTTATTAGCTTTTTTAAAACAAAGTAGATTATCGGAATGGATGAAAATCCATTCTTTTTCGTTTGCTAAAACTAGGAGTTATAAATCAAACATAAACTAACTTTTTATTTATAGATCAATTATATTGAGGCATATTTTTTTTATCCAGATAAAAATATCTTATCAAAAAATATTGTAAAATGATAAGATAAATGATAAGAAAAAACCACAAATATGAAAAAAGGTGCAATTAATTGTCTTTAGAATATTGAAAAAAGGTGCAATTAATTGTAAAATATAATTGGTGATCAACTATGTATAGAAAATATATAAAAAATTTGATTGATTGGTTAAATAGTGATAGAAGAAAACCTTTAATGGTATGGGGAGCACGTCAAGTTGGCAAGACAACTCTTATAAAAGATATATTTGCAGAAGAATTTTTCAAGAATAAATATATTTATATTGATTGTAGAATTGAACATAATTTTGTTGATTATTGTATGAAACATGTTAATGCTAAAGAAATTATTAATTATTTAGCATTAGAAAAAAATATGATAATTGATAAAAATACATTGCTAATTTTTGATGAAGCTCAAGAATGTTTACCTATAATTACATTAATGAAATATTTTTGTCAGGACTATAGAGAAATTCCGGTAATCGTAACTGGTTCGATGGTTAGAATTAAAATTCAAAGAGAAAATAGAAAAAGAGGAAAAGGAAGTAAAGACAAGTTTTTGTTCCCTGTTGGCAAAATAAATCAATTAACTATCTATCCAATGAATTTTGAAGAGTTTTTAATAAATAGAAACAAAGTACTATATGATAACTTGCTAGAATCATTTGATAAAGGTCAAAAATGCGAGGAGTTAATCCACAATAAAGCAATTGAAGCATTTTTTGAATATATGCTTGTTGGAGGAATGCCTGAAGCAGTGGATGTTTTTTTAGAAACTGGAAGTTATCAAGAATCAAGAGAAACGCTAAAAGAATTATACGATAATTATTTGGCTGATATGGATTTGTATCAGGCTAGTCCTGAATCGATTGTTAGATCTAAAAAGATATTTGAAAATATTTTTACTCAATTAAATAAAGAATCAAAAAATTTTAAATCTACGCTTATTGAAGATGGATCAAAAAATAGAGAAATGAGGAGCCCTATTGATTGGCTATCTTTAGCATATATAGTGAATAAGGCATCATTGATAAAAGAAAAAGTAACTATTCCTTTAATTGACTCAAATGAATCTTTATATAGATTATATTTAGCTGATATTGGTATGTTTTCTTATCAAAGTAAAATTAATCCAATAACTTTTATAGATAAAGAATCAAGAAATACGTTATCCGGTATTTTCTTTGAAAACTATTTTGCAACTGAACTTGTAAATGCTGACTATAAACTTTTCTATTGGAAAGGAAAAGGTAGTTCAGAATTTGAATTTGTTATTGAATACGATTCAAACATCATTCCAATAGATGTTAAAAAAACTAAAGGATCATTAGATTCATTAGAAAAATATAAGAATCACAATAAATTGTTTTTGGCAATAAAAATTACGGAAAATAGATTTGGCTATGATGAAAAGAATAAAGTCCTTACAATCCCTTTTTATTATGTTCCTTTTTTAATTAACACTTTAAAAAAAGGTGCACTTAATTCGTTTATAGATGATGTTAAAAAGTACAATTAATTAGGATAAGTAATAAAAATAACTCGACCTTAATTTAAAGAAAAAATCCGCGAATTGGTTTTTCACGTTGAAATGGTATGTTCGTTATCTTTGGAAGTGCTCCACAGTAAATAATAGCAAATCCTATGGTAAATAAATCATAGGATTTTTATTTATTCTCAATGCTTATTTAAAGTAAATTAAATATTGTTAGAAAGAACTGGTGATATTATGGATGAAAAAATGGGCAATATTGTAATATATAAAACTGAGGATTGAAAAGATAAAATTGAAGTAAAAAATGAAAATAATACAGTTTGGCTAAACCCAAAACAATTGTGAGAGTTATTTAATTCTTCTAAAGCTAATATCAGTGGCATATTAAGCATATTTTAGATGATGGTGAACTAGAAGAAAGAGCAACTGTTCGGAATTTCCGAACACTTGCTTCTAATGGTAAATATTATGAAGTGAAATATTATAATTAGATATGATAATTGCAGTTGGATATAGAGTTAAAAGTAATACATGTACTAATTTTAGAAGATCCTTCAGAAAAAGAAATAGAAAATATGAAAATCCATTCTTTTTTCAAAAAAAGATTAATAAATATTGATTATGATTATTAAAAAGTGTAAAATATCATTAGTTTAGAGATTTTAAACTTTAAGTTTAGACATTAAAAACAAAAAAGGAGGCAAGCTTCGCATGAAATTAGGACTTAAAATAAAAGAAAGAAGAAAGCTTTTATGCTTAACCCAGCAGGAGCTTGCAAATCGTTGTGAGCTCACCAAAGGATATATTTCCCAGCTTGAAAATGATATGGTTTCCCCATCGTTGGAAACCCTAGAATTAATACTTGAGGTTTTGGCTACAACCCTTTCTGATTTCTTTAAGGATGAGGATAATTCTAAGATTATCTTTACTAAGGAGGAGCAGTATATTAAGGATTTTAATACATATAATCAAACATGGCTTATTCCTACTGCTCAGGAGCATAATATGGAACCAATTTATGTTGAGCTTAAAAGAGAAGGAGAAACATTCCATGATTATCCACACATAGGTGAGGAGTTTGGTTATGTTATTGAAGGTGTAATAGAGGTTGTTTATGGTGAAAAGACTCAGGTATGTAAAAAAGGTGAGTCTTTTTATTTTATATCTAATAAAGAGCATTATATTAGAAATAATTATGATGGCGTTTCAAAGGTGATTTGGGTTTCTAACCCACCAAATTTCTAAAAGTGAGGTATTTATATGAGTAGAGTTATTATTATCGGATGTGGTGGAGTTGCTAGTGTAGCAATTCATAAATGTTGTCAATTAGATGATGTTTTTACAGATTTATGTATTGCCTCTAGAACAGTTTCTAAATGTGACAAAATTAAAAATGATTTAATTGGTAAGACTAAGACAAATATTACAACAAGAGCTGTTGATGCTTCAAGCTTTGATTCTCTTGTTGCACTTTTTAAGGATTATAAGCCAGAGATTGTAATGCACTTAGGAATGCCTTATCATAACCTTACTATTATGGATGCTTGTCTTGAGTGTGGATGCCATTATTTAGATACTGCAGCCTATGAGCCTGAGGACGTATTAGAGCCTAAGTGGAGAAAGAGATATGAGGAAAGAGTTAAGGAAAAGGGATTTACTTCATATTTTGATTATTCATATCAATGGGAATATATGGAAAAATTTAAAGAGAAGGGGCTTATAGCTTTACTTGGATGTGGATTTGATCCAGGTGTTACTCAAGCCTATGTAGCATATGCTAAGAAGCATGAGTTTGATACAATTGAAACTCTTGATATCTTAGATTGTAATGGAGGAGATCATGGTTATCCATTTGCTACAAACTTTAATCCTGAAATCAATCTTCGTGAGGTTTCAAGTCATGGTGCTTATGTTTTAGATGGAAAATGGCATGAGGTTCTTCCTATGAGTATTCATAAGAAGTATGATTTTGATGGCGTTGGTGTTAAGGATATGTATTTATTACACCATGAGGAGATTGAATCTATTAATAAAAACTTCCCAGAAATTAAGCGTATTAAGTTCTATATGACATTTGGAGAAAGCTACCTAAGACATATGAAATGCCTTGAAAATGTAGGGCTTCTTTCTACAACTCCGATTGATTATGAGGGACATAAGATTGTACCAATCCAATTCTTAAAGGCATTACTTCCAGATCCATCTACATTAGGACCTAGAACTAAGGGTAAGACTAATATTGGATGTATCTTTGATGGATATAAGGATGGTATAAGAAAGCAATTCTATATTTATAATGTATGTGATCATGAGGAAGCATACAAGGAGGTAGGAAGCCAAGCTATTAGCTATACTACTGGTGTTCCTGCAATGGTAGGAGCCATGCTTGTATTAAAGGGTATTTGGACAAATACTGGAGTTCATACTCTAGATGAGCTTGATCCAGATCCATTTATTGATGGTCTTAATAAATATGGTCTTCCTTCAAAGACTACTAATAAGCCTGTGATGGTGGAGTAATATGATAAAGGATTTAAGAGACCCATTTATAAGATTTAAGGATATTGATCCATATAAGCTTTTTGAAGGACTTAAAACTCCATGTTATGTAATTGATAAAAAGAGGCTTATTGAAAATGGGAAAATATTAAAGGGTATACAGGATAGAACTGGTGCTAGAATTCTTCTTGCACAAAAATGCTTTTCAAATTATGACCTATATAATACACTTGCACCATATCTTGCTGGTACTGAGGCTTCAGGCTTATATGAAGCACGTCTTGGAAGAGAAGAAATGAAGGATAAAGAGGTTCATACATTTTGTGGAGCTTATAGAAGAGATGAAATAGATGAGGTTATTAAATATAGTGACCACGTTGTATTTAATTCACTAAACCAGCTAAGAGAATATGCTCCACTTGTACATAAGGCAGGTAAGAGTGTAGGTATTAGAATTAATCCTCAAAAATCAACTCAACATGGTCCAGAAATATATGATCCATGCTCTAAATATTCAAGACTTGGTATTCCTCTTTCAACACTTGAAAGAGAAATGGATGATGAATTATTAAAGCAAATTGATGGAATCCACTTCCATACATTATGCCAACAAAACTCAGATGATTTAAAGACTACACTTTTTGAGGTGGATAGGAAGTTTAGTAAATATTTTAAGAATATTAAATGGATTAATTTTGGTGGAGGACATCATATTGTAAGAAGTGATTATGATATTAAAACACTTGAGGAGTGCATAAAGTATGCACAAGATAAGTGGAATGTTATAGTATACCTTGAACCAGGTGAGGGTGTAGTATTAAATGCAGGATATCTATTATCACATGTCCTTGATAGATATAACAATAATGGGTATGAGTTTATAATAGCTGATACATCAGCCGCATGTCATATGCCTGATGTAGTTGAAATGCCATACCTACCACCACTATATCTTGCAGACCTTGATGGTGCCACAGCTGAGGTGCGTATTGGAGGACCAACATGCCTTGCAGGTGATAATATTGGTGCCTATAGGTTTCATTCAATTCCAAAGAAGGATGATTTATTAATATTTGGAGATATGGCATTATATACTACTGTTAAGAATAATACATTTAATGGTATGCCATTACCTAATATTTATGTATTAAATGAGGATAATTCATTTGAATGCTTAACTGATTTTGGATACAATGATTTTAAATATCGCCTTGGAAGGTTTAAAAAGAATTGGTAGAAATTAATTGGTATTATGAGATTTTCATAATACCTTTTTTAATAAGATAATAAACATTTTAAAAAATATGGTATAATTAACTAGTAAGATGTTATATAAAGAATGGAAGGTAATTATATGAAGATTAAAGATGTAGATTTTGAAACATATCTAAAGAATTATCCAGATGAGAATGGATTTTTTAAAAATTATGGAGGAGCATATATTCCAGATGAGCTAAAGCCAGCCTTCGAAGAAATTACAGAGGCATATCAAACAATCTGTCATTCTTCACAATTTATAAATGAGCTTAGAAGAATTAGAAAGGAATTCCAAGGAAGACCAACTCCAGTTTATCACTGTGAAAGACTTTCTAAGTATTGTGGAGGAGCTCAAATATATTTAAAGAGAGAGGATTTAAATCATTCAGGAGCTCATAAGATTAATCACTGTATGGGAGAGGGGCTTCTTGCTAAATTCATGGGTAAGAAGAAGATAATTGCAGAGACAGGTGCAGGACAGCATGGTGTAGCCTTAGCTACAGCAGCTGCTTACTTTGGACTTGAGTGTGATATTTATATGGGTGCTGTAGATATTAAGAAGCAAGCACCAAATGTATCTAGAATGAAGCTTCTTGGAGCTAATGTTATTGAGGTTACTGATGGACAGCAAACACTAAAGGAAGCTGTAGATGCGGCATTTAAGGCATATTTAAAGGAATATAAGGATTGTATATATTGTATAGGTTCTGTTGTAGGACCTCATCCATTCCCTTTAATTGTTCGTGATTTCCAATCTGTTGTGGGAATTGAAGCAAGAGATCAATTTAAGGAAATGACAGGATTATTACCAGATGTTGTATGTGCCTGTGTTGGTGGAGGATCTAATAGTGCAGGTATGTTTATTCCATTCTTAAATGACCCAGTTGAAATTGTAGGTGTTGAGCCACTTGGAAGAGGTAAGGGAAGAGGAGATCATGCAGCTTCAGTTACATATGGTAGTGAAGGTATTATGCATGGATTTAATTCACTTATGCTTAAGGACGAGAATGGAGAACCAGATTTAGTATATTCTGTAGCCTCAGGGCTTGATTATCCATCTGTTGGGCCAGAGCATGCTTTCCTACATGACATTGGAAGAGTAAAATATGATACCGTATCTGATGATGAGGCACTAGAGGCATTCTTTACTCTATCTCGTCTTGAAGGAATAATTCCTGCAATTGAGTCTGCTCATGCAGTCGCATATGCTATGCGTCTTGCAAGAACTACTAAGAAGAGGGGAACTATCCTTGTAAACCTTTCAGGAAGAGGAGATAAGGATATGGATTACATCATTGAAAAATATGGTGTTGATTGGCTTGAAAAGCATAATATTAATGTAAAGTAAGAAAAATTATAGGCTTGGGATATCTCAAGCCTTTATTTTTGTGATAAAATATAAAATACGAGGTGGGATTATGCCAGAGCTTCCTGAGGTAGAGGTTGTAAGAAGGGCTTTAGAGGAAAAGCTTCTAGGTCTTACAATTACAGATATTAAAATTAAATATGATAATATTATTTTAGATGATATAGACTATTTTAAATCTAATGTAATATCTAAAAAAATAATTGCCATGGATAGGCTTGGCAAGTTTTTAATATTTAAGCTTAATGATGGTAATATATTATCTCATTTAAGAATGGAAGGTAAATATTTTTATCTTAAAAAAGATTCTATGGATAATAAGCATATCCATGTTATTTTCTATTTTGATAATGGATATATGCTATGCTATCAGGATGTTAGAAAATTTGGGCGTATTTGCTATAAGAGTGATGCAAACCTTAATACTACAGAGCCACTAGTGGGTGTTGGTGTAGATCTTACAAAGAATGATAGCTATGATTTTGATTTATTATATAAAAAAATAACATCTAAGACTATTGCTATAAAAACTACATTATTAGATCAGTCAATACTTGCTGGTCTTGGTAATATTTATGTAGATGAGGTATTATTTTTATCTAAGATAAACCCTCATAAAAAATCTAATGAAATCACAAAAAATGATTTAAAGAATATACTTACATATTCTCTTGATTGCTTTAACAAATCAATAGAATGTGGAGGTACAACTATTAGGTCCTATACATCACAGCTTGGGGTAATAGGACATAATCAGGATAATTTAATGGTACATACAAAGGAGGTATGTCCTTTGTGTGGTACAAAAATTATTAAGGATAAAACTAATGGAAGGGGAACATATTATTGTCCAAAATGTCAGAAATTATAATTGATATTAAATGGATTAAATGATAGAATTAAATCACTATGAAAAAAGTAATAGCTATAACTGGAGGTATAGCCTCTGGTAAATCTATTTTTTCAAATTACATAAGAAAAAAAGGGTATAAGGTTCTTGATGCGGATGCTATTACTCATAGCATGTATGATAAAGGAATTTTTAATGATAGCCTTGTTAAAGCCTTCGGGAATGCTATTATTAAAAATGGTTCTATAGATAGAGCCTATCTAGCAGAGATTATCTATAATGATATGTCAAAGAAAGAAATCCTTGATAGCATTATGCATCCTCTTATTTATGATGAAATGAAGAGGCTTATAGATGAATCTATCGAGGATATAGTATTTATTGATGTAGCATTATTATTTGAAGCAGGCTTTGATAAGCTTGCAGATACAATAATTTGTATTATAGCAGATGAAAATATTCGTGCACAAAGGCTTTCACAAAGGGATAATATATCTATAGAATATGCATTAAAGAAAATAAGATCTCAAATAAGTGATGATGAAAGAATAGAGAGAAGCGATTATGTTATAGAGCATAATGATAATAGCTTTGATGATTACTATAAGAAAATTGATAAGGTATTAAAAGAGGTGATTTAAAAATGGGTAAAATACTACAAACCTCAGAAACTAATGTTAAGAATTATTTAAAAACTCATTGGTACAAGGGTAATTATAAAATGATTAAGGCTAGCGTATTAAAGGTCTTAGATGATTTTGGATTTAAGCCAGAGGTTACTGATGATAATTATGGAGAAATAGTTATTGAAAATAATCAGTTTACAATGACTATTACTATTTTTGAGTTTACATACCAAGAAACAGCAGTAGATATTGCATATGAGTCAAAGAGATTCTTTGACTTTGGAGCTTCAAAGAAGGATATTTTAATATTCTATTCAAAGCTCGGTGAATACGCACAGTTTAAGGGATTAGGATTACATCCATAGGAGGGATATTATGGCTTCAATAGATAAGCTTGATAAAGTTAATATTTATGCATCTGCATTTTTATCTATTGATGACTACTCATCACTTTCACTGCTATATACTCCAGTGGTTGGTCCTAGAGCTATTAGCATCTATGAGATGCTTTATAACATCATTAATAGACAAACTCTTGCGATTGATAATCTACTATACATTAATATATTAGATTTATTAGGTATTGATGATGATACCTTCTATGATTCTAGATTAAAGCTTGAGGCTTTAGGATTAATTGAAACATTAAAGAAGGATAATGAATATTTATTCCTTTTAAAGACTCCATTAACACCAAAGCAGTTTTTATTAGATTCTGTTTTTAGTGTTTATTTAAGAGAGGCTGTTGGAGCAGAGATGTTTGAGTTTATAGTTGATAAATATAAAATTGCTCAAATTGATAGGCTTCTTTATAAAAATATATCAGTTACATTTGATCAGGTATTCCAATCAAGAAATAATGATAAGCCATATACTATCGATGGATTTATTATGGGAAGGAAGCCTAATACTAGTGTAACTATTAAAAATCACACATTTGATTTCAATTCATTTATTGAACGTGTTGATGATAGGCTTATTTCTAATATTACAGAAGCAAGAAAGGTTATTACAAACATCTCATTTATTTATGGATATGATTCAGATGTTATGGTTACTTTGTTTGAGCAATCTATTAATCAATCAGGTGTATTTGATGTAAGAATCCTAAAGCGTAAGGCAGAGCTTTATAATAAGCATCTTAATGCAGGAAAGATTAAAGCATTAGAGAAGCCTAATATGAGTCAAGAGGAGTATGAGATGATGAACCTCATCTCTAATGCTTCAATGAAGGATTTACTTGATTCACAGTGGCCTGGATATCCTAAGGAATATTTAAAGACTATTAATCAAATATATGATGTAATTGATCTTGAAAGAGATGTTTTAAATATTATGATGTTCTATGTCCTAAAGCAGAAGGATGGTAAGCTTCCTACACTTGCATATTTTAAGAGTGTAGCTTCATCATGGAAGGATAATGGATATGATACAAGAGAGGCTGCATGGAAGTATGTTAGAGGATTTAGAGAGGACACACAACCATCTCATGAGTATAAGAATACTTATACAAGACCTGTAAATAAAAAGACTAATGATTTTACAGATGAGTATATTAAGAATCTTGATAAGGGGGTTAAGAAGCTATGAGCTTTATAGATGATTATATTAAAGAGCTAAAGCAGGATTGCCCTAGGCTTAAGGATTATAATATCAATGCTGATAATTATAATAGCTTTTTACAGATGTCACAGGAGGATCCTATCAATGGTGAATCAAATCCTATTAAGGGATATTATCATATAGCAAATCCTAATAAGGATGGAAACTATACATTTACTTTAATTCCATGTGGTAGAACAAAGGATGAAATTAAAAGACAAAGTATCGCCAAGAATCTTGATACAAGATTTGCGACTGATGGATATTTGAAGGCTTCATTTGATGATTTTAGAGTAAATACAGAGGCTCGTAAGAAGGCCTTAGAATACGCTAAGAGGTTTGTTAAGGATTACCGTAAGGATAATTACATGGATGGTCTTTACATTCATGGTAATTATGGTAGTGGTAAGACATATTTATTATCTGCAATCGCAAATGAGCTTGCGATGAAGGGTATTAAGACAGCTATTGTATTTTTCCCAGATTTATGCCGTGAGCTTAAAAGAACTATGTTTAAGGATGATTCTGAAGAAATTATTAATGATCTTAAAAATGTAGATGTTCTTGTTATAGATGATTTTGGTGCAGAAAATCTTACTGCATATATTAGAGACGATGTTTTGGGTCCAATCTTAAATTATAGATGGAGTATGTCAAAGCCTTTCTTTATTGCCTCTAATTTATCTAACCAAGAAATTGTTGAGCACCTATCTCATACAAAAGAGGATAATTATAATAATACAGTTGATAGCGTTAAGGCTGCACGTATTTATGAAAGAATTAAGAACTCAACAATTGATTGTGTTTTTTAATTATAGTTTATTGACAAAATGTGGTTATAATAATATAATTTAGTTTGTAAATCGTTGATAAAGACATGATTATTTAATAAAGCTATTTAGAGAATAGGACAATATGGTGAAAGTCCTTATAGTGGTTTAGGTAATTACTACTTTGGAGAGAATATTAAAACTATTCCGCAAGTCCAGCGTTAAGGGATTAATGAGTGCAGGATTTATTCCTGAACTAAGGTGGTACCACGGTTATTCAATCGTCCTTTGTCTAAGGACGATTTTTTTATTTATTTAGGAGGAAGAAAAAATGATAAAAATTACTTTACCTGATGGAAGCTTTAAGGAATTTGAGGCTGGAGTTTTAGCTATTGATGTAGCTAAGGCATTATCTCCATCACTTGCTAAGAAGAGCGTTGTTGCGCGTCTTAATGGTAAGCTTATTGACTTACTTGATCCAATTAATTCTGATTCATCAATTGAGTTTGTAACTCAAGAGTCTAAGGAGGCATTTGAGGTATTAAATCACTCAACTGCTCACTTACTTGCACAAGCAGTAGGAAGATTATATCCTGGTGTTTATTTTGCAATAGGACCTGCTATTGAGGAAGGATTCTATTATGACTTTGATCTAGGAGATAGAAAGATTACAAATGAGGATCTTCCAAAGATTGAAGCTGAGATGAAGAAAATTGTTAAGGAGAATATTAGAATTACTCATAAGCTTATTAAGAAGGATGAGGCTCTAGAGATGATGAAATCTGACCCTTATAAGACTGAGCTTACAGAGGCAATTTCTGATGATTATGTAGGATTCTATGAGCAAGGAGAGCATTTAGAGATTTGCCGTGGACCTCACGTTGTATCTACAGCAGCAATTAAAAACTTTAAGCTTTTAAATGTTGCCGGAGCTTATTGGAGAGGAGATAGCAAGAATAAGATGCTAACTCGTATCTATGGTACTTCTTGGTTTACTAAGGAGGAGCTTGATGCATATCTAAAGCTTTTAGAGGAGCGTAAGGAAAGAGATCATAGAAGAATTGGTAAGGAAATGGGAATATTTATGTTCGACGAGCTTGTTGGACGTGGACTTCCTATGTGGCTTCCTAATGGATTCGTTGTTCGTCGTGCATTATGTGACTACATAATGGATAAGGAAATTGCATTAGGGTATAAGCATGTTATGACTCCTTCCCTTGGAAATGTTAACCTTTATAAGACTTCAGGACACTGGGCTCATTATAAGGATGATATGTTCCCTGCAATGGAGCTTGATGATGAGGCATATGTACTTCGTCCTATGAACTGTCCTCACCATATGGTAATGTTTAGATCAAAGCTTCATTCATATCGTGATCTTCCTGTTCGTATTGCTGAAATCGCAAATGATTTTAGATATGAGGCTTCAGGAGCTTTAACAGGAATTGAAAGAACAAGAGCGTTCACTCAAAATGATTCACATATTTTCTGCCGTCCTGACCAAATTGCAGAGGAGTTTAAGGGAGTAGCTAAGCTAATCCTTGATGTTTATAAGGATTTTGGATTTAAGGATTATAGATTCCGTCTATCTCTTCGTGATCCTAACAATACTGAAAAGTATTTTGGAAACGATGAGCTTTGGGAGAAGAGTGAGGCTGAATTAAGAAATGTATTAAATGAAATGGGTGTTGATTATTACGAGGCTGAAGGAGAGGCTGCGTTCTATGGACCTAAGCTTGACGTACAGGTTAAGTCAGCTGTAGGACATGATGTAACATTATCTACAATTCAGCTAGATTATCAGCTACCAGAGCGTTTTGAGCTAACTTATGTTGATCAAAATGGACAAAAGGCTCGTCCTGTTGTTATCCATAGAGCTATTCTTGGATCTCTAGACAGATTTATAGCCTTCCTAATTGAGGAGACTAAGGGAGTATTCCCATTATGGTTAGCTCCAGTTCAGGTTAAGATTATCCCTGTTAACCTTGAGCATCATCAAGAATATTGTAATAAGCTATGTGACTTATTCACAATTAATAATATCCGCTTCGAGACAGATTATCGTGATGAGAAGCTAGGATATAAGATCCGTGAGGCTCAAATGTCTAAGGCTCCATTTGCCTTAGTTATTGGAGATAAGGAAGTTGAAAATAATACAGTTACATATCGTCCTTATGGTTCACAGGAGCAGGTAACTGTTTCCCTTGATGATTTCATTAATATGCTAAAGGATAAGATTGCAAAACGCGGATAATCATAATATAATAAAATAAAAAAGGAGATATACTATGATTTTAGACGTTACAGGACTTTATGTAATAATATCTTCAATTGTTTTAGGTGTTGTAATACTTACAGGTATAATAAATGCTAAGATATATAATATTATCCATGGCTTTATTTCAATCTTTGGTATTTCATCAATATTAGGATTAATTGATTTTGTAATTAGAAGATCAGGACACAAAGCTCTAGCTTATTCAAATGCAGTAGCTTATACATTAAATGCATTTGAGCTACCACTGCTATATTTGTTTAAGGAGCTTAAGCTTACATTTATGGCTAATGAAGAAAAGGCTGGGTTCTATTTAGTACCAATTGCGGTATTTATTATAAGCTTTATTTTAGCTTCAATGCTAAAAAGATTAAGAAGAAATAGAGATTAATTATGGGGCGATTCATATCGCCCTATTTTTAATAAAAATAGTAAGCCTATATTATGTTTACAAAATTAGATAATTTTGTTATAATTATTCGTGGTGATATGATGGAATATACAAACATGGAATTATTCTATGACGTAATGGAGGAATCAATTAGCACTTTATATGAATTAAACAAAAGATCATATTTTGATTTATTCTTTGAAAGTGTTAAAAATATTTTAGAATCTGACCTTACAACTCATTATGATGAGGAAGCAGATGCTAAACTATTACGTATATATAGCCGTCTTAGTGATAAGGATTTTACACCAGAGGATATTAGAAAGGCATTACAGTCAATTATTATAAGAGGACTTAATGAGGAGCATGAGGTACAGGATGTAACACCTGATACTATAGGCTTTTTAATAGCTTATCTTATTTCAAGGCTACACCAAGGACATGAGGTATCAATTCTAGACCCACTTGCTGGTACAGGAAATATGCTATTATCTATTGAGTCTCACCTTAATATGAATGTTAGTCTTTTCGCTATTGAAAACTCAAAGCTAAAAATTAATATACTTAAGAGTATGGCTGATTTATGTCAAACTATTGTTGAAATATATTTCCAGGACACTCTTAATATTAAAATGAAGGATATGGATTTTGTAGTATTTGATATACCAACATCCTATACCCTAGATCCATATTTCCCTTATTATTTGGTTCTACATCATCTAGAATCACTTAAGGATGATGGATATATGATTGGCTTATTACCTAATGATTTCTTTGAACATGATAATGATATGATGTTTAAGGAAGGATTATCTAAAATAGGAAGAGTATATGGTATTATTGAATTACCAGATTCATTCTTCAAATCTAGTCCAAAGAGTATTATTATATTTAAGAAGAATACCTTAAAGGACAAGAATTGCTTAATGGTCAAATTACCAACATTCGATGATGAAGGAGCATTTGATAATGTCCTTCAGCAAATCGAGGATTGGTTTTTGAAAAATAAAAATAATTAAAAACAGGAAGGAAAATATAATTATGAAAATTATGGCAGTAAATGCTGGTTCATCATCTATTAAGTTCCAATTATTAGAGATGCCAGAGGAAAAGGTTATAGCTTCAGGAACAGTTGAGAAGATTGGTTCTGTTGATGGAGACGGAAAGGCTTTAAACGGAATCGTTACATTAAAGTATAATGGAAAGAAGGAGGAGACTACTCCAGTTATTCCTACACATGCTGAGGGAGTTCAATTAGTACTTGACGCATTAATTGAGAAGAACATCCTAAAGAGCTTAGATGAAATTGATGGTGTTGGACACCGTATCGTTCAAGGAGGAGAGTTCTTCAAGGATTCAACTCTTGTTGACGGACCAGATGGAACAGTTGTTAAGAAGATTGCAGAGCTTGCTGACCTAGCTCCACTTCACAACCCAGCTCATATCGTTGGAATTAAGGCTTTCTATAAGGCTTTACCAAAGGTTCCAGAGGTAGTTGTATTTGATACAGTATTCCATCAAACAATGCCTGAGGAGGCATATATGTATGCAATTCCTTATGAGTGGTATACAAAGTATGGAATTCGTAAGTATGGTGCACATGGAACATCTCATAAATATGTTTCACAAAGAGCTGCACAATTAATTAACAAGCCACTTGAGAATACAAATGTTATTGTTTGCCACCTAGGAAATGGTGCTTCAATTTCAGCTGTTGAGGGTGGAAAGTGCAAGGATACTTCAATGGGATTAACACCACTTGAGGGAATTCCTATGGGAACTCGTTCAGGAAATATTGACCCAACTGTTGTATCATATATCTGCGACAAGGAAGGAAAGACTGCTGATGAGGTAGTTACAATTCTTAATAAGAAGTCTGGATACCTAGGAGTATCAGGACGTAGTAATGATGCACGTGATGTTACTGCAGGAATGAATGAGGGAGATCATAGATGTAAGCTTACATTTGATATCCAAGCTAAGAGAGTTGCTGATTATGTAGCTTCATACTGGCTATATCTAAATGGTAAGGTTGATGTTATTGCCTTCACTGCAGGTATGGGAGAAAACCTAAAGCACCTTCGTCTAAATATCGGTAAGAGACTTGCTCCTCTTGGAGTTAAGATTGATGAGAAGCTTAATGACACATTCTCAGATGAAAGACTAATTTCTACACCAGATTCAAAGATTCAAGTATGGATTATTCCAACAAATGAGGAAGTTATGATTGCACGTGACACTGTACGTGTAGCAAAGCTTGATAAGTAAAATATTAAAAACCATCTTCGGATGGTTTTTATTTTTAAATTATGTGCTATAATTATTTTGGTGAGTTTTTGTTATGAAGAACGTATTAGAATATTTAGAAGAAACAGTATTAAAAAACAAGGATAAGACTGCCTTTGTGGCTGAGGATGGCCAAATAAGCTTTGGAACTCTTTTAGAGTTATCTAAAAGAATTGCATCACAGCTTGATGCCTTCCGTAAGCCTATTGTATTACTTTTTGACCAAAATAATAAGGAAGTAATATCAATGATAGCCTCTATGTATGCAGGAGGTTTTTATACAGTCCTAGATCCTAAGATGCCAATAGAAAGAATGGAAAATATCTTTAAGACATTAAATCCAGAAATCCTTATTTATGACAATAAATATAAGGATACTGCAGATAGTCTTAATATATCAAATAAATATCTATATGATGACCTTATTAAAAAAGATATAGATGAGACTAAGCTTTCTAGTATTAGAGAAAGACAAATCGATACAGATTTAATCTATTCAATATTTACATCAGGATCTACAGGTCTTCCTAAGGGAGTTGTAGTATCTCATAGAGCTTTAATTAATTATATAACTTGGTTCTCAAAGGAATTTAATATGAGTGAGTGTAAGAATTATGGAGCACAAATGCCATTTTATTTTAGTGCCTCAGTATCTTCATTTTTCTCATGCTTAAAGGAAGGATTCACATATTATATAATTCCAAAGAGCGATTTTATATTCCCTATAAATCTTGTTAAATACTTAAATGATAATAAGATTGATACAATATACTGGGTACCATCTGCTCTTGCGATATTTAGAAACTTTGATGTTTTTAAATATATGAAGCCAGAGCATTTAAAAACAATCCTTTTTGCAGGAGAGGTAATGCCAACTATTGTATTAAATTATCTAATAGATAACCTTGGAGATAATATAGTATATTCAAATCTATTTGGACCAACAGAAACAGTTGATATTTGTACATATTATACTGTAAATAGAAGATTCTTAAATACTGAATCATTACCTATTGGAGTTCATTGTGATAACTGTGATACATTTATTCTAGATGATAATAATAAGCTTTCAGATGAAGGTGAGCTTTGTGTAAGAGGAGGATTCTTAGCTTCAGGATATTATAACATGCCTGATAAGACAGCTAAGGTATTCTGCCAAAACCCACTTAATAATTCTTATCCTGAGCTAATATATAGAACAGGAGATAGAGTAAGAATTAATAAATATGGTGAATACGATTATTTAGGAAGAATAGATTTCCAAATTAAGCATATGGGATATCGTATTGAGTTAAATGAAATAGATCAAGCTATTTCATCCCTTGAGACTATAAAGGGAGAGGTTACAATATACGATCAAGAGGTAGATAATATTATTCTTATCTACTGTGGAAAAGCAACTGAAGAGGATATATATCAAGTATGTAGTAAGCTTCTTCCAAGATACATGTTCCCTAATAAGGTTATTAAGGTTAGAGAAATGAAGTTTAATAGTAATGGTAAAATTGATAGAAGCTATTATAAGACATCATATAAGGAGCTTATAAAGTAATATGTTTTATAATATTATACTATAACAATGTATAGTATCCTTATCTTTACTTTAATATGAAATAATGATAAAATTTTTTTAAGTTAAGTTTTGGGAGAAATTTTAACGTTTTATGAGGTAATATATGGAGAATAATACTAACGACATTCAAAACTCAAAGAAGAGTGGTAAAATGTTTTTTGTTAAGAGTATAATATTATCTGCCTCTGTTATAGTGGCAGTGGTTATAATAGTAACAATAGTTTTAAGATATAGAAGCAGTAATAGATTATCAAAAATAGAAAGAGAATGCTATAACGATGTAGTAATGCTTTATAATGAATCTATTTCATCAAACTATAATGCAATTGATTCATCAAATGAATATGAGCATATTGTTTGTGATACTGCATCTCACATGCGAATGATGGAGAATATGCTTATATCAAAAAGCTTCAAATATAAGGAAGCTAAGGAAAGCAGTAATCCTGAATATAAGAATCAGGTAACATTAACATATACTGGATTAAATAGTATTAAGACAGCATATACATTATGGTATGTAAAGGTTGATGAGGTATATTCTGGTCTTATTAAATGTGATGGATATAATGTTGGTTCATTTGCCTTCCAGGAGGATGAGGATGGATATAAGACATCTCTTCTTGGAGGAAATGGAGAATATACATATTCCCTATCATTAAAGGGTAATCTGTATAGCTTCACAAAGACTTCAACATCAGATTATAAGACTACATATACATATAATACAAAAACAGATATTCTTAAGGTATCTGATGATGAGGAATATACATTTGGTTTAAATAGTACATCTATTCAAATTACTAAAACATTTGAAAATGAGGCCTATGTTGCGAGTGTTTCAATTGTTACTAAGGATCAAAAATATATGTATGAATATCAATTCCTTGCGTCAGGTAAGGACCAAACAAAATATAATGTTTCAAGATAGGACTTAAGGTCCTATTTTTTTATTTTAAAAATTATGATATAATACATTTGTATTTTGGTTTGGGAAAGGAGAATGGTTATGGCTTCAAAGAAGAATAGTAGCTTACTTGGACTAATTGCTTTCATAGCTATGTTTATTAATTTTATTTATTGGATAATTTGTATAATTAATAAGCAAGGATGGGTTACAATTGGTGGAAGAATAATTGATATTGCTCAATTTATCGCAACAATCTTCCTTACAATTGTAGTACTAGTTGTATCTTATGATTGGGCTAAGGGACAAAAGAAGATTTGGTTCTATTTCTGGATTGCTTTTGCAGTAATTACTGTACTTGCAATCTGCATCGGATTTGGTTCAAATCTAGCTAACTAATAATAATTTGGGTTAAGATTATAAATCTTAGCCCATTTATTATTTTATTTATGATATAATGGGGTTGGTGATATTATGTTAAATGTTGGTGACAATATAAGTGTTGAAATTAAAAGGCTTGGTATAAACGGTGAGGGTATTGGATACTATAACCGTTTAGCTATTTTTATTCCTGGGGGAATACCTGGGGAAAGATGTGATGTAGAAATCACATCTGTTAGTGAAAAAATGGCATATGCTAAGATTATAGATATAAAGAATGTATCTAAGGATAGATGTGAGCCTAAATGTAAGTATTATAATAGATGCGGTGGATGTAATACAATGCATATTAATTATAATAAAATGGGCGATTTTAAGCGTGATAGAGTTATAGAGTCTATAACTCGCTATACAGACCTTAATCCACGCTCATTTGAGGTAAAAAAGACTGTTTTAATGCAAAATCCATATAACTATAGATATAAAGCATCTCTTCCTGTAAGAAAGTTTAATGATAATGCGACTGTAGGTCTTTATTCTGTTGATGGTAAAGAGGTTATTTATATTGATGGATGTATGAATCAAGCAGACCAAATCAACAATATCAATAAAAAGATTTTAGCATTAATGGATAAGCTTAATGTAGTCCCTTATATTGAAAAATATAAAAGAGGAGAGGTTAAGTATATAGTAACAAGAGTATCTCATTTTAATAAGGAAGCTCAGGTTACATTTGTTATTGGTGAAAAAACACCAAAAATAAAAGAGCTTGCGAAGGAAGTTATTAAAATAGATTCTGTTGTATCTGTATTTGAATCATTTGCGGATGGTGAAGGAGATTCATTAATATTTGGTTCTGATATAAAGCTTTTAGAAGGAAAGAAGACAATACTTGAGAACATTGGTAAATATAAGTTTGAGCTTCTACCTACAGCCTTCTTCCAGCTAAACCCTATACAAACAGAGGTATTGTATGAGCATGTGTTAAAAGCTTGTAAGCTAAGCTTTAAGGAAAGAGTATTAGATGCATATTGTGGTGTTGGAACTATTGGTATTTATTTAGCTCATAACGCTAGTGAGGTTATAGGTATAGAATACAATAAGGAAGCAGTAGAAAATGCAAATAATAATGCACAATTAAATAAAATAAAAAATGCTAAATTCCTACAAGGTGATGTAGTAGAGCTTCTACCACATATGATTAAGGAAGGAAATCAATTTGATGTAATAGTTGCAGATCCTCCAAGAGTAGGACTTGGTTCAGAGCTTTGTGAAGCTATTCTAGAAAGTGGTGCTAAGAGATTTATATATGTATCATGTAATCCTGCAACACTTGCGAAGGATTTAAATATATTAACAAAGAAATATAATGTTAACTCGATTGAACCATTTGACATGTTCCCAAATACATCACATGTTGAGGCTATATGTGTACTAAATCGTAGAAACGACTAAAAATAGCAAAAAATACCTTAAAAATGATGATTTTTAACTGATTTTGAGTAAAGTCATCATTTTTATTTTGTCAAAAATATTTTTTAGTTAATCGAAAATGAAGTAAAAATAGCCAAAAATGTGTTAAACCTCGTAACAGTTAATAGATGAATGAACAGGTCAACAACCTAGTCATTTTTTAAAATACATGGTAATAAAGCCACTTTTGAAATTGAAGTTTTTGATATGTTTACATTAAAAGAAGAATATGGTGATAGTGAATAGATTATAATTGTAGTTTAGGATTCTAGAATATGGTAAAATAAAAATAGAGAATACCGATGTATTTTATGTTATTAGGTGGTGAAAAGCAATGACAAAGAAATGCCCTTATTGTGGTTCAAAATTAGAAAAGATTGCTAGTGATGAATGGTTGTGTCCCGAATGTGGCGAATCCTTTTATTCAGATAATCCTAAAATCAAATTAATGAATATTTGAAAATGATATTAAAAAAAGTGGAGGTGAATAGGAATGGCAAGTAAGAAAAGATTTTCTAAGGATCCAAAAGTAAATTTAATTTCTATAGATGAGTTTTATGAGAACAGTGATTATCTTTGCTGTGTTACAAAAAAAGATTTATGGAAAACCAAAACTCAACCAGGTGCAGGAGATGTATTATTTAAATTTACTCCTCAATATATGATTTGTACTATTTATGATTATTCATTTACTAATTTTGGTATGGATATTAGAGAAAAATTAGAACGAATAGATGTGGCAATTCGTGATGGAAAAACTGAATATGAATTGTTTGATGCAAAATTAAATGAAATAAAAGAAGAAAGAGCAAAACATAAAAGAAGCAAGAAATTGGATGAGCAGATTGCTGAAATGGAAAAAGCAAGAAAATTACTTCCAAAATATGTAGAAAAAGAAACACCAAGTGCAAAGCCATTTGAATCTTATTTGATTGATACTGGATATAAGACTTCAAAAGATAATCTTAAGAATAAATATTTAGTATTCGATGTTGAAACAAATGGTACCAGAAAACCTAATGATGATTTATTGTCCTTATCAATTTATGATCCTACAACTGGAATGTGCTACAATCGATATTTTCCATTAGAACTTCAACCTTTAATATTAACTGGATTTATTCATGGAATAGATGATAATACTTTAGCTGATGCTACTCATATGACTCAAGAAGAATTGAATTGGCTAAATGAATATTTTCATTTTAAAGACAGAACTTTATTATCATTTAGTGGAGGTCAAGGAACATTCGATTCATCTTTTGTACAAAATTATTGTAATAGACAAGCAATATTTGGTTTTGATGATTTGAAGTTTGAAAATATTAAGAGTAGAATCCCATCAGCTCCATTTGGCACTGAAGGTCAATTAACAAAAGATAATCTTTGTAGAATGTTTGGAATAGATGGAGTTAACGAGATTCACTCTAGTTATAACGATTGTATTTTAGAGTGGAAATTGTTTGAAAAGTTAGAATCGGAATGTGTATTCTTTATTGGAGAACATTTGTTTAAATACACACCAGATTATATAATTCCTTACTCATATTTGTTTCAACATCCTGATTTAGTGAAGTATGCTGGTATTAAAGTTCCTTTTGTTGAAGGAAAGGTTACTGAATTATATAAACTGGGATTTCAAAAGAAACTACTTAAAGAGATTAAAAAGTTTCCAACAAATATCACTGGTATAACTATTGAACACGGTATTAATAGATATTTAAAGGCTGAAGAACAGGATAATTTTATGTTCTTGGCTGAGAACAAATCACACTTAAAATATGTTGGTTCATTAGATAGTAAGATTAAAGAGATTCCTATAATTACTGAAAACGATGGAACAGTTAAAGCGATTAAGGAAGAAGACAAAGAATATATTAAACAAGTAAATTCAGTTACTAAGATGATTATTGAACATATAAAGCCAGTGGCAGATTATCTTCGTGAGAATATTTTTAAAGAAGATAAGATTATGACTCAAGAACTATCTATAACTGATGATAGAAAGGTATTAGCTCTTTGTGATTTATCTGATAGCAAAAATGTTGTGGAAATTAAAACTTATGATGTTTTAGATGATGATAATAATTTAAGCAAAAAAGTTGCTAGACAACTATACTTCCAAGCAAAGGGAAGAAATACATACGTTCTTTCAATTAAGTTTGATACTCATTTTAACGATAGAACCTTTGAATCTATAGTTGATGACCTTAATATCTACTTATACAAAGCCGAATTATCTGAATATGATCCAACAACTATTGTTAAGGAAAGAATATTAAATGATACAGAAATTGAAGTTTTAAAGAATATAATTGATAATCCAAATATTTCTAAAACTGAATTAGCATCAAAGTTTGATTGGACACCAAGAATGGTTGAAAGGCCTCTTTATGTTTTAGAAGTTCTAGGATATATCAAAAAAGAAAATCCTTCTGCGAGAAAATCACCTTGGATTGTATTAAGAAATATTGATGATATAAAGACCTGTTATACTATGGATGGATATAATATAAAAGTCGTTAATCAATAGGCACATTACCTCTCATTAAATTGGGAGGTTTTTTATGCAATCCATAGACTAAATGTCATATATATATGTTATAATTATGTTAGTTAAACCAATTAAAGTTGATGCTGAGAAGCATACTTGGGGAGAGATACTAGATAATACTGAATTCTATTATATGGATTCTTTGTTTTGATTGGAGGAACATTGATGGAAAAGGATGAATTGCAATTATTATCAACATCATATGCACCTATAATTAAAGATTTAATTGAAAAAGATGCTAAATTCTTCATGTTCAAAGAAACCATAAAGTGGGCTTTTAACTATGGTAAAGAAAGTGCAGTAATAGCATCAGTTGGAAAAGATAATGTTGTTCATATTAATTTGTTCTCAGTTATGAGTCATTATTTGGCTAAAGACTTGTATACTGTTGAATACTTTTTGCTTCACGAAATTAGGCATATATTCCAACATCTAATTATTGATGATTATCAGAATGGAAGAGAAGGGCCATTTGATTCTAAATTGGTAGAACAATGGATATTCGAAGATAATAAAGAAAACTATATTAAAGCATTGGATGAAAATGGCAATGAGAATGATGGCTACTTTAAACAAGATATAGAGATAGATGCATATGCATTTTCTTTGGCAGTTATGAAGTATAAATATGATGAAAAACTAATCCAACATCTATACGTTCCACATCAATTTGGAGATGCCTTTTGGAGCATAGTTAACGATTGGATTAGGTACTTTAAAGAAGAAAAGTTATAATTTGTCAGCAATACAATAGTCGCACACCCCGAAAATGGAGATTTTGTCAGCGTTTATTTTGACCGCATTCACGTTGAGAGTGTTACTCTTTTAGTCAAACGATAATATGATGAAATTTGTCTAGCAAATAAATGGCTTAACTATGCTGATTTCGATTGTTTGTTGGTCCGCCATTAGTTGACGTAGTTGAAAAAACCACAGTTCATTTATAGGATATGGGTGTTTAATTTTACAGCTAGACTTAATAGAAGAATAGAACAGAGGAGAATCCGTTCTTTTTCTTTTTTACTTGATAAAAATATGACCACAACTTTTAATTAAATGTAATATTTGGTATAATTTTATAAAACGAGGCTTTTAATTATGATAAATAGTTAAGAAGGTGAAGTAATGATTCCAGAATATATTAATGATTGGCTCACAATTATAGAAACCATGTCTAATCAAAATACATATAAGTTAGCATGGGGTAGATCAATAATTGAATATGTTAATTTAAATGAAATAGATGATTCAAAAGAATTTTTTGAATTCAAACTAATTGATGCTGCTGAAATAGTTTTGAAATATTATTGGAATCAATTATTTTTCTTCGACTTGAAACAAGTACCAGAAAAAGGTAAGGCAAAGATTATTAGTGAGGTTCAGAGCCTAATTGATTTATATAAGAAATTAACTAATTCTGATTATCCAAAATGGTTCCAAGATGGTAAGGATGTATTAAAGGATAGAAAAGAATATTCTAAAGCATTAAAGAATATTGCTTATTTATTAAAAGTAAATCCTACTAAATATTTTTTACAAGCATCAGTTAATGGTTCAAACAAGAAAGAAACAGTTCCTGTCTATATTAGAGATGATGAGAATAATAGAATTTTAATAAAAAAGGAAGATGCTTATTTATTAAAAGAATACGGAATCATAATCGCTAAATTATTAAATTTTAAATGGACTCAATTATTAGAAAAATACAATTTTGTTCCAATGCTTTCAAATAAAGTAACAGCTATATCTAATGGTAAGATTGATAGAAATAATTTAACAAAATATAAAAATCAATTAATTAAAGAATTTACAGATGGAAAAATCATTGATTTTTATACTGGAGAAGAATTATCATATAGTGAAGCAACAGTAGATCATGTTATACCATGGAGCTTTATGTATTCAGATGATATTTGGAATCTGGTTTTAACAAGTAAATCCAATAATTCATCTAAATCAAATGTGGTTCCATCAGAAGAGGTTATTAATAGACTAAAGGAAAGAAATGAAAACATCAAAGATGTAGTTGATGAGATCTATAAAAAAGATTTAATGTTAGCAGAAATAAATAATTCTGTAGATAAATATTATTATGAATGTAAGGTATCAAGATGACATATTACGAAGATAATGCTAAAGATTACATAGCAAAGACTATAAATGTTAATATGAAAGATACATATGATTTCTTTTTAAAATATGCAAAGCCAAAATCAAGACTAATTGATATAGGCTTTGGTAGTGGTAGAGATATGCTATATTTTAAATCATTAGGCTTTGATGTTTTTGGAATTGATCCAACAACAGATTTTTATGAAGAAGCTAAAATAAAAGGTTTAAATGTAGATTGTTGTGAAATAATGGATTTGGCTAATAGTATAATCAAATATGACTTAATATGGGCATCAGCAGTTCTACACCATATTCAAAAAGCTCTTTTAAATCAATCATTTAAGATATGTAATGAACTATTAGAACAAGATGGAATTATGTATTTCTCAGTGAAATATGGTGATTTTGAAGGCTATGATGAACTTGGTAGATATTTTAATTATTTAACAGAAAAAACAATGAATGACTATTTAAAAGATACTGGTTTTAAGGTTATAGATATTAAAATAACTGAAGATATTTTAAAAAGAGAAAATAAATGGTTAAATGTAATATTGAAGAAGGTAAAATTATGAAGGTAATAGAAGTAAGTGCAGCCGTAATCATTAAAGATAATAAAATATTCGTAACTAAAAGAGGTTATGGTGAATTTAAAGGTATGTGGGAATTTCCTGGTGGAAAGCTTGAACAAGGCGAAACAGGAGAGGATTGTATTGTTAGAGAAATAAAAGAAGAATTAGATGCAGACATAGTTGTTGATAAATATTTATCAACTATTGATTATGATTATCCTAATTTTCATTTAACAATGCATAATTATATTTGCCATCTAAAGTATGACCATATTTTTTTGAAAGAACATGAAGATGCTAAATTTGTAGATATTAAAGAACTAGATTCTGTTGATTTTTTACCTGCAGATATATTAGTTGTTAATGATTTGAAAAAAGAATTATAAAAGAGTTTTTTGAAAGGTAGGTGATATGACATGAGTACTAATATTGAAAATGGTATTTATAATGGATTTATTGATTCTAATAAAGAAGCTAATATTGATTATATTCCTACGTTATTAACAAATGAGCCAGAAGAAGGAATGAAGGTTTTTTGTGACGTAGTTAAAGAATTAAATAGATGTATTGAATTCAAATTTTCAGTTGCTTTTTTAACTATGAGTGGAATCCAAATATTATACAATACCTTGAATAAATTAAAGGCTAATAATATTAAAGGAACAATTGTTGTATCACAATATCAAAATTTTACTGAACCTAAAGCTTTAAAGAAATTATTAAAGTTTGATAACATCGAATTAAGAATAGTTACTAATCAAGAATATAAAATGCACTCAAAAGGATATATTTTTAAGTATCCTAATGGTGAATATTCTATAATTGTAGGAAGCTCTAATTTAACTCAAAATGCTTTATGTGTTAACAAAGAGTGGAACGTAAAATTAAATACACTATCAGACGGTTCATATGCAAAAATTGTTATGGAAAGATTTAATGAAATGTATGATATTTCTATTCCTGTAACAAATAAATTTATTGATGAATATGAAAAAATATATACCTCAATAAAGAAATCTTATGTCATAAATGATAATGTGATTATAGATACTATTATTAAGCCTAATAGTATGCAAAAACAAGCATTAGAATCTTTAAACAATATAAGATTAAAAGGTCAAAATAGAGCTCTTGCTATATCATCTACTGGTACTGGTAAAACTATATTATCAGCTTTAGATGTAGCTCAATTCAATCCTAAAAAGATGTTATTTGTTGTTCATAGAGAAAATATATTACATTCTGCGATAAAGGCATTTAAAAGAGTTTTAGGTAAAGATATATCTACAGCTGTTTTTGCGGGTAGCAAAAAAGATGTAGATGCTAAATATATATTTGCAATGGTACAAACTTTATCTAAAGATAATAACTTAGAATTATTTGATAAAGATGAGTTTGATTATATTATTTTTGATGAGGCTCATAGATTAGGTAATAATCAAACTAGAAAAGTATTTGAATATTTCAATCCTAAGTTTGCATTAGGTATGACAGCAACTCCAGAAAGAATGGATGGTTATGACATATTTAAATTGTTTAATTATAATATTGCATGTGAAATTAGATTAAATGATGCAATGAAGGAAGATTTAATTTGTCCATTCCATTATTATGGTGTTTCTGATATCGAAATAAATGGTGAATTAGTTGATGATAATACCGATTTTAATAGATTAGTATCTAAAGATAGAGTTGAACATATTATAAATAAAATTAATGAATATGGCTTCAGTGGTAATAATCCAAAAGGATTAATATTTGTTTCTCGTGTTGAAGAAGCAAAAGAATTAAGTAAATTATTTAATGAAAAAGGGTTTAACACTGTTGCTTTATCTGGAGAGAATTCAGAAGAAGAAAGAGCTAAAGCTATTGAATCATTAGAATCTGATGATGTTGACTCATTAGATTATATCTTTACAAGAGATATATTTAATGAAGGTATTGATATACCTAAGGTTAATCAGATAATAATGTTAAGACCAACTGAGTCTGCAATTGTATTTGTTCAACAGTTAGGTAGAGGATTAAGAAAGAATAATGATAAAGAATATCTAGTTGTATTAGATTTCATTGGTAATTATGATAATAACTTCTTAATACCAATTGCCTTATCAGGAGACAAATCCTATAACAAGGATAATCTAAGAAGATTTATAAAAGAAGGAAATAAAACAATATATGGTGCTTCAACTATTGAATTTGAAGAAGTAGTTGAAAAGAAGATATTTGAAAAATTAGATAAAGTTAATTTTAATGACGCAAGATTCATTAAGGAATCATATTTTGAATTAAAAAATAAACTTGGAAGAATACCAAGTTTAATGGACTTTTTAGAATATGACTCAATTGATCCTAACCGTATATTTGATAAATATGGGTCTTATCATAATTTCTTATCTAGGTATGAAGATAATTATAAGATTCAATATTCAAATGAAGAATCACTATATTTAGAATTGATATCTACCAAATATGGTACTGGTAAAAAAGTATATGAAGTAGAATTCATTAAATATTTAATGACTAATGAATATAGTAATGATAATTATATTAATTATGTAGAAAATAAATATCCTAACTATAAAATTAATGAGTTATTGTTAAATAATATAATTAAGCAAATGACTGGTGATTACTTTGTCTCTAGTGAAAAAAAGAAATTTTCTGATATAATTTTTATTGAGAATAATAAAAAATCAAAATTATTTAATAATTTACTAAATGATAATGATTTTGTTAATGAATTAAATGATTTATTAGATTTCATTATTTATGAATACAATCATAAATATAATAAACATTATAAAGACACTTTATTCACTTTAAATGAAAAATATACATATGATGATGTATTAAGATTATTAAATTTTAATAAGAACGAAGTTTCTTTAAATATTGGTGGATATAAATGTGATGATTTTACAAACACAATACCTGTGTTTATAAATTACAATAAGAATGATGATATTAGTGATTCTATAAAGTATGAAGATAGATTTGAATCAAGAGAATTGTTACATTGGGTTTCTAAAAATGGAAGAACATTACAATCTAATGATGTAAAAACAATTATTAATTCAAATGCTAATAACACTAAAATATATTTATTCGTTAGAAAGAATAAAGATGATTCTCAAGCTAAAGAATTTTATTTCTTAGGAAGAATGTATGTCACAGATTATTATAAGGAAATAACAATGGAATCTGGCCATAAGGCAGTAGAATTCTTATATAAATTAGATGAACCAGTAAGAGAAGAATTATATGATTATTTAACTTCTAAATAAATATTAAAATTCCCAATATTCTAAAGTGAGCCCTATAAGTTTGACCAAGTAAATTGGAAAGCCTCATAGGGCTTTTATTAATTTATACTTTTAGAAAAATCCTTCTTATAACTTTAACTATTATGCAATTTTTGTTATAATTTTATCAAATGTTATAGGTACATTTGATAAAAACAAAGTCTAAGAAGGTATTATAAAATGAATTTTTTTAAGAAGATAATTTTATCAATGACAAATTCAAATAGGGCAAAGCAGAAAGTTACTCCTTATTTCAATTCTGTTAAGAAGGAGTTATCTTCTTTTTTATTAATTGATACAAAAGTTCCTGACGATGTTAATTATAATATTTCAATATTAATTGAGTCACAACCAAAGAAATACAATAAGTTGAAGGATAAGTTAGAAGAACTTAATAAAGATATTTTGAAGCACAATGAACTTGTAAATAAATTGATATACATTAATGAAAATGTAAGTATATATAACTATGACAATATTCTTCATAATCCTTATATACTTAATCAAGATATCTTTGATGATTTAATTCTTGCTATTGAATATTCAAAAAAGTTAAAAGGGCTTCCAACATTTTGTATTGAATTAAATAAATTACAATATATCATTAATAATTTCAAAGAATTATGCAATCAATTTAATTTATTAAATGATTATCATAAGAAGCTAGATTTGAGCAAATATAATTATATTGATTTCAGTCAAAAGATAAATATTATAAATGATGTAGCTGAACTTATTAGTAGAATTGATATGCAGCATTTATTCTATGATTTTAAAATACATAATAACTTAGATGAAATGGTTAAAGTACATAATGAAGAATGGATTAATGCCAATTTAAATAATCCTTTATTTGATAGTATCAATAATAGGTCACTAGACACCGAACAGCGCAAATCAGTATTAACTGATGAATTATCTACACTTGTTGTTGCTGGAGCTGGAAGTGGAAAGACTTTAACTATTTGTGGTAAGGTTGAATATCTTTTAAAAGAAAATAATGTAAATCCTAATGATATTTTACTATTATCCTACTCAAAAAAATCAGCTGATGATTTACAACAAAAGATATCTAAAATTGACTCTCAATTAACTGTTGGTACATTCCATAAAATAGGTTTAGAAATTTTAAAAGAAACTCAAAATAAGGTATTTATGGTTGAAGACCAATATAAAGCAATTATAGAAAAATATTTTAGAGAAGAAATGAAAAATAGACCCCATATGCTTCAAACTATATTGACTTATTACGGATTATATATTGCATCTGACAAGCACGATAAGAAATATAAAAATGAAGGAGAAAAGTTTGAGGATTTAAAGAAGCAGGACTTTTCAACGTTAAGATCACAATTGATTCATTTAACAAATGATATAAATAATCGTGAGACATTAAAAAAAGAACGTGTAAAAAGCTTTGAAGAAATGGCAATTGCAAACTGGTATTTCATTAATGGTATAAACTATGTATATGAATCACCATATGCAGTAGATGTTTCAACTGCAGATAAAAGACAATATATGCCAGATTTTTATCTGCCTGATTATAAGATTTATCATGAACATTATGGTATTAATAAAGAAGGTAAAGCAGAGCAATATGAAGGTCCTGAAGCTCAAATGTATGTCGATAATATTTCATGGAAAAGAAATATTCATCAGCAATTTCAGACAACATGCTTAGAGACTTATTCATTTGAGTTTGATGAAGGGAATATTTTTGACAAATTAGAAAAGCAGTTAAAAGAAAAAGGTGTTAAATTTAATCCGTTAAGTGATAATGAGATATTTAATGCCTTAGAATCAATTTATGAAGGTCAGTCATTTAAATCATTTATTAATTTAATAAGAACGTTCTTAAGCTTATATAAAGCAAAATATAGAGATGTATCAGGCTTTAATCAGCTAATGAATTTTAGATTTAATAATAGATATGAGCAACAAAGAGCTGGATTATTCTTGTCTATAATAAAAGATGTTTATCTATATTATATGGATTATCTAAAGCAAGAAGGTAAGATTGACTTTGATGATATGATTTTACAATCTACAATTGAATTAGATAATACATCGAATTTCAAATATAAATATATTATTGTTGATGAGTTCCAAGATATATCATTAAGTAGAATGTTATTTTTAAAGAAATTAATATCTCATGGAAATTCAAAACTGTTCTCTGTTGGTGATGACTGGCAAGCCATTTATAGATTCTCAGGATGTGATTTAAATATTTTCTTAAAATTTAAAGAATATTTTGGTGCGTCTGAAATTACAAAAATTACAACGACACATAGAAACTCTCAGGAACTCCAAGATATAGCAGGACCATTTATTAAAGCTAATCCTGAGCAATATAATAAGAGTATTAACTCGGCTAGACATTTAGAGCATCCGGTAAGAATAATGTATTATAATGATGAGAAATACTATGCCTTTCTTGATGTTTTAAAAGAGATTAGTAAGATGGACGATAAGGCTAATATTTTATTACTAGGAAGAAATAATAAAGATATAGAATCGGTTTTACTAGATAATAGAATTTATATTGATTTCAATGTTTCGAAAAAAGAGACTAAGACGATTATAAAAGTAAAAGATTTCCCATCAATGAATATTTCATATAGCACTGTACATGGTTCAAAAGGCTTAGAAGAAGATTATGTTATTATTCTAAATGCTGATGATTCAAGATTAGGATTTCCAAACAAAATGGAAGATGATGAATTATTAGATATGGTTTTAAGTTCTAATAGTAACTTCGAATATGCAGAAGAACGAAGATTATGGTATGTTGCTCTAACGAGAACTAGAAGCTATACATATATAATAGCAAGTGCTGAAAGTCCTTCTATTTTTGTTGAAGAGATAAAAGATCAATGTCTAGTTATGAATCCAAGTACAATACGTAAAGAAAATGAACTATTATGCCCTAAATGTAAATCAGGAAGATTAGTATTAAGAAATAATGGTTCAAATAATAAAAGTTTCTATGGATGCTCAAATTATCCTTATTGTGAATATACAATTGATAATTTTAAGGCAGTTAATAGAAATTTGAAATGTAGAAGTTGTGGAGATTTTATGATTTATAGAAAAGGACAATGGGGAGCCTTCTATGGCTGTCATAATTATCCATATTGTAAGTATAAAGAAAAATATGAGCCTAAATAATAATGATTTTATTAAAAACTTAGGAGCAATTTTAAGGTTTCTATTTTTTTGAGAAAAAGTGTCTTAAAACTTTTCATAATATACTAAATTTGGTATAATTTTATCAAGAGCGTTTTGCGATTTTGTTATTGTTTTAAGAAGAAAAGAGTGAAAGTAATGATGTTATAGAAAGAACTAAAGAACACTATCAAGCAAGCACTGGTCTAATAATTGGCAATATCATTTAACTAATGAATTATTAGAATGTTATAAATGGAATGATAATGCTAATTTAGATGATGTTAAAGAAGAATTAGCAGATGTAATGAATTATTGTTTACAAATGTCTATGGTATTAGGATTAAATCCAATAGATATTATGAGTAAGAAAATGGATAAAACTGAAAAGAAATATCCAGTAGAAAAGGCTAGAGGTAAGTCTACTAAATATAATAAATTATAGAAAATAAAGGGAAATATGGTGGAAAGATGGATTCATGTTATATAGATATTCATATTCATACTTCTGAAAATGCAAATTCAGTTAATGTGAATTATGATGTTGATAAGTTAAAAGAGAAAATAACAAGTGCTGCAAAGGGACATGCATATTTAATTAGTTTGACAGATCATAATACTATCAATTATGAGGCTTATAAAAAAATGATAGAATTAGATATGAATTTTATTGTAGGTGTTGAATTGCATGTTAAGAATTATGATGGATGTCCTGCATATCATTGTCATTTCTTTTTTAACATCAAAAATGATGTTTTAGATAGTATTAATAAATTAAATGGAATTCTTGATGATTTATACCCTGATAAACTTCCTGAAAAAACTTTGGATACTATTCCAAATTTAGGTAAATTAATTAATTCTTTTGAAGGTTATGAATATTTAATATTGCCACATGGTGGTCAATCACATGCGACTTTTGATACATCAATTCCACATAATGGTGACATTAAATTTGATAATGTTATGCAAAGAAGTATTTATTATAACATGTTTGATGGTTTTACAGCTAGAAGTAACGATGGATTGGAGGAGACTCAAAGTTACTTTCAACGATTGGGCATTTCTGAATTTGTTAATTTGGTAACATGTTCTGATAATTATGAAATTGATAATTATCCTGATTCAAAGAATGGAGATAAATTTATTCCTACATGGATGTATTCTAGTGCCACATTTAATGGTTTCCGTGTTGCATTAAGCGAAAAAATGAGATTTTCATATGGTGAGCAGCCAATAGAGAATTGGCAAGAACAAATCATAGGAGTCTCATTAAAAAACGAAAAGATAGATATAAATGTTAAACTTGAGCCTGGACTAAATGTAGTCATAGGTAATTCATCATCTGGAAAAACATTATTTGTTGACTCAATATATAAGAAAATCAATAATTTACCAAGCGAAGATTATGAAGATTTTGGTGTTTCAAATATGGTTGTTAACAATCCTTCTGGTATTAATCCCCATTATTTTTCTCAAAATTATATTTTAGATTTAATAAAAAAAGATGATGAAAATGGAAGTGATAATTCTCTTTCTAATAATGAATTTTTAAAATCTATTTTTCCGTTAGATAAAGAGTTTGTTAAAACTATTAATGAATCATTGTTAAATTTAAGATCAGAACTTAACACACTTGTTACATGTGCTTCAAATCTTCAATCAAGTTTTGAAAAATTGTCAGCCATTCAAAATTTTACAAGACTAATTTATGAGGGGAATAAAGTTTTAAATCCTATTGAATTTATGCTTCCAAGTAAAGATGATCAAAAAAAGATTACTATTTCTGATAAGAGAAAATCAGAAATAGATATAATGATTCAAAATTTAAGTGTCATTCCTTCTGAAATTGCTTTTTGTGATGATTTTGATGCTGAGATTTTATCAATAAAGAAAAAACTATCATTGGCGTTTGAAAAGATAGAGTTTGCCAAACCAATAGAGAATTTAATTATTGAATCAAATAAAGAAGAATTCGAAAAGTTGAAAGAATTAAATGAACGTAATGCTGAAATTGATGAATCTGTCGAGAACTTATTACAGGTTTTAGCAGATATAAAAGAAAATCTAGATTTATACTATAAAACTTATAATAAAATTATAAATTATTCTGTAGAAGTTCAAACTAAAAGTATAATTTCTGCTGGACATACTTTGTATATAAAAAATAATTTTAAATTATCAAAGGATATATTTATTCAGTCATTGAATAAGTATATAAAAGTAAAGGTTGAAAATAGAGATGTTAAATATACAGATTTATTTTCAGATAATCATAAAAAGAATCCTAAAGTATCAAGTTTTGACGATTTAGCTAATAAAATATATGATGATATTTCAAAAGAAAATAAAGTTAATTATGAGATAATCCATAAAGATGGACGTAATTTTTCTGTTTTGAGTCCAGGAATGAGAGCTTCGGTTTTACTAGATATTATTCTTGGCTATAACGATGATAAAGCACCGTTAATCATTGATCAGCCTGAGGATAATCTTGCGACAAGTTATATTAATCATGACTTAGTAGATGCAATAAAAAAATGCAAGAAAGACCGACAAATAATTATTGTTTCTCATAATGCTACGATACCTATGTTAGGTGACGCTCAATGCATTATTGCATGTAGTAATGATGGCTCTAAAATAGAAATTAGATCTTATAAACTTGAAGATAATTATAATGTTAATGGTTCAATACTTGATTTAATAGCTGAAGTGACAGATGGTGGTAAATCATCAATTAAGAAAAGATTTAAAAAATATAATTTAAAGGATTTTAGGTAAACTATGAAAATACTTGTAAAAAAAGAAAATGAACAAATACTATCATATTTTGTTGAAACACCACAAAATAGAGAATTTAAGAATTTAGAAATGATTGAGTATATGTATAATAATCCTGATTCTCCAATAGAATTTGAGTTTGAAGGAATTAATGATGAAGAAAAGGCGAAAATAGAAAAACTTTACACGGATATAAGAAATATTATGGTTAAAAGAGAAGAAAAAAATAATTAAAAAGAAAATGATTAGAATTTGAAGATGATTAATTATGCAACTATATAGTAAAACCAAATGCAATCGGTTGTGTAGATTATATTGAAGAAGAAGCTAAAAGATTAAATTGTATAATTCTAATACTATTAGAACAGCAGTTCAAAATATTGATACACAATGTGATAGGATTAATGAATCTTATATTAATCAAATTCAAAATAAAATTGATAAATATGAAATTAAATTTAGTGGTAGATTTTAAAGAAATTACCAGATAGTGAATAGTATAAGGAGTTGTCGTTATGTCAGAAGAATTGAAATGCCCAATTTGTGGGCATCCTACAAGAGTTTATATGGGTAATGCCCGCAAGGATAGGTTATGTGCTAAGCATGCTGATGAATTAAAAGCAGGAAGATTAGTAGTTAATGATAAGGGATTATTTGTTGAACCCAAGACAGGAAAAGTATTAAACAAAGATTATAAAGAACCAGTAAAAGAAAAGGAAGTAGTAACTGAACAAAAAGGTGTATCTAAGTGTATTGCTTGTGGTAAAGAAACAAACCCAGGATTCTTATTTTGTCCTCCTTGTTACAAGAGATTCGTTGATAAAAAGTTGTTGGTTGAAATAACTAATTGTCGTGAGATAACAATTTTAGATGATTCATATGAAGGGAAATTCACATGTACAGATGGTCATATAGTTAAATCTAAATCAGAAATGATTATTGATAACTGGCTATTTGACCATAATATTCCTCATGCATATGAAAAGAAATTGCCAATTGATCGCGATGAAAAGCATGATTTACACCCGGATTTTTGTTTACCCGGATATGGTGATGATACAGATGATATCTATATCGAATATTGGGGATATAACGAAAAGAATATCGAATATACTAAATCAAAGAACTATAAAATGAAAATTTATAAAGAATTAAAGGTTACAGTTATTTGTTTAGAAGAAAAAGATATTATGGATATTAGTGCATCATTAAGTAGAAAGCTAAAATTCTATAAAAAAGGACAAATAAACGAGTAGAGCAATTAATCAATTACAAGAGCTATATCAAAAAGGCTATATTCCTGAACCTGTTTACAATGTATATGAAAATGATGAAACAGAATCAAATGAAGATCTGTGGTGTTGTGATGCATATTTAGAGGGTATGTATTATCAAGATGCATCTAGTTATACTACATCATCTAAAAAACAAGAAAAAAAAGATGCTGCTTATGATTTGTTAGTAAGAATATTTAATAATGATGTTGATTATTATTAAAAAGGATGGTGAAATATGTGACATTTAATGAATTAATTGAAAATCTTAATCCAGCGGATAAAGAAAACTTTAATTTTTATTCAACGGTAAGAGGTGTTCAACAATATAGAATTATATTTGAAACATTGTCAAAGATTGATTCTAATATAACATATAAAGATGTTAATTCATTTATAAGATATGACAAAGGAATAAAGGATGTTTTATTCAAATATTTAGGTACATTAGAAGAATATATTAAGAATGATATTTTAATTAACTATGATTTTGCACCTGATGCCATTTTAAGAAGAAATGAATATCATTATTTTGATAAGCTTCCAAAATGCATAAAAAAATCACAGTCTAAAGAAGAAGTTACAGAGTTCTATAAGCGTTTTGCGTTGAATTTTGGCGATATTGTTTCTTTTATTAAAGAATATATGCCAAATAAATATGATTCTAAAAAATTAGATGAAATTGTGAATCTAAGAAATGATGTAATGCATCATTCACCATTATTATTTAATTGTAATTTTGAATCGACTAAAAATGTAGCTGTAAATCGGATAAAATACTTAATTAATATGCTACCATTGAAGTACCCCAAATATATTGCTGATGAAATAAATGAAAGAACAGAAAGAACAAAGAATAACATAAAAGAAGAGTTTTATGCTTTATTATTAGAAAAATTTTAGAAGGTGATAATATGTGTGATTATGTTAATAGAAATAAATTAATAAAGCCTAAAGAGGTTTTTAAAGATTGGATAACAGATGTACAAGATTATATTAGGGATAATTATGATATTACTTTTTCATACGTTCCTATTGGTAGTGGAAGTAGAAATATGGTAATTAAGAAATGTAATGATGATTATTTTGATTTAGATTATCAAATTGTTATGCAGTCAATACCAAATAATTTTAATTGGGATAGGGATTGTAAAGAATTTAAAGATATTTTTAGATCTACATTTAATAAGTTTAAACCTGATGGTTTTTCTGATTGTAAAGATAGTGTTCAAGCTTTAAGAACAAAGAACAAAGATGATGGTTATGGATTTGATTTTATTATTACACGCTATGATAATAATGATAATTTCTATATTATTTATAATAAGAAAAATACAAATAATGCCAATAATAATGATTATGAATGGGCTATTAGAAAAGATATGAGAAAATATCGAGAAAGATTAGCTTTGATAAAAGGTTCCAAAATGTGGAATTATTTACGTGATATTTATAAGGATAAGAGACATAAACATAAAGATGATCAAGAGCCTAATAAGAAGAAATCATATCAGCTATTAAATGAGGCCGTTGTTGAGACTTTAGAAGCATTTGGAATTAAAAACTATCCAAGATAATTTTTATATGTTATAATATACATGTAACAATTTTCTGAATGTTTAACCATTCTGGTTTTCCAGAGGAGGTTGTTACAATGCTAGATTTAATATCAAAAGAAGAAACTAGTAAAATTGTTGTTAAATTATTAGGAGACTTAGCTGTAAAATATTCCTATTATGAGATGTCAATTATATTAGATGTTAATGAAAAAACAATCTACAAATGGCGCTCAGGAGACATACCAAAGGCTAATAATTTCCTAAATTTACAAATTTTACACAAGACTCTAATTAATTAGAGATTTAAAGCACCAGCTAAAAAATAGCTGGTGTTTTTATTTTCACTTAAAGTACCGATTTATCTAAGTTAGAACATCTATAATTGTAGCTGAGGTGATTAAGGATGTATTCTTGTATAAATTTGCATTTTACGGATTTTTGTAATTATCATTGTAAGCATTGCTTTGTAAAAAAGGAAAATTATGAATTATCATTTGATGAATTAAAAACTATCGTAGATAAAATCCATAAGTACTTTAGTGATAATAATATTAAAGGAAGAATTAATCTAGCTGGTGGAGAACCACTAATGTCTAGAAACATAGATAAATTAATAGAATATATTTCATCAAAGAACATTGATGTTTCTATTATTACAAATGGATATTATCTAGATGATACATTTATTGAAAGACATATTAATCAAATATCAACAATAGGAATAAGTGTTGATTCACTTGATTATGATACCAATATAAAGATTGGTAGATGTTTCAAGGCAAATGTATTATCTAAGGAACAATTAATTCATATTTGTAATAAGATAAGAAATTCAGGTATTAAATTAAAAATAAATACTTGTATTTCTAAACTTAATATCAATGAAAATTTTAATGATTTTATAAATGAAGTAAGGCCTGATAGATATAAAATTCTTCAAATGAGTTGTGATGAATATGATATTAGAAATAAAAATAATGTAGTATCAGATGATGAAGTGAATACATTTCTTTCAAGAATAGATTACAAATATATTTATGAAAATGCTGAAGAAATGAGACATTCATATATAATAATTGATTCAGAAGGAAATATATCAACAGATAATACTCATATAAGTAATATTTCGATATTTGATTATGATTTAGAAGAAGCAATAAAACTTTTAAATGTAGATTACAAGAATTACATTAAAAGATATATTTAATCACTTTGGAAAGGAGGTCTCAAAATGTCAAAATATAATACTATCGATGTATGGAATAAATACTATGGTAATACTGAAGAAGTAAGAGATTATGCAGGACGATTAATGAAAAAATCAGCCTGTGCTAATCCTAATAGTAGTTATCATCCAACTCTAGACCATATTAGACCATTATCTAAAGGTGGATCTGATGTGTTAGATAATATAGAAATTTGCCATCGTGATACCAATGTAGAAAAAGGCGATAAATTCCCTGCTTGGAAAGCAAATGGTAGAAGATTCCATGCAGTTAGAGTTAGAGGTTCAAGAGTTGCATATAAGATAATTGAAGATTAGTTTACCTTCCCAAGAGTATATTCTTGGGATTTTTATTTTTAATATGGTAAAATATAATTAGTAATATATTTTTAACAGGAGGATTAAAACAATGAAAACATTAAATTTAACAGAAAGACAAGTAATAGTATTAAAAAGCTTATTAGTACAAGAAATTGATTATCTTAAAGATGATGCTATACCTAATGCTTCATCACAAGATAAAAAAGATTTACAAGGTGAGTTAGAAGCTTGTAAAGATTTGTTAGAACAATTAAATAAGTAATAGCTATTATCATCCCAGGAGTTAAAGCTCCTGGGATTATTATATTTCTTATTCTTATATCATTACAAAAACAAATAATCAATTAGAAGAAGAAAGAAGATTATGCTATGTAGCAATAACAAGAGCAAAAGAATTCCTTAATATATCTTTAGCAAATTATCATTTCATAAATGGAATAAGAAAAAGATTAAGACCAAGGGTATTTATGAGTGAAATGAATTAGACACCTAGTGTATTTATACTCTTTATGATATAATTTAAATATAAAAGTATACTTAATAGTTTGAGAAGATGAATTATTAATTACCATCTTTATTTTTTGGGGAGTGATTATTATGAAATTAATTAGAAAGATATTATTAGTAATGGGAATAATAATATTATCATGTGTATTTATCACATCTTGTTCTTTTAGTTCTAAGAAGGATGATGGTGAATCAAGTTCTGAAACAATACCAGGTGATGATTCAGATGGCGATGAGGAAATTATAACTCAGTTGAATGATTATACTTATGAAAAAATAGATAAAGGATATGTTATAAGAGGAGTAAAAGATAAAACAATAACTAATGCTATTATTCCTTATGGAGTAACAAGAATTGGAGATAGTGCCTTCGAAGGATGTAGTAGTTTAACAAGTATCACAATTCCAGATAGTGTAACAAGCATTGGAAATGATGCCTTCCATGGATGTAGTAGTTTAACAAGTATCACAATTCCAGAAAGTGTAACAAGCATTGGAAATGATGCCTTCCATGGATGTAGTAGTTTAACAAGTATCACAATTCCAGATAGTGTAACAAGCATTGGAAATGATGCCTTCCATGGATGTAGTAGTTTAACAAGTATCACAATTCCAGAAAGTGTAACAAGCATTGGAATTTATGCCTTCTGGGACTGTAGTAGTTTAACAAGTATCACAATTCCAGACAGTGTGACAAGCATTGGAAATGATGCCTTCTATGAATGTAGTTCATTACAATATAATGAATATGAAAATGGTTTATATTTAGGAAATGAAACTAATCCATATTTGGCATTGATCAAAGCTAAAGACACTGAGATAACAACGTGTACAATATATAATGGAACAAAATTTATATTACAACAAGCCTTCTATGGATGTAGTAGTTTAACAAGTATCACAATACCAGAAGGAGTAACAAGTATTGGTAGTTCTGCCTTCCGAGGATGTAGTGTTTTAACAAGCATCACAATTCCAGAAGGAGTAACAAGCATTGGAGGGTCTGCCTTCTATGGATGTAGTAGTTTAATAAGCATCGCAATCCCAAAAGGAGTGACAATCAATGGATATAGTACCTTCTATGGATGTAGTAGTTTAACAAGCATCACAATTCCAGAAGGAGTAACAAGTATTGGAGATGATTCCTTCTGGGAATGCAGTAGTTTAACAAGTATCACAATACCAGAAGGAGTAACAAGTATTGGAAGTAATGCCTTCAATGGATGTAGTAGTTTAACAAGTATCACAATTCCAGATAGTGTAACAAGCATAGGAAAACATGCCTTCTCAAGATGTAGTAGTTTAACAAGCATCACAATCCCAAAAGGAGTAACAAACATTGGAAATTATGCCTTCTCAGGATGTAGTGGTTTAGAAAGTATAAATGTTGAAGAAGGCAACAAAGTGTATGCCTCTAGAAATAATTATTATAATGCAATAATCGAGATTAATACAAGAACACTTATTGCAGGGTGTAGCAAAACTATTATTCCTTATTGGGTAACAAACATTGGAGATGGTGCCTTCGAAGGATGTGGTAGTTTAAAAAGTATCACAATCCCAGAAGGAGTAACAAGTATTGAAGATTTTGCCTTCGGTTGGTGTAGTGGCTTAACAAGCATCACAATCCCAGACAGTGTAACAAGTATTGGAGTTGGTGTCTTCTATAATTGTAGTGGTTTAACAAGTATCACAATCCCAGAAAGTGTAACACGCATTGGAGGGTCTGCCTTCAAAGGATGTAGTAGTTTAGAAAGTATAAATGTTGAAGAAGGCAACAAAGTGTATGACTCTAGAGATAATTGTAATGCAATAATCGAGACGAATACAAGAATACTTATTGCAGGATGTAGCAATACTATTATTCCTTATGGAGTAACACTCATAGGAGATGGTGCCTTCTCAAGATGTAGTATTTTAACAAGTATCACAATCCCAGAAAGTGTAACACGCATAGGAGATGCTGCCTTCTGGGAATGTAGTATTTTAACAAGTATCACAATCCCAGACAGTGTAACAAGAATTGGAAGTAATGCCTTCTCAGGATGTAGTAGCTTAGAAAGTATTACAATACCAAGTAGTGTAACACGCATTGAAAGGTCTGCCTTCTATGGATGTAGTAGTTTAACAAAAGTATATTATGAAGGTAATAGTAGTAATTGGGATAATATTGATTTAGGATCAAATAGTACTTGTTTAACTGATGCTACTATATATTATTATTCAGAAACTGAGCCAACTGATACAGGTAATTATTGGCATTATGTAGATGGTGTAGTTACTGAATGGTAATATTTTACTGATGATTTTAAATATGGTCTTAGAATAAAAACTAAGGCCATATTTTTTATTCAAAATATAAAAATTATTTGTTATAATTAATTTATATTTAGTGATGATTCAAAATTGAAAATATATTAAATTTAAAAAATATACAATAAATACCTAAATTGGTAATTAACACTATGTAATAGAGGGAAGTAGATGAAAATTGAAATTAATTAATGAAATATTTAAAAAATATACATTAAAAGAAGAAACATTAATAAAATATGGATTCATATTAAGTAATAATATTTATTCATATAATAAATCTATTCATAATAATTCCTTTGAATTACAAATAACAATAAAGAATAAAATAATAGAAGGAAAGCTAATAGATAAAGACTTTAATGATTAATATGATCAAATAAATACCATGTCAGAAGGTACATTCATAAGAGAATTAAAAGAAGAATGTGAACAAATATTAATTGATATAAGAAATAATTGCTATTACAAAGAAGATTTTATATACCATCAATCAAATAGATTCCTGATTATTGTGATCATACGAATGGCACTGTTAGGACATTAAACGATTTAACTAATAATAAATATTCTAATTGGTATGATATGGTATTAGATAAAAAATTAGCTAAAATAAAAAAATGGATATTATCTGATGAATGGATAGATTATTATGAAACAAATAATTATATTTTTA
>Ga0310694_10000156_pt1 | contig 100929 bp, 91 predicted proteins | sample 174DNAGHGhighgp2_FD_203884 | JGI IMG/M metagenome (GOLD analysis project Ga0310694, IMG submission 203884) | Sheep rumen microbial communities from Palmerston North, Manawatu-Wanganui, New Zealand - 1742 DNA GHGhigh gp2 (v2) (version 2) | ecosystem: Host-associated > Mammals > Digestive system...
GCAGTTGGTGATGATCTCGTAGGGCGTGCCGTAGAACCCTTCTCCCCGCCATTTGCGATAGAGGAGATAGAGGTAGAGGCGGCGTTGGTCATCTAACTCGAGACCATCCCATTTTTCTCCGAGCGTTGGGTCTATACGATACCTCCGCTCCGGGTCTATCACTTTTAGCAGATGAACGAGCGATTTGCTGAAACGTTTAACGATGACGTCATCTATAGTTTCCATAAAAGGGGAATTTTTAAATTTATAAAATAAATTATTTTTAGGGGATATTATACCCACCCGCATGGTTTTCTTTATAATTTTCTTTGCTTACTTTCTTTTATCCCCTTTCTTTTATCCGAATAAATCATCGTGGCAGCATTCGCACAGACGACCGTAGGGACTGCTGTATGCCTCGTCATAGTCGATCACTTCGCCGCAACGGGAACAATGGGTCAGATGGATCTCGGCGCAGCGTGCGCAGGCGAAATACATCCCGCCTTCCACGCAGGTCGCTTCCTCTCTCGGCATCTCTTTGCCGCAATATTCGCATATTACCGTTTCCATATTTAATCAGTAAGTTTGAGTGCACGTTGATATGACCATAAGGTATCGATACGCATAGATCTCCATGCTTTTTTATCGATGTCGTAAAAAGTGACAGTCTGCCGGTTGTAAGCCGCTTGCTGCTCGGGTGTACGTACGCCTTTTGGGGTGTCGGGAGTTGGCAGAAGGTCGGGACATGTAGTACCTCGCGCGGCACGGAGTGTGCCATCAATCTTCTGGAATTGAAAGATTACAATGCCTTCATTCAATGCTTTTCTTAAATCTTGTATATCCATAATTTTAATTTTTTAATTATCACTCATCGGACTGGCAGAGCCGCAGCGTTATTTCTCCGCAGAGAGCTCCGTTAGTAGCCCAATCGAGTCGTGCATCGATGAAGGATGCTTTTTGTTTTGGATCGAGTTCCTCAAAGAGCTCATAGATTGTCTTTTCCATAGGTCGCACGGAGTTTATTGAGTTCCATTTCAAAAAATAAATCATCGGTTTTCCGCGGATCCTCCAGGAGTTTGAGATAAGCGGTCTCGACACAATATATATCCGGCAGAACGGCTTCGAGGGCACGACGTCTTTTGTCGGCAATGGCATGCTGTTTATTAGTGAGCCATCCCAAGAGGTTGTCCATGCGTACGTCGTAAGGGTTCTCGATGACGTGATGAACGATACCCTTGTAGGGGTTTCCTTTGGAATCGAAGAAGATTGGACAAGGCTCCTTGGCAAAAGTCTCGTACATAATACGATGTGCGGCTTTGCCGCCGAAATGGCGCAGAATCGGATGTGTAAATCCTCGCGTTTTTGTTTTTGTTTTGACGTTTCTGCGTCGTTTTGCAGGGTTGTGATTGAGTCTAATTTTGCATCCGTAGGTACTCATGAAGTAGCCTTCTTCGGGGTTAGCCCATAGTACTTTACCGTCGGTTAGATCGAGCGGCACTTGTTTGCAGCCTTTAGATAAGAAAAAAAGGCGTGATAAATGATTTTGCAACATAATGCATAATGTGTAATGTGTAATGTGTAAAGTTTAGGTGGTTTCCTTAATGAAACGCACCGCCTTTCGTGAGAAAAGCGATGCAAAGGTAGAGATAAAAAAAAAGAGTCTCGAATTTCGGGACTCGTTCGGTACTGGCGGTACTATTTCGGTACTTTCGGTACTAATTCGGTACAAAATCGGTACTATGACCGCGTGTTGTTATAGTGCTTTTTGAAGACCTCATAACCGAAGGAAAGAGGAATCAGTTTGTCCAACTCATCGTACATAACTTGTGCATTATAATGGGCATCTATATAACCATCTTTCTGCCATGCTTGCAGTTCTTGCACGAAGGCACGGGTCTTATCGTTTCTGCCTTGTACGGACTTTTGCAAAGCTTGTAGGATAAACGCCTCTTTGCCCTCTTTCTTGGCTTTTTTTGTGAAGATAATAGAATCGATGGGGGCTTCTGTTTGGACAGGTGTTATGTCCTCGCAAACAGGCTCGGCTTTCTTTGTCGGCTCTTGCTTGGAGCCGTTGTTTTCGTAGAAGTTGATTACTCCAAAATTATTGATATTTGCTACCATAGTTTTAATAAAAAAGCACAGGCGGGAGGGAATAAACGGCGAATTCGGCAAAATTGTAACGAATATCCCTCTCGCCCATGCGGTTACACGGATTAAAGGGACATATATTCTTTTCGTTACAGATAAGTTTGCCGACTTCGCCGTTAAGAATTATGCCTTCTCGCGCTGTGCGCTATATGTCCTCCGGTTTAAGGTCTAAGAGCTGACCATAGTTCTATTTTTCGTAGATATTTACGGTGCCGTAGTTGACGAGGTTAGACGGGTTTTGTACCTGCGGTGTTGGTGTGGTCAGAGCCAGAATAGAGTTCTTAACTTGTAATTCTACTTGACGCATATACTGCTCCATTAAGTTCCAATCAGGCTCGCCGGATGAAGTAACCGGTAGAAGGATTGAAAAATCAGTTTTAATATGCCGATTTAGTTCATCTACAAATGCTTTATATCTGCGTTGTCCCTCACATGTTATCATAGTAGAGATAAAACGTTTACAATATATAGACATTTCCCATTTAGGTATGAGCACACATACATTTTGGCTCGTATAAAAATCCTTTTCTTGAATAAACGTCGCTCCGACCGATCCTCCTAAAGACAAAGTCAAACAGCCTGCTTTATAAGGTGCTATGTCCTGTATAATGTCAACATAATCTACTACTCCATTATTTACACTACCCCTGCCTACAAAGTTCACTGATGGAGCATCTTTAGACATCTTTATTCTATCCATTTTATTTCCCATCTCGACCGAAAAAAGGTGCTCGGAATATAATGGGAAACGTTTCCATTTAGAAGTGTCAATACGTTTTAGTTTATGTGTATCCGTAAGGTGTTTGAGTGCCTTTATAGAAGTGTTAGTTTGTTGCTCATACTTGCGCATATAATTCTCCATATACGTCCAATCCGGATCGCCGGAAGGAGTGGCGGGGAGTTTGATATTAACATTAGGCAGGACGGTGCTAGATAATTGATCTGAATACGCGTAATTCTTTAACGAAGCCTTTATAGCCGCGACAAGGAATGAACCTGTATAATCATTTAATTCTATATTCAAAGGCTTCAAACAATGCACTTTCATATCAAGGGAGGCTGAACCTTTTTGATAAAAGACCGTCCCTAAGAATGATACGCTTATAAAATTTTGATATACACGATAATTATTTGCGCACGAACCTATATAATCGAAATACCCCAATATACCATTATTTATGCCAGTAACCGATATACGAGGAGTAGACCCGTTTTCTTTAAGCTCTAACTTCGGAATACTAGCACCCGTAGGAACTTGTTTGCCATTTTTCTCTGTAACAAACAAATCCCCTACATGGAACTCTTTCCACTTCGATGTATCAATGCGTTTCATATTACTCACTTTTGATGGTTATGGTAGTGGTGTTGAGTAATTGGTTGACTGAACTGCTATACATAATTGTTTGCAGCAATTTGTCATTAAACGCCTTGACATCTATTCCTTGCTTAAAGAATTCATAGTCCGTCATCGTTTTGATAAAATCTTCTTCATAAATCTCGAACGGCTTTTCTGGCATTTGGTAGGATAGATGCTCAGATGGATGTATGATCTGCCGCGTATGATATAATTCGTCAGTGCCGTTCTGTATAGATTTTACCCAATAATCTTCTTTTTCCGGCCAACGCTCGTATATATCCTGCCGACCTTGGTTCTTAACCGTAACAAGTCCGTCCTCTTCAATATAATAACCTATTATATCACGTCCTGCCTGCGGCTGTCCGGCAATGAAGACAAATATCGAGGTGGTAACACCAACACCAAAGAACAAATTCTCTGGCAGTTTAATGATAGTAGTAAGGCGGTGCTTCTTCAGGAGTTTATTTCCAAATCTGTTATCCGTAAAGTCCTTTTCTAATTTCTTGTCGGGAAGAATAAACGCGCATTTTGTACCTTCCGGCACAGACTCCAGAACATTGTTTACTATTTTCAAACAGCCGTATTTACGTTCATAAGGCGGGTTCATAAGAACTTTTGTGATATCTTTGGATTTTATCCATTCTCCGGCTTCCGAACTACGAGAATCAAGAAACTCCAGATTAGTCTTACCATCCTTGTGAATAAGCATATTTGCGCAAGCGAGCGCATAAATATCTTTGTCGTTTTCTATGCCGTAGAGTTGTTGACCTTTTATTTGTTTAGCCTCGTTTGTATTTATGCCGCCTGCTTCTTTAATCATATTACACATTGCCTTGACAAGGAAAGCACCCGAACCACATGTAGCATCTAACACTCTGTCGGATTTATGCACATCAATGAGACGATACATGAAGGAAGTAATGTGGTCGGGAGTAAATATCTGACCAGATTCAGATTTCTTCTTGTATCGGTTAAACTCATTGAAGAAAATACCCATCACATCCTCACCATTCCAATTATCGGAATTGACACACTCCGAAATTTCTGCGACCCACTTAATAAAATTATCTATCGCCTCTTGATTATTCTCGTTGTTCACCTCAATGCCATCATAAACTTTTGTGAGGTATTGGAGTTTGAGGTTTTGCTGTACATCAGCTTGTATTTCGTTGGAAAGAGTGCTCAAAATACTTTTCTTTAATGTCTGGAAATTCATTCCATTATGAAGTAAAGCACCGTACCGTTTAGCGACTAACGCACAAGCCGTAAATATCATTCGGTGGTTAAGGTTCTTTAAACCGAACTCAGTATGTAAGCAGTCGTTGATTTGTTTTGTCAGGCTATATATCTTCTTCTTATCTATCTTCTCCCCTGTATAAAGCGAAATATAGTAGGACTTATGCTGCAAAGTAGCAGCTGGAGAAGTTACTTCCTCCTCGTTCTTAAACACACGTATTTCGACGCCGTTGTATAAAATGCCTACTACTTTGCTATATTTGGTATTAGCTATACGAACGTTCTTTAACAATTCGTCAACCCATTTCTGTTTAGAAACATCAACCTTCTCTGCTTTTGCCTCAAAAATAATAGCGACGCTCCCTTTGTCTTCAGGAAGATACCAGCCGTCAGGCTTATCGCTCACTCCAGGAAAGCCGAGTTCGTTAAAAGTAGTGATTTGTCCCTCGCCTTGCTTTATTCCTTTTTCCTCATCATTAAATCCAAGAATAATGGCGGCTTCTTTTCTTACTTTATCTTCGTTTCTCATGCTATTATTTTTCTAATTGTTTCGGTAAACTACGATGCCAATGCCCTTGTTTATCAAGACATTGGATATATTGGATGGCGTCGGGTTGGCCTAAGTCCGCCGCATGGAGCAACATGATCTCCGCTTCGTCGATGGGGACGGTATGGATAGAGTCCGGGAAGTCGGGATCCTGGACGGAGATGAAGGACGCCAACCCCGTGATGAAGAGTGCGTCGGGGTCATCGTGCAGGTAAGCGCGCTCGGCAAAGTATGCGAGCGAGTCACCATTGTAAATAAGCGATTTGCGGATTTCTACGGGGCGCGGCGCGCTCTCCGTAGAGGACTTTTTAGAACAAGACGTGCACGAACTCAGAAGCGTGCATGTAAACAGCAGAAGAACTGATATACGACATTTTTGCCGTATGGGGGGGGTAAAATTAAACATTTGACTGTAGCCCATTATGTTGTTTGATATCGTTTGATGTTGTTTGATATCGTTTGATGTTGTTTGAATTTACAACCGCGTGCAAAATTACAACAAATATTTGAAATACACAAGAAAAATGTGATGTTAGCACATGCCTACTTGCATGCACGTTTTACCAATTTGGTGAATACCACCAACAATACGTTCTCGCTGAGCCGGCTTTGGGCGACGTGTGCCGCATGCATATTGAGAAAGCATCGCCTTGCTGATACCGGTTAATTGCGAAAGATATGCGAAAGATATATACTCTTTGCATTCTTGCAGTACAGCTGACATATCTTTGACAAACGTGAATGAGGCTTGAACATCTTCGCCCGTACGCTCTTTATGCTCCGCACGAAAAGCATCAAACGTCGCTAAAAAGTCACGCTCTGCTTCTTCTACGGTTGCGCCCTCTCCAAAAAAGCCAAACGGAAATTCTTCATTGCAATACACGCTGTACCAACCAGCGCCGTTGCTTTCTACATGTGCTTCGTACTCTTTCATAACTGTTTCATTTATGCGATACCTGCATCGCGGATGATATTTCGTAATGTTCCCGGAGCTACTTCCTTACTGCCATGATTGCTTGTGGGGAAGTATTTGCCCGTTATCGGGCTATACCATTCCGGATGTCCTGCTATAGATTTTCCGGTAGGATAGCAACCGAATTTCTTTAGTCTTTTATGTAATTCGTTATATTTCATAACTAAATCCGCCGCAAAGATAATGCTTTTTTTTTGAATAGCAAAATATTTTTGCAAAAAAAATGATATTTTTCTTTAAATTCTATTATTTTTTATAGAATCCGCTGCAAAATTACTACTTTTTTCTGAAATATGCAAGAAAAATGTGATTTTTTTACCACCGGAGGTAAACAGCAAGCCTAAATACAACAAAAGCGGCAACCCGGAAGGATTACCGCTATGAGCTATAGGGCGAAGGGATGTAGCGCAAATGACAAGGCTTTCCCGTTAAAAAATCAAATAAATTCGTTTTTTATCGTAAAATCCTTGTGTATTTCAAAAATTTGTAGTACCGTCGGTCCTCCCTACAAATGCAGGGTCCCCCCGAAGGTACGTTCGCACTGTTGTGCAAATAACAAGGCTTTCCCGTTAAAAAATCAAATAAATTCGTTTTTTATCGTAAAATCCTTGTGTATTTCAAAAATTTCGGCACGCCCTTATTCGCAAGCGAACAAGGAATCCTCCGAAAAAGAAGAGGGTGTGGGCTAAGCTTTGCGGGATTTTTTTACCAGCCTGGCGGCTTGCCTGTTTAGTCCGTATGAATATCGTTTTATGCAAGCATAGCCGCTATTTATTCAGACTAAACAGATAAAATTTCATTTTATTTGAAAAAAAACACCCGAATGTTTGCATATGTGCAATATTTGTAGTACCTTTGCAGGCGCAAAGGTTAAAGCATATGGATATATCGATTATAGTGCCGCTGTATAACGAGGCGGAGTCGCTGCCCAAACTGTATGAATGGATCGCACGCGTGATGAAGGAGAATAAGTTCTCCTACGAGATCATATTTGTTAATGACGGGTCGACGGACACATCATGGGATGTGATCAATCAGTTGAGCAATGATGCAAATGATGCAAATGATGCAAATGGTGCAAATGGTACAGTAAGAGGGATCTGTTTCCGTCGGAACTACGGGAAGAGTGCGGCATTGTACTGCGGATTCAAGGCGGCGCAGGGTGATGTGGTCATCACGATGGATGCCGACCTACAGGACAGTCCGGACGAGATACCGGAGCTCTACCGCATGATCAAGGAGGACGGATTTGACTTAGTGAGCGGATGGAAGCAGAAACGCTACGACAACAAATTCACGAAGAACATCCCGTCGAAGCTCTTCAATGCCACGGCACGCAAGGTGACGGGTATCAAGTTGCACGACATGAACTGCGGTCTGAAAGCCTACCGCAATGAGGTGGTGAAGAATATCGAGGTATTCAGCGAGATGCACCGTTATATCCCCTACCTGGCGAAGAACGCCGGTTTCACGAAGATAGGCGAGAAAGTGGTGCAGCACCGCAAACGGGAGTTCGGTACGTCTAAATTCGGTCTCAACCGTTTCGTGAACGGTTATCTGGACCTGATGACCTTATGGTTCCTCAATAAATTCGGCAAGCAGCCGATGCATTTCTTCGGCTTGGTGGGCAGTCTGATGTTCTTCATCGGCTTCATCGCCGTAGTGGTGGTTGGCGGTATGAAATGGTACGCACTGGCGCATGGGGTACAGGCGATGTTAGTGGGCGTGAACCCCTATTTCCACATCGCTATATTGATGATGATCCTGGGTTGTATGCTATTCCTTGCCGGCTTCTTAGCCGAGATAGTGATTCGCAATTCTCCATCCCGTAACGATTATCTCATCAAAGATGAGATTTAGTGTATGGTGTATGGTGTAAGGTGTATGGTGTATGGTGTATGGTGTAAGGTGTATGGTGTAAGGTGTAAGGTGTAAGGTGTAAAGTGTATGGCGCAGACCCTGGAAGAACAGTTATCGACCGTAGAGCGGGCGTTAGGCGAGAGCATGATCGAGCATGCGCTGGTCATCATCCGCAGTTGGATGAACGAGTTAGGCGAGAATAACCCGTACGAGGAAGCGTACCAGACGATCCAGTCGCAGTACCAGGCTTTCTTCATCCGTTGGATGAACGTGAACGATCCGCATGCGCCGCAGGAGTTGAACACGCTGACGGGCGACACTTATCAGTTGATGGACTCCGTCTATGCCGCTATCCGTTTGCACCGGGGTCTGTCGCCCGACATGCACGGGTTCAATCCTGAGTCGCCGCAGTCGGTGATGAACTATTTCGCCAACAGTATCCGTTTGCGTGAACAGGATATCGAATGGTTGCACGAGATGACGAACGATGAGGAGCATGTGAGCATCACGCTGATGGCTTTCAACGCCCTCACCCGCTGCGTACGGGAGTGCTTTAACATCGATGCTTTTCAGGCATTGATAGACGGCATGCTGTCGGAGAACGAGATCATCGCCGACCAATGTATGGCGAACGTGTTCACGCTGATCATCCATTATGACGTGCGCATCGACTATTTCCCTCAGATACAGAATGCCCTGGCGGATACCATCGCCGAGATGGGGGACGGAGGCGACCATGCCTTCGAAGTGCTATGCGCCATGATCCGTTCCGTTCCGCCCAAAGCGGCAGACGGACATACGCCTTTCGATGAAGAATCGCTGAACAAACTGACCGACGCCTTGTCGGAGTTTCTGGAGAAATTCGGTCTCAAGCAGACGGAGGACGATGCCAGTTCGATGATGGCATGGGTGCCGAAATCCGAACAGGAATACATGGCAGGCATCATCGGCATGTTCCCGCAGACGTGGTTATACGAGATATTGGTAGAAGGCGATGTGGATCGGGAGTTTATCCTGACGCAGTCGTACCTGCGTATCGGTAATCGCGAACTGATGTGGAAGCATCCGAACTACGCCGAGAGCTATTTCGTGGAGGCTTTACGCGGCGGTTCGACCGCTCCGACGGATTATATCAACTATGCGCATTGTCTGCTGCTCAAAGGCGACCGGATGATGGCGTATGAGAACTACAAACAGGCACGTGCGCTCTGCGCATCCCCCCGGGAGTTTATCGAACTCTTCCGTCCCGACCGGCACCAACTGGTGGATTGCGGTATCCCGGTGGAGTTTATCTACCTGTTAGAAGACCGGCTGCTAAAAGCAGACACCTAAACCGGCATCGATGAACTCGGCACGGACGCCGTGGGTCTTAAGCCCCAGTTGGACGAACAGATGGTCGAGCACGTGGTACTTAAGCACGAACTGCATATAGCACCATCCGTCCTGATAGTTGCTGGCTTTCGAGAAATCATAGGCATAGAAAATGCCTCTTTGCAAAGGTTGCCCCTCATCGGCAGCCTTTTTTGCCTGGTCGTAGGGTTCGAGGTTCTTGACGGGGTCGAAGACATAGAATCCGACGTGAATACCGGCGGTCAGTTTGCCGATGATGAACTCGGGCTGGATACTGACGCCGACGCGGAAACAGTTCTTCACATCGCTCGTACGCAGGTAGGTCTTGCCGAAATAGGTGAGCGGTGTCCCTGCGGGATTCTCTTTCTCAAACTCATCGTTCACCGCCGCATAGTAGCCGTCATAGAACGCATCGACACCGGCACCGAGCCGGAAGAGGGCTACCGGCACCCAGTACGCTGCCACTTTGAGCGTAGCCACGCCGTAGAAACGCTGACCATACCGGTTATCGGCATAGTAGTTCTGCTTGGCACCGCCTGTGGCGCTAAGCTCGATTGCCCAAGGCTTATCTACACCGTCATATAGTTTGCGCGGCACGTCCGGTTTTGGAGATGTGTAATCTTTCTCTTGCGGATGGTAGCGCAGACCGAGTTCGCCGCCGAACATGTTATATCCGCTGTTCGGGTGCATGAACGACCCGTTGCTGATATGCTGCCAACCGCCGTTCAGGGTGATCTCCCATCCGTCTTTGATCGGAAAATCCATATAGAGCTCCATCGCCAGATAGGCATTGAGGATCGAACCGATGGACCAGTTGGCGAGAAGGTTTCCTTGTGCATCCCGGGCTTTGGTATAAGGCGCCACCTCGTCCGGCAAGGTATTGCGATAGGTCTTCGTCACGGCAGCCAACCCGACACTCGGACGGGCACCGATACGAAAATGCGTACCATTATAGAAAGGCTGGTTCATATAGGCGTGCGCCACAAAAGCCGAACCGAGTTTGGCATCGTTACCGAGGTTCAGATACTTGACGCCGACACCGACCGACGCATTATTCCATTGCTCGAGACATTTCCATTTGCCTGTAGGCCAAAACTCGACGGCGAACGACCCGCCCAAGGTAGGACGCTCGATCCATTGGTCCACTTTGCCGTCCGGCATCATCATCGCACCACCTCCGCTCAGACGATACGCCAGATCGTAATCGGCATGCACCAAAAGCGGCACCAGTGCCAGGCACAAAAGAGCTATTACACGGATTTTTTTCATAATTCGCTGCAAAGGTACAATTTTTTTTGCATATATGAAAATTTTTTTGTAATTTTGCAGCGCAAAATGTATGTATCATGAAAAAAATCGTTCTATTTATCGTTTCCGCCCTTCTTTTGGCGGGATGTCAGCAGAGCAGTAACATCGCTTCCACCATTGCGCAGTCCCAACCGATCATGCCTATCCGTATGCAGTCGGAGTCGGCACATGTCGTACTGACCGACTATGTACCGGTGCTTTTCGGTAACACCGACTTATGGGAAGGTCTGCAATGGACAACCGATGAGTCGATCGACTGCACGAACCTGATCGGCAGTGCTCCGATGATCTATGAGATGGACATCACCAACCGTGACCGTTCTATCCATGCGATCGCTTTTCAAGACAAGAGCGGCAGTTTTGCCATACCTATCCTGCCCGCCAAGCCCGTTCGGCAGGCTTTCATATCGCTCGGATACGCGGATGACCAACTGCAGGTGGGTTTTGTGAATGCGGTGTCGAACCCCAATTTTGCAGCATATATCCAGAACATACCGGTTAACCATCAACGCTGGCAGGCGAATGAAGACGGAACCTGGACGCTGGACCTTGCCGGACTGGATTATGCAGGCCGTACGTACCTGCGTATCTTTGCCGAAGATGACTCATACCTGTTCAACGACCTGTTGCTGCCCATGCAGGACGGCAAGATCATCACGGATGCCGCAGAGCTGAACCGTCATGACCAACAGGCGCAAGTGCTCTACTCGCTGATGATTGACCGTTTTCATAACGGCAACACCGCCAATGACTGGAAGATGAACAGTCCCGAAGTGCTGGATATCGTCGATTATCAAGGCGGCGATATCGCCGGTATCACGGAGAAGATAGAAGAGGGCTATTTTGACCAATTGGGTGTTAACACCTTGTGGATCAGTCCTATCACGCAGAACCCATGGGACGCATGGGGTTGCTATCCGTTCCCGAACGGCAATAAGTACGACCCGTCGAAGACCTATACCAAGTTCAGCGGTTACCACGGATACTGGCCTATCTATGCCACCACCTTGGATCAACGATTCAGTACGCCGGAGGAGTTCCATACCTTATTATCTACCGCACACGCGCACGGGATGAACGTGGTGCTGGACTATGTGGCGAACCACATGCATATCAATTCCCCTACCCTTCAAGCGCATCCGGACTGGCATACGGATTCGATCCTGCCGGACGGAAGACGTAACTTCGAGTTATGGGACGATGCCCGTCTGACCACTTGGTTTGACAAACATATCCCGACTTTGGATCTGGAGCGCCCAGAGGTATGCGAACAGATGACGGACAGCGCCTTGTACTGGTTAGCCAACTACGACTTGGACGGTTTCCGTCACGACGCCTGCAAACATATTCCCGAAGGGTACTGGCGTATGTTAGGTCAGAAGATAGCCACCCGTTGGCCGGGTCGTCCTATCTGGATGATCGGTGAGACCTACGGCAGTCCGGAGTTGATCGGCAGTTATGTCAAATCGGGTATGCTGAATGCCCAGTTCGATTTCAACGTCTATTTCACCAGCCGTGAAGCGCTGATGGGTCTTACCGGTATGGACCAGGTGCTGCAGAACGAGTTGACATCCCTTGCCACCTACGGTGCGCACCATACGATGGGTAATATCAGCGGTAACCATGACCAGATCCGCTTCGCTTCCATCGCAGGCGGCGCCATCGACATCCATAGTCAAGGCAAAGAGGAAGGTTGGACGCAAAACATAGGTATCGGCGATGCAGAGAAAGCGTACAAACGTTCGTTGATGCTGGAAGCGCTGAACATGACCCTGCCCGGTGTGCCCTGTATCTATCAGGGTGACGAATATGCCGAGGTTGGCGGTAATGATCCTGACAACCGACATATGATGCGCTTTGAGAACCTGAACGAGGACGAACAGCAAGTGCGCGATCAAGTCGCTTCGTTCATCCGCTATCGTCGCATGTCGATGCCCCTACTCTACGGTGATCTGATCCCGGTAGTGAGCGAACCCGACCGCATCGTCTATCAGCGTATTTACTTAGGTGAGGTCGTTACCGTCACCCTGGATCGAAAGAATCTATCCTGGGAGATTGTTAATTCCAAATTATGAATTAAGAATTAAGAAAATTGCGTAGCAATAATCGTTTGAGTGAAACGAAATAAGAATTAAGAATTAAGAATAGTTAATATGAAAAAGATATTTCTTTTTATCGCAGCGGCCTTGATGATGGTCAGCTGTGCAGAGCAAGAGAACTTGCGTCACCCGAAGTATGCGTACGACGCTACGATCTATGAACTGAACACCCGTCAGGCCACGCCGGAAGGTACGTTTGCTGCTGCTGAGGGTTTGCTGCCTACGCTCAAGGAGAACGGTATCGACATCATCTGGGTGATGCCATGCCAACCGATCGGCGTCATCACCCGTAAGGGCACGCTGGGCAGTTATTACTCCATCATCGACTACTGCGCCATCAACCCTGAGTTCGGTACCCGTGCCGACTTCGAGCATTTCCTGAAAGAGGCGCATAAGATGGGTTTCAAAGTGATCCTCGACTGGGTGGCTAACCACACGGCACCGGATAGCGAGTGGACGCAGAACGAGGGCTGGCATTATCGTGACAGTCTGGGTAACCTGATGGTGCAGTATGACTGGACCGATATCTCCAAACTGGACTACCACAACCAAGACATGCGTAACGAGATGCTCAAAGCGATGCATTGGTGGATGGATTCGATCGGTATCGACGGTTTCCGTTGTGACGTAGCCGGTGAAGTACCGACTGACTTCTGGAATTGGGCGATGGGCGACCTGCGTCTTACCCACCCCGACATGTTCACACTGGCAGAAGATGAGGACAAAGCAGACGAGTTGACGGAGCGTGCATTCGACATGTACTACGGTTGGACCCTGCATCATATCATGAACGAGGTAGCGCAAGGCAAGCAAGGTGTAGAAGATCTGTGGAATTATTTCGCGAAAGCAGATACCACCGTTCGTCCCGAAGCTATTCGCATGAACTTTATCACCAACCACGATGAGAACAGTTGGAACGGTACGGAGTTCGAGCGCATGGGCGATGCGGCTGAGTTGTTCGCTGCTTTCTGCTATATCGTACCCGGTATGCCGATGATATATACGGGTCAGTTAAGCGGTAACCACCACCGTCTGGAGTTCTTTGAGAAAGACCTGATTGACACCGACGAGGCGTATGCACAGGCGGATCTGTACAAACAGCTCAATGAGCTGCGTGCGCGTAACAAAGCGCTGTTCAGTCCGGAAGTAGGCGCACCGATGGAGCGTATAGCATGCGACAACGACGCTATCTTTGCATGCCGTCGCAGCAAAGCCGGCAAGGGTTATACCAATACCGTCATCGCTGTAATGAACATGAGTGGCGAAAATCAAAACGTCACGCTGGAAACCGGCGAGACGTTTGAGTTAGCTCCGTGGGCTTACGAGATCATTGAAAATTGAAAATTGAAAATTGAAAATTGAAAGTTGAAAATTGATAAAATAAATCCCGCATTGATTTGCGGGATTTATTTTATGCCATCGCTCCGTTGACTTGTATCACTTGTCCGGAGACATAGGAGGAAAGGTCGCTCGCTAAGAAGAGGGCGACCTTTGCTACTTCTTCCGGTTCGCCTCCTCGCCGCATCGGGATCATGGTCACGAACTGCTTAAGCGTCTCTTCGCTCAGCGCCTTTGTCATATCGGTGATGATGAAACCCGGCGCGATCGCATTGGCGCGTACGCCCCGTGCTCCTAACTCTTTGGCAACCGACTTGGTCAGCGCAATGATACCGGCTTTGGATGCGGCATAGTTCGCTTGTCCGGCATTTCCGTTGATACCTACCACCGAACTGAGGCTGATGATAGAACCGCTGCGCTGACGCATCATGATCGGGGTGGCCGCATGGGTGAAGTTAAACGCGGACTTGAGGTTGACGTTGATCACACTATCCCATTGGGCTTCGGTCATACGCATGAGTAAGGTATCGCGTGTGATACCGGCGTTATTGACCAATATATCCAATTGTCCGAAATCTTTGACTACCTGCTCTACAACTTGGTGCGCCGCTTCAAAATCGGCTGCGTTGGAAGCATAGAAAGCCACCTTGACACCCAGCTCCGCTATCTCATCACGCGTAGCCTGCGCCGCCTCGTTCAACTCCAGATCGGTGAAGGCGATATTGGCTCCTTCACGCGCATAAAGCAGGGCGATCTGTTTACCGATACCTCTTGCTGCGCCCGTTATCAGCGCTACTTTATTCTCTAATAACTTACTCATCTTCATTAATCGGGAACACTCCCGTAGGATTTAAAATGTTGTATTGACTCATGTCTTCGTTGGAGTCAAACCCCACTCCTTCGATGATACTCTTCTCCCGAGTGATCAGGATAGAGGTATCCGAATAGACGCGGTGGGTCTTCTGATTCCAGAACATGAGCGGCGTATCGAACTGTTCGCCTTTGCGGTTGAGCGCATGCACGTTCCCCCGCAGCGTCCAGATCTGCTTGGTCTCGTCATAATGCGCATAGTCGGCTTTCAACGAAGCCTGCACGCTCAGATCGATATCGAACTGCTCGAGATAGATGCCTTCGGGAAACTCCTGATAAGGCGGTTCGGTCTGATCATAGACGAACCACTTCGGCGTCTCTATCCGATAACGCGTGATACCGGAATCGGAGATGAGCGTACTCACGTCGTTGGTAAGCAAGGCAGCTATCTCCTGCCTGGGTGTCGTCTCGGCACTGTGTCCTACCGACTTATCGGTGCACGCACAAAAAAACACAGCGAGTACCACGAGGATACTCGCCATGCATGTATATTTAACGAATCGTTGTTTTCTCATTGATCCATCCGCCTACCAGATAGGTATCGCCGGAGAACTCATTCGGAAGGTCAAAGCGCTCCTCCTTGGTCGGGAAGTACTTGCTATAGGTATGGATGAACTCCGAAGCCTGTGCCTCTACCGAAGGATCCACTTGTTTTGCCTTTATGAACTTATCCACAGCTGCCCAATAAACGGTCTTATTCAAGATACGACCTTTGGGATCATTGGGATGCGGTTGAGAGGAAGCATAGCACATACCGATGATGATATAGCAACGCCCCTGACCTTTGTTCATACCCATACCCTGGAGAGTGGCAATTGAAGCCTTGGCATACTCACGTGCCTCCGGATATTTCTTGAGGTTGTTAAAATAGTAGTAAGCAGCGTTATACTGATAGTCAGCCACATCCTCCATCGCGTCCTCTACCAAAGCTAATTTGATGGCTTGGTCGTAGTAAGCGATAGCCTGTACGAAGTCCCCTTTTTTAGCGGACATCGAAGCACATCCTGCTGCAGACTCTTGGGTCGGTTGCAGTTTATGTGCTGCCTCGCAAGCTGCGAAATAAACATCACTCTCCGTACAACGAACACGGCGGTACAGTTTAGCGATCTTATTGAGCATGTCGAGGTTGTTGATGTTATCCTGAACGGCAGCTGCATAGATAGCGTCCAACTTAGAGCAGTCAGCAGCACCCGAAACAGCGAAGATATTATCTACATAATCTTTCTGCTTACCGGCGATCTCTGCATTCTTGTTATTGGTGTTCGATGCCTGTTCGCCCAACACATTGCTTGCCAACTCATAGTCCGAAATGAACTGCTCGGCACGTACATCCGGGTTCTCCTTATACAAAGCGTAGGATACATCTACCAGTTTGACGAGCACCATGATCTTACTGTTGGCACCCATACCTTCGATAGACTGACGCAAGCACTCACGTGCCTCGTTGAGCTTGGTGTCCCCGTAGAAATCGAGATACGCCAGACCCTTTTCACCCAAGATATATGCCTTCGGGTATTTAGGATCGTTACCAAAGAAGCGGATACGCTTGTCGTTCATCTCGATAGCGAGTTTAGCCAGACGCTCTTTCTCTGCCGGATCGGTTGCTGCCTGATACATGGCTTCCACGATCTTGGCACCGTCGGAATAAATGGACTTATTCGCATTCGGACAAGTGGTATATACTTCCCACCAAGGCTCATACGCCTCCGAATACTGTTTGTTTTTTACCGACTCGTGGAAGAGCGATACGTTCATCACACATTCCTCGGTTATAACCGGGTCTTCTTCAACTACTACCGGTTCAGCCGCAACTACAGGCGCTTCATCGGCTGCTTTTTTCGGTTTCTTAGCGCATGCCAATGCCGGTACGGCTACCGCCAGCGCAACTACAAGAATCGATTTGAATTTCATAATGATTTATTTTTTGTTTGTTAGTTAGTTTCTGTTTATCTAAGATCCTAGGGAGCCCAGGTTACTAAGGTCCTAGCAATTTCTATGCCAAACTACAGTTTTCGCTTGAAGAACCAAGTCTCGGCGATGGAGGCCCCGATGGTGAAACGCAGGCTGTGTTCCTCCAAAGCAGCCGAACTGCCCCGATGCGAATACTCGATGGTGGTATTGACCATCGTACCTACCGACCAAAGCGGGAAGCCGATACCGATGGAGGCAGAGATCCGTTTGGGTCCGATGGAAACCAGGTACTCATCTTGTACACTTAGTCCGGCACGCCAAACCATCCGGTCTATATACTTACGTCCGGCAGGATTATGGCGATACTCGGCACCCAGGGCGTAACGGTTCTTATCCTGCAAACCGCTATAGGAACCCGGAAGACCGTTATACATCGCGCTCGCCATACATTGGCGCTCAAAATCAAAGGCTACTGTCAGACGGTTTGCCCAGTTATAGGAAGCGCCTACACCCCACACCATCGGCAATTGCCAATATCCGGTATAGGTCTCGATCGAATCGCTCAACTCGGTATCGATACGCGTCAATTCGCTATGCAGTTTCAGTTTGCTCTCGAAGATAGCTCCTGCGTTGATCGAGTGGTCACCCCATGTATGGAAGAACTGGGCACCGGTTCGGAAACGTACGTTGCTCACGCTGAGCACCTCGCTCTCTACGGTAGGGTTGATGCCCGACTCGTCAAAAGCGACCGTACGGGTACGGTACAAATCACCCCACATATAATAGACATTGGCGCCTACGGCGAACCAGTTGCATACATTAAAACTGAGACCTCCGTACACCTGACTGATGTTGCCATCGCCGTTGAATGCTTTCGTGAAATGCGCCGCTCCGCCTGCCAAGGAATCACGCATGGAGATATCGTAACCCACCGAACTAAAAGGCAACAAACCTACCGACATCGCTATCCACCGTTTATAGAGCGGGAATTGCATCGTCACATATTCGAGGTTACCGTTCGCTTTGTTCTTCATGCCTCCGGCATCTTGGTACCGACTCCAGTTGGCACTGGCTGCCACGTCGAACATGAACGTAAGGGTGTCGCATGCAGTATAGGAAGCCGGTTGGGAAGGGTTGATGGCTTTGTTATTACGCAAGCCGTACCCCACTCCGCCCATCGCACGATAGGCTGCCGGCACGTTCTCATTCAGATCTCCGTACGCGTAACGCGAGAACGGCGAGCTGGTCATGTTCTGCGCCGATAAAGGTGAAAGGTGAAAGGTGAAAGGTGAAAGGAGCACCATTCCCACCAACAATATGATTATTCTTTTTGTCATTGCTTATTAAATCTCAAAATCTCATTCAACCCGATGAGCACTAAATTCTTCTCATAATGCAACTCTCGTTTCTCGGTACGGGACGTACGCACGTTATTCATCACGTAAGGTGCATTACCTCCGGTAAGGAAAGTCTGAAAATGCGGCATCTTCTGCTTGAGTGTACGCATGTATCCTTTCACCTCGTATGCCACGCCACGAATGACTCCGGCAGCGATGGCATCGCGTGTGTTCTTGCCAAACAAGGGTATCAACTCATTCTCCCCCACCTCCACGAGCGGCAGCTTCTTGGTCATGCGTTGCAACATCGTGAAGCGCATCTTAAGCCCCGGTGCAATGTTCCCCCCCAGATACTCCCCTTCTGCCGACACGAAGTCATAGGTGATAGCCGAGCCGGCATCGATGATCAAGAGGTTCTCATTCGGGCAGAGACTCTTCGCGCCTACCGCTGCCGCCAAACGATCCTGCCCCAAGGTATGCGGTGTGTCGTATTTATTGACAATAGGCACCGGTGTATTATGATCAAAGAGCACAAAATGCTGCGAACGGCGATGCAAGGTGTTCACGATAGCCGCCTCTATATCCACCACCGAAGAGATGATTGAATCCGTGATGTCGTACAGGTCAAACAGGCGCTCCACATCCGATGAGGCGAATTGCTTGTAGATAAAATGATTGATCATCTTACCCTCGTCCGTCATCAATGCCACTTTCGTGCGACTATTTCCCTGGTCGATACACAAATTCATAAAATATATTTGTTTGATGCTTCGCGTTTGATGTTGTTTGATGTTGTTCAAACTATCTCAAACTATCTCAAACCATCTCAAACCATCTCAAACCATACTGGTATAAAGGAAACGTTTAATACTCTTCTTCGGGGTTTTCTCAAACTCATGCGGATAGAGTTTGACGATGGCTATCTGTTCGTACGAAGCCAGTTCGGAGTTTACCTGCTTACGGGAATCCTCCATGATCTCGTTAAACTGCTCACGCGACAGGCCGCTTGCGTCCACTTCGTTATAGTCCGGACAGATGAGTGCCACCAGACGGTTATCCTCCTGCTGCAGAACGAGCGACTCCAGGACGTATGGCATGTTATTGATCTTCGCCTCTATCTCCTCGGGGTAAATATTCTGACCGCTCGGACCGAGCAACATCGTCTTGCAGCGCCCCTTGATATAGAGGAATCCGTCTTCGTCCAGCATGCCCAAGTCACCGGTACGCAACCAACCGTCTTCGGTAAACGCATCTTTGGTTGCCTCGGGATTCTTGAAATAGCCCGTCATGGTGTTTTCACCACGAACGACTATCTCACCGATACCCTCTTCATTCGGATCCAGGATCTTCACCTCCATGATACCCGGCAGAGGTTTACCGCAGGAGTATAATTTCGAACCCGCATCATACGGCGTGAACGAGATGAGCGGTGCACATTCGGTCATACCGAAACCGACAGACATCGGGAATTTGATACGATAGAGGAAGGCTTCCACTTCGGGGTTCAACGGCGCACCGCCGATGATCATCTGACGGAACTCGCCACCAAAAGCCTGGATCAGTTGCTCACGGATACGGGAACAAACGACCTCGTCAAGGAACGGCACTTTGAGCACCCAACTAACAGGCGGTTTCTGGATCTGCGGAACAATCATCTTCTTGTATATCTTCTCAAGAATCAGCGGTACCGACAGGATAGTGGTCGGTTTGACTTCGGAGAACGCTTTGAGCAGGATCTTCGGGGACGGCGTACGACCGATCAACCAGGAGTGACCGCCGGCAGCCAAGCAAGCCAGGAAGTCGAACGCGCAACCATACGCGTGTGCCAAAGGAAGGAAAGTCACGTGACGGCAACCTTTATACACCAGACCGATCTCAAAGGCATAACGGATATTGCCCGCCAAGCCGTTAAGCGGCATGATGACACCTTTGCTAAAACCGGTTGTACCGCTGGTATAGTTGATGGAACCGATCTGGTCATTGCCGCGCTCATCATAGTGCACGTCCTTTGCCCAGTAACCCTCCGGATGTTTCTTTTTGAACTTCTGAGCAATCGCCTCGTAGTTGAGTTTCTTCGGATCAAACGCCAAGGAGATAGGATGCCAGTCGTTAAGACTAACCACCGCCAGCACCTTCGGAATCTGGTCCAGATCCATACCCTCCCAATTGATATCGCTGATGAACAGCAATTTCGAACCGGAGTGGTTGACGATATGTATCGCATCGTTCGCCCGGAAGTCCTGCAAGATAGGCACGATGATCGCACCATAGGTGACAGCCGCCAGATAAACGGCGATCCAGTTGCTGTTGTTTTTGCCCATCACGGCTATCTTGTCGTTCTTCTTCAACCCGCATTCCTTGAAAAGGATATGCAGTTTCTCTATGTTGATGGCCAATTGACCGTAGGTTAAGGTGACATCCGTACCATAATCCGTTACGGCTTCGAGCTCCCAGTTATCCCGAAACGAGCGCTCGAACATCTTCACAAAATTATATTGCTCTTCGTTCATCATAAGCTTTTACGCTTGTTGTTTAGAAAATTCGCGCAAAATTACAAAATTATTTTGATATATGCAAAAAAAAGTGTATCTTTGCAGCGTTTTTTACTAAAAAACCATGCAAGACGAACGTTATTTGCGCTTATTAAGCGAAAAATTCCCCAATGCACAGTCGGTGATTACAGAGTTGGTTAACCTGCGTGCCATCCTTTCGTTACCGAAAGGAACGGAACATTTTGTATCGGATCTTCACGGCGCTTCATCCGCCTTCATTCATATGATCAAGAATGCTTCCGGCGTGGTACGCAAGAAAGTGGACGAGGTGTACGGTGATACGCTTAGTGAGGACGAGAAACGGGCGTTATGTGCGCTGATCTATTATCCGGACGAGCGCATCGAATATGAGAAAAGCGTACAGGCGGACATGAACGAATGGTACAAACTGCGTCTGTCGCAAACGGTAAACGTGGCGCGCGCCGTGACGATCAAATACAGTCGGTCCAAGGTGCATAAACTGCTGCCTCCCGACTACGCCTATATCATCAAAGAACTGCTGTATGAGTCCCATCTGGAGCAGCATGACCGCAACACCTATTACCACGCCATCATCGATGCGATCATCGAAACCGGTTGTGCGGATAGACTGCTGATCGCTATATGCTATCTCATTCATTCTCTGACCATTGACACCTTGCATATCGTAGGCGATATCTTCGACCGTGGTTCGGGTGCCGCCAAGATCATGGACGTACTCTCCACCGTGCGGGACTACGATATCCAGTGGGGAAACCATGATATCGAATGGATGGGTGCCATGGCGGGTAATATGGCTCTGCTGGCAACGGTTCTGCGTGTCTCGATACGGTATGCCAATATCGAGACCCTCGAAGAGGGATACGGTATCAACCTGTTACCGCTTGCCAATTTTGCCATGACCGTTTACGGCGATGATCCTTGTACCATCTGGCAGACCAAAGATTTTGAGAATAATCCCCGTCTGACACGTTCCGCCCAACTGATGGCGAAGATGCACAAAGCGATATCGATCATTCAATTCAAACTGGAAGGACAAACGGTACTCCGGCATCCCGAATGGCATATGGATGACCGAGCAGTGTTACATAAAATTTCAAATTTCAAATTTCAAATTTCAAATTGTGAGTATCCGTTAGCGGATACGAACTTGCCGACGATTGACCCCAAAGACCCCTATGCGCTCAGTCAGGAAGAGCAGGACTTGATGGATCAACTCTGGCGTTCGTTCCGTAAGAGCGAGAAGATGCAGAAACACCTGCGTATGCTCTATGAGCATGGGTCGCTCTATCTCGTGCGAAACGGTTTCCTACTCTACCATGCGGCGATACCGCTGAATGCAGACGGTTCGTTCACAGAGACCGAGGTCTGCGGTCAACGTGTTTCCGGTAAGGCACTCATGGATCGCACCGATGCTATCATCCGTCAGGCGTACTACGGTACCGGCAAAGCCAAACAGGATGCGCTCGACTATATGCTCTATCTGTGGGAAGGCGCGAACTCTCCGCTTTATAACAAGGATAAGATGACCACTTTCGAGCGTTATTTCTTACCGAAGGGTCCGGCTTGGGACGAACATAAAGGGGCATATTTCAGTTTGGCGGACGACGAGAAGATCTGTGAACGTATCTTAACCGAATTCGGTTTGGATCCTGCTACAGGACGTATCGTCAACGGACACGTGCCGGTACGTACCATCCAAGGGGAGACACCTATGCGTGCCAACGGGAAACGTTTTGTCATCGACGGCGGTTTCTCCAAGCCCTACCAAGAGAAAACAGGTATCGCCGGTTATACGCTTATCTACAACAGTCACGGTATCCAACTCGTCGAGCATGAGAGTTTTGAGAGCCGTGAGCAAGCCGTCTTGTCCGGAAACGACATCCAGAACCAGACACTCTTGCAGGACTTCAGCAAGCGTCGTATCCGTATCAAAGATACGGACAAAGGAAAAGAGTTGCTCGATCAGATCTCTTCGCTCGAACAACTCTTACAAGCCTACCGCTCCGGTTCCATGAGGGAACACTAAATCGGCTATTTTACTTTCTGACCGGTAACGGTGTAAATTTGGTCTCCTACTTGAATAAAGAGTTGACCGTTTTTCACGTATTTGTGATTTGTGATTGGTGATTGGTGATTTTCGATGGCCGTAGGGGCATCTTCCCGCCAACCGTTGCTGACACCCGGAATGAAATCTTCATCGGAAGATGCCATCAGATGACGCATATCGACCGGTTCACCCGCCTTGCTGCCCCATATATACTCCGCCAGATACGGATAGTCGATGAAAGGATTGCGGTTATGCTGGAAATCGCTGACCGCATCCATACGGTTGATCTCCTTGACGGACACCGGGTCCTGACGATGCCATGTAATGAGCACCTCTTGTTCCCATGCTTGGAACTCCAGATAGTTGTCATTCTGCATGGCAAATTTGGACCCGACATCTTTGTTGTCAAGTCGCCAGCCTTGGTACTTAGAGCAGACAGGGTCATATGTACCGTCAGACCAGTGACCGTAACAGGTAGCCATATAGAAATAGGCGCGTGCGAAGTCACCTTTGTACTCATCCTTAGGTTCGAAGACCCAGAAATCCACGTCCATCGTCGGATGATGCATCTTACCCACTTTGAGTGAACCCGTATTGGCTTTGAACTCCTTCACCGGTACACCAAGGGGGTAGTTACTGCGGGCACTGTTGGCAGTAGAATTAGAGGGATTGAGATGATAACAGTCTTTGTAGGCATCATTGGAACTACCGCCCCACCAGGACTTGGCAAAACTATGCTCGATATTACAACCCGTGACTGCCGTACCCGGCGAAGTAAACTTATACCACTCATCGCAGTACATATCCATGCAATAACCCTCTTCGTCGCGGTCGGAATAATAGAACACATTCCATGTCTGGGAGCCGTAGGAGATGGCCGTATGATCCCGAATGAGGGACTTGAGCGTATCCTTCAGTTGTCCGTCTTGGAGTCCGTCGATCTTGTCGTAGAATCCCGGTTGCAGCGTCTCTGCAAACGAACCAAGCGCAAAGACCGCTATACATATGGATAAAAGAACTTTTCTCATTTGACGCGTTGTCCTTGGATATTAAACAATTGGTCACTGACCAGAATATACAAGTGACCGTTGATCAATAGTTTTTGATTTCCGATTGTCGATTGCAGATTATCAATCTCCGTTGTGTCTTGATAATCAGTAATATAGCGGTCGTACGAAACGGACGTGCCGGAACCGGTTACATCGACAACAATAGAACTAAATCCTACTCCCTGCGAGCTGCTCTTGCTTGCTGTAAAGCGCAGAGGACTCTTTCCTGACAAAGAGCCTGTATTGGTCCATGAATACTCGTTGATCTTGTTATTTGTAGCGGTCAACGTTGCGATCGTATTATCTGCTGCCGTGATGGTCACCGTCGGATTGCCGGATCCGCCATAGGTACGCATTTTCATCGTGATAGACGAGAGACCGGATAGATCCACTTCGGGTGATACCACTTCACCGCCTTCTTTGAGTAACCAATACGAATTATTGGTCCAAGCAGCCGTATTGGTCCATCCTTCTTTGTTAGAAGTATCATAAATGAGTGTATCCGGAACTACGGTTCCTTCAACAATAATCTGTTTGGCAAAGACCGCATAGTAGGTCACATCCTCCGTCACAACGGGGAATTTACCCGCCTCACGATAGAGCACCCTCGGTTCCTCTTCGGAGATGCCGAAAATCGGAGCATCGGTCCAACCCATGAAGACCGGACTCTCGGTGGAACAGGAAACAGGCGTTTCAGGAAGGCTACTGATCATTGAGTTCTCCACAATCGAATCAACCGAAGTCTCCTCGCCGCATACCGACCAGGTGACACCGTACTTAACGACAGGTCCCGGAGGCGTCGGAGGTGTGTCCTCTCCTCGCCAGCCGTTACTCTTACCGGGAACAAAGTCCGGGTCGGTGGACGGCATCAGTTTGGACATATCTACCGTCTGTCCGTTCTTCTCACCCCATATATACTCCGCCAGATAGGGATAGTCAATAAAGGGATTGCGGTTGCCTTGGGTTGCCTGGATACCGTTGTTTCGGTCGATCTCTTTCTGCGAAACCGGATCCTCACGGTGCCATTTCATCAGGAGCACGATGCCGTATTTGGTGAGACCGAAATGGGTAGTGGTCTTGAACGCCTCGAAGATCATACTTCCACTCCCGGAAGTGATCGAATAAGACTCATTACTATATTTGGCAATCATACCAAGGTATCCGCGCGCGAAGTCACCTTTGTACTCATCGCGAGGTTCGAAGACCGTCCCGCTGCACGTAGCCTCGGTACCGAGAAGCGTGTTCTTATCGGTTGTAATAGTGGACTTACTCGATCCGAGTTTGCAGCCATTATAACTATAGGTCACATTATTCACCTCGCCGAACGCATAGGCAGAACGGCGGTTATTTACATAACCATCGGTAGGCACGAGATGGAAAATATCGGAGTACATATCATTCTTGTTTCCGCCCCACCACGATTTGGGAATCGAGTGCTCGCGATTGTAACAATCGCACTCACCTTGATAATTACCGCACTCGTCGCCCGCTCTAAATGTGCAGCCGCCGTACATATCCCATAATTTTCCGGCTTTGCTCGCATCATAATCCGGATGAGACGGATCGGTAGGATAAACGTCGGATTTCTGATAGGCTGTGATAGCCCCGTCATAGCTAAGAGACTTAAATCCCACATTAGCAATACTATTCAGGGCGTTATAGAGGCTTGTGCCCGATTTACCATTCGCGTTTGCATAATAAGCGGGGATATTTTCCGCCGGAGTAACCGTCGAGGAAAAGACCACTTGCGCTGCCATCACACACAACGCTGTCATAATAAAAATTCGATTTTTCATGATATTTACTTTCTCTAACAACATCAAACAATCTCGTGCAGTATTTCGCTAACCGTAGGATGCGGGAAGACCACTTGTTGGAACTCAGCGGTTGTGTACCCCATGCGTACCGCAAACGATGCTGCGGAGATGAACTCCGAACAGGGGTTTCCGATCATATGAACACCGAGCACGCTATGGTTCTTGGCATCAATAATCATCTTGCAAAGCCCCGTTTCGCCTTCATTCTCCGCCATAAAACGGCCGGAGAAAGTCATCGGCAGCTTACGCACTTCTGTCTCGATTTTCATATCGGCTGCTTGGGCTTCGGTGATACCGACAGACGCTATCTCCGGATTCGTATAAACAACCGACGGAATGGCATTATAGGCGATTCGCTGAAGAGGAATCTGCTTCAACATGCGACCTATCGCTACTTCCGCTTGACGGGAAGCAACATGGGCAAGCATAATCTTACCGGTGACGTCACCGCAAGCGTACACATTGGGCAGATTCGTCTTGCAGAAATCATCAATAACGATGGCTCCACGGTTCAGTTCGAGCTCATTGAGGGCTTCAAGACCGTTGAGATTGGCGCGGCGACCTACCGAAACGAGGATTTTGTCACTAGTCAAACTAGTCAAACTAGTCGAACTAGAAGAACTAGAGATGGTGACCGTGTTACCATCGATGGACTCGACTTTCGTTTCGGTGAGAATATTGATACCTGCTTTGCGGTATTTGTCCGCAAGGATAGCTACCACTTCGGGATCTAGGTTCGGCAAGATAGAAGGCAGGGCTTCGATGACCGTCACAGCAACGCCGAGTTCGTGGTACAACGTAGCAAACTCCATTCCGATAACACCTCCTCCGACGATGATAATCGATTTGGGCAACTCTGTCGCATTGAGCGCGTCGGTACTATCCCAAATAGCAGGATTGTCCTTGATGCCCGGGATAGGCGGCACAAAGTTCGTTGAACCCGTACAGATCATCAGGTTCTCTGCCTCGTACGTCTGATCGCTGCAAGAGATTGTCACCAATTCGTCCGTACGGTTTTCCACTTTGGCGAAGCCGCTTACCAACGTGCAATGCTCGTTATTCAGACGCTGCTTGATACCGGCAACAAGTTTGCGAACCACAATGGTCTTACGTTTCTGCATCGCCGCAAAATCAAACGTCACGTTCTCTGCTGTCACACCGTATTTTTGTGCGTGCGCGGCGTTATAGTACTGCTTGGCGCCGTACAACAAGGACTTCGTCGGAATACAACCTACATTGAGACAGGTGCCGCCTACCGCATTCTGCTCAAAGAGCACAACATCTTTACCGGCTTTGCTGGCTTTCTCGGCTGCCGTATAACCTGCCGGTCCGCCGCCTATTATTGCTAAAAAATACTTACTCATACCTTTGCTTTACCTATATATTCCCTATGCACTTCGGGGGTATCACGTATCCCACCAATACCTATAATATACAAAGTATATTATCCCGTGATTTTGATTTTATATACTTCTTAAATATATTCGTACTGCCTCAGAAATCATCTCCGGGCATGGACGTTTTTCATAATATTGTTGCGTCCGCTCTGCCGGTTTCGGTTCTTCGGGACGAGGAGCGAGTCCTAACAACTCCGCACAGATCAAACTGCCGTATTTCCCTTTGAAATCGCCCGCCAATTGTTGCACAAAGGCATAGTTTGCCATTTTGCCTTCGGTGTCGTGGGGCGTACAGGAACCGTTTTGAAGTCCCGCCAGCATGAACATACCGGAAGCGGCACCGCAGACAAGACGCATTCGCCCCATTCCGCCGCCAAAAGAGGCAGAGAGACGGAGCGCAAGTTGTTCATCCGTGATACCGTACAAATCGGCACAGGAAGCAAAGACCGCTTGTGCACAATTGAAGCCCTGTTTGAAGAGTTCTACGGCACGTTGTGCTCGGGATTCGATTTCGTTTTCTGACATATTCATTTCAATTGGGCTGCAAAATTACAAAAATATTTTGATATATGCAAAAAAAAGTGTATCTTTGCAGCAAATTTCGCAAAAATACTATGGAACGGGAATTTATTTTGATTAACATTATCGGTTTTGACAAACCGGGTGTGACGTCAGCAGTGACGGAAGTATTGGGTAAATACGGCGCTTATGTGCAGGATATCGGACAATCGAACCTGCATCACCAATTGAACCTGAGTATCCTGATTCGTGTCGATGATCCGAGTTCGAGCGGCGATATGATCAAAGAGGTGCTGTTCTGTTGCTCACGACTGGAGATGATCGTGCGGTTCACGCCATTGACGGAAGAAGAGTATGCAGCATGGGTAGAACGTCAGGAACAGGAACGATACGTAATCACCTTATTGGCGCGTGAGATCACGGCACGGCATATTGCGAGAGTTGCAGCACTGGTAGCCAGCCGGCAGTTGAATATCGATAATATTCTTCGCCTTAGCGACCGTCCGAACATGGAGACGCCTACCGAGAAACGGCATAGTTGTATGGAGTTCTCGTTGCGCGGCAACTTATCGGACAGAGAGGCGCTGCAGAAAGAATTGTTAGAAGTGTCACGCGAAGAAGGGATCGATATCTCGTTCCAGAAAGACGATATGTTCCGGCGTAACCGACGTTTGATTTGCGTCGATATGGACTCGACCTTCATTCAGACGGAGGTGATCGACGAACTTGCCATGCGTGCCGGTGTGGGCGACGAAGTGAAAGCCATCACGCTTTCGGCGATGCGCGGAGAGATCGATTTTAAGGAGAGTTTCACCCGACGCGTAGCATTGCTCAAAGGTCTGGACGTAAGTGTGCAGCAGGATATCATCGACCATCTGCCGATTACCGAAGGTGCCGACCGCTTGTTCGGTGTGCTCAAGAAATGCGGCTTTAAGATTGCTATATTAAGCGGCGGTTTCACCTTCGTGGGCAAATACCTGCAGCAACGGTTTGGAGTCGATTATGTTTACGCCAATGAGTTAGAAGTGGAAGACGGTAAGTTCACCGGTCGTTATTTAGGCGATGTGGTCGATGCCAAACGCAAGGCCGAACTGCTCGAACTCATCGCGCAGGTAGAGCATATCGACTTGGCACAAGTGATTGCTGTAGGCGACGGAGCGAACGATCTCAACATGCTCGGCAAAGCCGGTCTGGGTATCGCATTCCACGCCAAACCGAAAGTGAAAGAGAGTGCCAACCAAGCGATCTCAACAGTCGGTCTGGACGGTATTCTCTACTTCCTCGGTTTCAAGGACGCGTTCCTTAAGTAGTCAGTTTTCTGTTATCAGCTTTTTCTTGCGGATGTAGAAGAGTCCGCAGGCAAGGAGGAAATACGCTGCTGTGAGGATCCACAGGGCGATATACTCCGTGCCGGTTGTAGCAAGGTTTGCTCCCATCGAGTTGATATGAATAAACGCATGGGCGCCGTGCGTGTAAGGGATACAGCAAGCGATATACCACCATGCGTCCGGTACCATCTCCTTCGGCCAGGATATACCTGCCATGAAAAGGAAAATCAGCGAAGACGAGATAAGCAATACAAGTCCCGATTCGCGATTACGAATGAAGACCGATACGCATAATGAGAAGAAGATAATCGCCAAGATATAGGGCACAATGAGCAACACTATATCCCAAAACGAACCGATATGCGGGATGTCAAACAGACGAGGCAGGGCACCTAAGAGGATGACTGCCAGACCGAAATAGATCAAGAAATATGCCAACGAACGACCTATCAGACTCCGTATCGAGTATTGGTCAATATTCTCTTCCCGTGCCGTACCGCCTAACATACAGATTCCGAAGAAGAGTGTCTGATGCAGAATGAGCATCAACACTGCCGGAATGAGGAAGGAACCGTATCCGCCGGTAGGCGTGAAAAGGGCTGTTTCGGTATAAGGGGCGTCTTGTACCAACGACCATGCGAACTCCTTATCCATCCCCATCTGTTCGTATCGGTCTATCTGGATATTGCGCATGGACTCCAACATAACGTTGTTACAACTGAGGTAAATCGCCTTCATATAGAGGAAAGACGACATATCGCAGTACAGCGATATACGCGCTTGACCGAGCGGATCTGCCAGTTGATTGGCAAAATCCCGAGGGAAATAGATGATACCATGCACTTTCTGGTCGCGTAGCAGTTGTTCGGCTTCCGACATCGAGGTGCAGGTATGGGTCAAACGGATATCGGGTGTCGCGTTCCATTGATGCAGAAACTCCCTACTCTGCGTACTATTGGAGAGGTCCACAACCGCTACCGGGACATTCGTGATTTGTTCATTCCAATAGATAGCCTTGTAGATAAGCGGATACACAAGCGTGGCGACGATGAAGATGACCGTCACTCCCGGATCTCGGAAGATGCGCTGCAGTTCAGAAACGAACGAGTGTACTATCTTTAAACTTTCAACTTTCAACTTTCAACTTTATTTTAACGGATAATTCTGATAAACTAACGCTTTATGCAAGCGAGGTGAGACGCAAAGGGCTGCGATCATGAAGGCGGTAAGTGCCAACATATGCGGAATGCTGTTTTCGACGGGCGCTGCCATCAGGGCTTCGTTCACATAGATGAGGTAATAATGCCGTAGGGGTTCCAAATACGAGAGCGCTCTGACGGGTGGTAACATCGCCATCTGCGGATAGGTGAATCCGGAGAGGGAGAACCCTAACATAGCATACAACGCACCTATCGAAAGGGCGTCACGCAAGGTAGGTAACAGACCTATAAGAGTGATTCCGAGGGCTTCCATCGCAAAGATGAAAAGCAGCAAACCGAACATCAGGCGAGCCGTACTTCCATAGACAGGAAAACCGGCGTAGTGGTACAGGATAAAATGGCATCCGACACCGAGGATGAGATAGATCAGCGTATAAGGGATGAGTTTGCCGATCATCGCCACGGTGTAGTTGCCTCCTGCGGCACGCAGCCAAGCATGGGAAGTTCGCATCTTGAGTTCAAAACCAATCGCAAAGATGGTCAGCATCAGACAGATGAGTCCTAAGATACCCGGCAGGATCGTACTGACCAGATAAACGGAGTAGTTGCCCCAGGGGTTAGCCACCATATGTCCTTCGATAGCCAAGGGTTGGATACGATGCATGATGACATCGTCCGGCAGTCCTTTCTTCCGTAACACTTCGCGTTGGAAAGCACCGGAAGTGAGGTTCACCATAGTCAGCATCTGTTTGTATGCCGTGTTTCCTCCAACGGTATAAGCATTAGTGACATAGAAGTCCATCTGCGGTCGTTTGAAGGCCACCAAATCGCTGTAGAAGTCCTCCGGTATTACGAAGATACCGTAGATATTACCCTGCTGCATAGCTTCGCGTGCTTCGGGATAGGAATTCGTGATCAGTTGGATATCCACCGAAGGCGTAGCCTGCATCTCATGAATGAGGCGTCGGGAGATGGATGTCTGGTCAAGATCCACTATCGCAATAGGCATGTTCTCCGCCGTGCCGCCTTTCATCAGGGTAAGGAAGAAGAAGGTGGACAGCAGCATTACACCGACAGACGCAAAGAGGTACAGGGGTCGCGCAAACATCATTTTGAGTTCGCGAACAAGTACTCTTCCTATATTAATGAATATATATTTCATTCAGCAACGAGAGCTGTCATACCGGGACGGAGACCGGGGATAGAGACGATAGGACGACATTTGACATCGAAAGTACGGACATCGTAACCGCCGTTCTGCTTGGTTGAACGCCATGTAGCGTAAGTTCCCATGGCTTTGACATGGGTGACGGTAAGCGGATATTTGGTTGTGGTACTAAGGGCAGGAATGGTTACTTCGACTACACTTCCCATCGTAAATTTAGAAAGCATATCTTCGCGTACGGCGAAGGTGAACCAGACGTCATTAAGATCCACGATGGCCATGACGGGACTACCCTGCCCTACGAGTTCGCCCACTTTGGGGAACAGTTCACTCACTTCGCCATCACAAGGTGAGAGAAGGTATTTCTCGGCTTCCGCGGCGGCTACTTCCTGCAGGATACCGTCCACTTTGGCTACTTGGGCTTCCGCGGCTGCTTTATCTTCTTCCCGAGCCCCTGCAACTGCCATATCGTATTGACTCTTAGCAGCTTTGACGGTTGCGACAGCTGCTTTGTATTGGGCCTCCACTTCGTCCCGTTTCTGCGCAGAGACAACTCCTTTGTCGTACAGACGTTGCACGCGTTCGTAACTCTTGCGGTAGATCTCTTCTCCGGCTTTCGCTTTCTGATAGAGTTCGTACGCGCCTGTGATCTGTTCCCCGCGCGCTCCGTGTTGGGCTTTTTGGTTAACGGCTTGCGCCATCTCCCGTGCTGCAAGGGCTTGCGCTTTCTTGGCTTCCACTTCGGGCGAATAGATGACCACGAGGGTATCGCCTTTCTTTACCTGATCCCCTTCTTCATAGAGATACATCTCAATACGTCCCGGCACTTTACCCGACACGCGGTATTCCGCCGCTTCCGATTCTCCTTGGATAAGGATCTTCTCCGGTCGTAATGCGATGACACCTACGACCGCAACAATAACGACTACTGTGAGGAGTGCGATCAAACCTAACAGCAGACTTCCTTCTTTCACTTTTTTCATCTTATAGTTGTCCTAAATATTTACGTAGTTTGGTTTCCGTCGTCTTCGCCTCCACTTCGGCATCGACGAGGTCTGTCGCGGCAGAAAGCCATAGTGTCTGTGCCTGCATCAATTCGGAGGAGGTGATCAGTCCCGCAGCAAAGGACTCCTGCGCCATGCGCAACACTTCGGCAGCGTTGTTCTGCGTCAGACGTGCGAGGGCAATCTTCTGCTGCGCCTCCATCAGTTTTTGGTTTGCTTGCGTTGTTTGAAGAGTAAGCAATTCGCGTGTCTCTTCGGTCTTAAGAGCGACTGCGTTCGCTGCATGTTTGGCGGCTTTATAACGAAGGATATCATCCGCATGGACAATAGGCACATTGACCACTACTCCGGCGGTGAAGAAACCATGTCCGTTCCAGTCACTGCTGAATCCGTTCTCAACATTCGGGTTGGTATAGACGTATCCGGCAGATGCCACCACGTTCGGTTGCAGTCCGGCCGCCATGAGTTGTGCATTGGCTTTAGCTATCTTCTCTGCCTGCTCTAACAGTTGGATCTCCGAACGACCGGCTACAGCGGCTTCGGTATTCACCGAATCGATGGGTAAAGAGGTTTCCGCTAATCTGCTTTCGTCGAGGACAAAGGCTGTACTCAGCGGTAAACCGCATATTTGGGCAAGGGCCATATTGGATAAAGTAAGACCGTTCTCTGCCTGCAGTTTCTTCACTTCGGCTTCCCCGCGTTTGGTGGTTACCTTAAGTAGATCCGCCTGCGTGACCAGTCCTTCATCCAGTGCGGCTTTCACATCCTGCTCGAGTTGACAAAGAAGTTTATAGTATTGCTCGGCTAAGGCCTTCTTTTTTGAGACCGACACTACACGCCAGTAGGCTTCATCGACAGCATAGATCGTCTCGTCATGCTTGGCATCTGCCTCGATGGAAGCGATGTTTTCCGATGCTTTAGCAATCTTATAACCTTGTATCAGTCGTCCACCGACCCAAATCGGTTGAGTCACGCCTACTTGCGCTACCACGATATGTGTCATGTCGGGTGACAGTTTGTCATAGAGCACCTGGTACGCATCGGCGATCTTTTGTCCGGCTTGCGTCTCCAGATTCTTCACCGACTCTTCGAACACCGTTCCCTGTGCGGCCGTTTCAATCTTAGCAAACGCGCTTTCTTGACTCCAATCAAACGAAGAAGTACCGTCCGGGTTCACCGTTGCCGTACCGAAAGAAAAGGCGGTAGAGTTGGATAGCAAGTGTACATCCGCATTATTCCACATATAGGAACCATTCGCCGTTACACGGGGGAACATAGCAGCGAGGGCAGCCTGACGGTTGAACTTAGCTGCCAAACGACTTTCCTCCTGTGCTTGCGAAGCGATGCCATTGGTCAATGCCATTTCCCGACATTGCTGCAGGGTATAGGACAAAGTGTCATTGGCGCTGACAGGAAGACAGACCGCTGCGCTGACAGAACACAGAGCACAGACAATAATATATTGTATTTTTCTCATTGTAAAATTTATTTTAGCCGTGTTTTGCTTAACAAAAAGCATGCCAGATGAAACAAGAAATGTTGCATTTATTATAAATCGGCAATTAAAGCGAAAAGATCGTCACTTTTCCTGTCAAAAAAACGTGCATCGATGCCGGCTGCTTGTGCTCCTAACACGTCCGTTGTCATGGAGTCGCCTATCATCAATACTTCGGAGGGTTGGAGTCCGCAACGACGTAAGGCTTCTTGGTAAAAACGGATATCGGGTTTGTCGTAACCTATATCCATCGATATATAGGTATCTTCGAAAAAATGAAGAATACCTGCATGCTCCAATCGACTACGCTGCAGATGTCCGAAACTGTTGGATGCCGCAAAGAGTCGATAGCCTTTTGCTTGCAGCGCCTCAAGGGTCTCTTTGGCACCCGGCACGAGGGTATGGGTTGTACCCCATGCGGCACGAAAAGCATGCTTGAAAGGATCAACCGCCGATTCGGGATAACCGATAGCAGCAATGAACTCCTTCGGATACAGTTCCATAACTTCGGCGATCGAATACTTGCCATGTTTCGCTTCCGAGAAGAGCCGTCCCGAGATCTCGAAGAAGATATTGAACAACTCATCAGAGGTATATCGGTCTGTGTTCTGTGCTCTGTCAGTGAAACGGTCTGTACTCTTCATCGCCACATCAAAAGCGGCTCGACAACAGGGGATGTAATCGAGCAAAGTGTCATCTATATCTATAAAAATCGCTTTATATTTCACTTTTTTGCCAAAAAATTTGCGTATGTCACAAAAAAGCAGTAATTTTGCAGCCGCTTTTGACAAACGGGTAGTAGTTCTTATCTCGCTTCGCTCGAACGATTTACTATCCGTTGCGGGGCAACGGGTAGTAGTTCAGCCCGGTTAGAATGCCTGCTTTGGGAGCAGGAGGTCGTGAGTTCGAATCTCGCCTACCCGACTAACCCACTTACAGAATGACGGTTTCTCCTTTTTGGGGAACCGTTATTTGTTTAAATCCGGCTTCCTCGAGATGTCCTTTATAAGCTTGCGCCGCCTCTTCCTGTCCGTGTACCACGAACACCTGTTTCACTTGATCCACTGCCAGACTGCGTGTGAGATAATCGATCATCTCCTGATAGTCCCCATGTCCGGAGAAGCCTTCAATCTTCGTGATCTGCGCTTTGATCTTACGGTCCTGTCCGAAGATGGATATCCACTGCAGACCGGGTTGCTGAATACGTGCACCGAGCGTGGTGGGTTCGCAGTAACCGACGATAAGGATCGTACAACGAGGATCGGATATATGGTTAGCTACATGGTGTTTGATACGACCGGCTTCCAACATGCCGGAAGCGGAGATGATGATACAGGGTTCGTCTTTATGGTTAAGCGCCTTTGATTCGCTGATATCGGTTATATAACGCAAAGTGTTAAAGCCGAAGGGATCGGAGTCAAACCGCAAGGTGTCACGCACCTCGTCACTCAGTTCATCGGGATACATGCGGAATATCTGGGTCGCATTCGTGGACATAGGACTATCCACATAAACGGGTATCTGCGGTAAGCGACCGTCGTTATATAACTGGTTCAGTACATAAACGATCTCTTGCGTACGACCAACAGAGAAGGACGGGATGAGCAGTTGTCCTTTGCGATACACGCAGGTGTCATCTACTACGCCCAATAACTCTTCTTCCGTCACGAGTTGCTCATCGTGCAGACGGTCTCCGTAGGTCGATTCGCAGATCAGATAGTCGCATTGCGGGAAGAGTTGCGGTTCCGGTAAGATATGACAGTGTTTTCTGCCTATATCGCCTGTGTAAGTCAAACGCTTCCACCGGCGAGTCGCCGGAGACGAACAGCCATTCGGATCATCTTCATAAATTTCCAAACTGCATATCGCACCGCCAAGCATATGACCGGAGTTGGTAAAGGTGAGCAACACATCGTCAAATAGACGGAAACGGCGGTCGTAACTATAGGTCACGAACAGTTTCATAGCCCGATTGACATCGTTCTGGTTATAGAGCGGTTCGATCTTGTATTTCTTTCCTTTCTCTTTATGTGGATTTTGTTTGTCTATCTTCTTGTTATAGGTTCGCACATCCTGCTCTTGGATGAAGGCCGTATCGGCAAGCATCAACGCGCACAGGTCACGCGTAGCGTGCGTACAATATATATCGCCTTTAAAACCCATTTTGACGATATAAGGGATGAGTCCCGAATGGTCGATATGGGCATGAGAAAGGACTACGCAATCCAGTTTGGCAGGGTCAAAACCAAGGTCACGGTTCGCCGCATCGGTCTCCATACCTTTACCTTGGTACATACCGCAGTCCAACAGGATCGTATGTCCTGAATCGGTAGTAATAAGGTGTTTGCTACCCGTCACTTCGCGTGTAGCTCCTAAGAATTGTATCTTCATGGTGTAATGTGTATTAGGTCAAGTCGTATCCGTAATGTTTGAGTCTGCCCACATTGGATCGCCAGTCTTTGTCCACCTTGACAAACAGTTGGAGGAAGACGGACTTCTGGAAGAACTCTTCTATATCCTTTCGGGCTAACATCCCTACCCGTTTGAGGGCACTGCCGGCTTTACCGATGATGATGCCTTTCTGACTGTCTCGTTCGCAATAGATGACCGCTGAGATACGAATGATCTTCTCTTCTTCTTGGAACGACTCGACTTCCACCTCCACCGAATACGGGATCTCCTTATCGTAGGTCAGCAAGATCTTCTCACGGATGATCTCGTTCACGAAGAAACGTTCGGACTTATCGGTCAGTTGGTCTTTGGGGAAGAACGGTTCTCCTTCCGGCAGGGCATCCTTGATCGCATCGAACAGTTGGGCTACGCCGAACCGCTCTTGTGCCGAAATAGGAAAGATCGTAGCTTCGGGCAATTGGTTATGCCAGAAAGCAACGAGGTTCTCCAGCGTCTCCTGCGTCGTAAGATCTATTTTATTGATAATCAGGAATACTTTCGTTCCGGCAGCCGACATCTTCTTCACTTTCTCCACAAAATCCGCATTCCTGTCGATGGTGTCTTGCGGTTCGGTGACATAAAGCAAAACGTCGGCATCGACAAGGGCAGAACGGGAGAACTCCAACATCTTCTCCTGCAGGCGGTAGTTCGGGCTAAGGACTCCCGGAGTGTCTGAATAGACCATCTGGAAGTCCTCGCCGTTGACGATACCCATGATACGATGGCGGGTGGTTTGCGCCTTCGATGTGATGATCGAAAGGCGCTCCCCTACCAACGCATTCATCAGGGTCGATTTACCCACATTGGGATTCCCTACGATATTGACAAAGCCCGATTTATGTTTACATTCCGAGCGCGTCATACAATTCATCTACTGAATTAAAGATCTTAGCCGGTGACAGTTTGGTTACCTTGCAACCTAACTTCGTCTGGATTGCCTTAAGGTCAATCTTCTTAGGATCACCCATCATGATGATCGTCACCGGTTTGCCTTTGATATTCTCCTCATAGAACTGCTCGATCTGATCGAAGGTTAGGTTGTCGATAGCCGCAGCGTTAACCTTAGCCGGATCCTCTTTGTAACCGAGACGTTGCCAGTACTCGAAGGTCAAAGCTTTGCCACGCATAGACGGTTTCGCCGTTTGACCGGCTTGTTTGAGCGCTGCGCGCAGTGCCTCAAAGTTCGTCGAGTCTTTCGGCATGTCGGTCAGGATGTCCATATAGGTGCTGATAGCGTCCACCACCTTGTCAGATTGTGTACCTACGTAACCATAGAAGAAACAATCCTTTCCCGGCAGCGAAGGTGTTCTGTCCACACCGTAAGCCGTATAAGCCATCGAACGTTTCTCACGGATCTCGTACATGATCAGACCGGTGAAACCGCCGGACATGTACTGGTTGAAGGCGTCGGACGCTACATCGGAAGCGATGTCATACGGACGACCGTTGATGTAGAAATAGAGGTCCGCCTGCTGTACATTACTGTTCGGCAAGAAGAGAACGGTCGGTTTGTCATACGATACACGCTCCTGAATGAACGGAGACTTGGACGGACGCATGCCCTCTGTCAACGGCAGTTCCGGTACCAGTTTCTCTGCCGGCAGCGTACCGCAGTAGAAGACATCAAGGGCATAGGTACGTGCCTCAGCCACCAGTGATTGCACTTTCGGCAAACCTAATTGCCAAATATCAATGAACGGCACTTCGTCGAGGTACGGCGATTTCTTACCATACAGACCATATGCCAAGAGGGCACTCTTCTGAACGGCAGTACGTTTCTGACGACTCAGACGGCTAAAGAAGACCGAACCCTTGATAGCATCCAACTGTTTCTGCTCCAGATACGGCATCAGAAGTTGACGCGTAACGAGGTTCATGATCTTGTCATAGTTCGCTTCCTCGCCATTGATGGTGATATAGAAATACGAGTCATCACAATCATATCCTACATAGGCGTGCAGATCATTGATTTGTTGGTCAAAATCCTTACCATCAATATTAGGAGCACCCATGATACCGGCATTTTCCATAAGCGCAGTTGCGAACGGCAACATAGGCATCTTATGCTCGCCTATTCCATAACGGAGTGTCAGCGAGAAGATATCGTTCTTCGTATTCGGCGTATAGTGTAGTGTCACGTTCTCCGCGATGGTCGAAACCTGTACGTCGTTGAAGTCGTTGAAGGTACGCTTGATCTCCCCCTTCGGCAGTTGTTTGAAGGCTTTTGCGTACGGAGTCTCTTCATGCGACGGCTCTACCGGTTTGATATTCGGTTTCGGCAGGGTCTTGGCTTTCGGAGTCTTGGTATCCTCATCAAACGAGACGGTCATGTACGGAGCATCGAAATATTTCTTTGCAATACGTACAATTTCCTCTTTGGTGAGGTTCTGAATCTTCTCATTAGCCGTAAAGATGTCATCAATCGGTTTTCCGTATGTGAATGCATCCACGAGTGCATTCATCTTGTAAGAAGAAGATTCCTCTGACCATTTCTCAGACTGGTCATAGAGGCTCTTTACAGACGCTATGAGTTCATCGGATATCTCTCCTTTTTTGATTTTATCAATCTCGCGCATGATGATTGCTTTGGTCTGCGCATCGGATTCAAACATCTGTTGGTTGGCATCGTAGTACGGGGTTGCCGCAACGATGATACGACCCGTGTTACGCATCGAATACGGATAAACGCCTGCGCTTGTCACGTCACCTTTGGTCTCCACTTTGTCCAATAAACCGACACGACCGTTGCTGAGCAACGCACAAACGAACTCCAGCACGTCTTGATCCGGATCGCCTTCCTTCACACCGTCATAAACCAAGTACAACTCAGGATTGTAACCAAGTTTATAGTGCTTGGTCGGATTACCCGCGAACGATACCTCCGGGTACGAAGGACGCTCCGGTAACTCTTTGGGTTGCAAGCGGGAGAAGGTCTCCGCGATCATCGGTTTTGCTTTCTCGCTATCAAAGTCTCCAACGATGATAAGCGCCATATTGTTAGGCACATACCAAGTGTTGTAGAACTCGATCAGTTTGCTCAGACGCGGGTTCTTGAGGTGCTCGGGCAGACCGATCACGTCTCGCTCGTACGGGCAACCTTTGAACATATCCGCCATCAGCTGTTTCTGTGCTTGCGATGAAGGATCATTGGCATACATGTTATACTCCTCAAACACGTTCTCCAACTCCGCCTGGAAGGTACGGAAGACCGGGTCAATAAGACGATCGGAGAAGATGGTCAACCAACGGTACATCTCTGCCTCAGGGAAGGTGTTGTGGTATGCCGTCAGGTCGTACGAAGTGTAAGCGTTCACGCCTTCGGCACCGATGAGGTCAAGCAGCACGAAGAAGTCCTCCAAAGATGAGATCTTCGCTTGACGCATGGAGCACTCGTTGATCTGGGTAGCCAATGACTCACGTACTTTGGGATCGGTAGCCTCCGAATACTGGTCGTAGAGGGCAATGATCGAATCGTAGATCGGTTTCTCCGCCTCCCAGTCGAGGGCTCCGATTTTCTGTGTACCCTTGAAGAGCATATGCTCAAGGTAGTGAGCAAGTCCGGTGTACTCGGCAGGTTCATCTACGGCTCCGGCACGAACGACAATATAGCCTTCTACGTCCGGTGCATCGTGGTCTTCCCACAACATGACGGTGAGGCCGTTGTCTAACTTGTACTCAGTCAGTCCCTCACGGGTAAGGGCTGAACTCATGGCGATGCTGCCTATCAGCAGCAGAGCGCTAAGTAAAATCTTTTTCATACTTTTTTTCTATTTTTCCAGTTATTCCAGTTTCTCTAGTCTTTCCAGTTACCACTCCAGCAATACTTTGCCGCATTGACCGCTTACCATGACGTCGAAGCCTTTCTGGAAGTCCTCAAACTTAAAGCGGTGGGTGATGACGGGCGACAGGTCAAGTCCGCCGAGTAGCATCTGCTCCATCTGATACCAGGTCTCCCACATGCGGCGACCGGTAATACCTTTGATGGTTAAGGCATTGAAGATGACGTCGGACCAGTTAACCTGGGTGTTAGACGGCAGGATACCGAGTTGCGCAATGTTCGCTCCTTTGTACATATGTTCGATCATGTCGTTGAAGGCAGCCGGAGCACCGGACATCTCCAGTCCCACATCGAAACCACGGATACCCAATTGGAACATCGCATCGGCTATCGTCTCGCCTTTGGAACCATCGACGGTAAGAGTGGCACCCATCTTCTTGGCTATCTCCAGACGAAGCGGATTGATGTCGGTCACCACGATGTTCTTCGCGCCCGCAAACCGACATATACCTGCTGCCATCGTGCCGATAAGACCTGCGCCCGTAATGAGCACATCTTCGCCAAGAAGCGGGAAAGCGAGGGCGGTATGGGTTGCGTTTCCGAAGGGATCCATGATAGCCGCAAAGTCATCGGGGATCTCCGGACGCAGTTTGACCACATTCGATTCAGGGATCGTGACGTATTCGGCAAAACAGCCGTCCTTACCCATGATTCCGACGGAGATCGTATTCTCGCATACATGCCCCATGCCCCGGCGGCAGTTTCGGCAATGTCCGCAAACGATATGTCCTTCGGCGGTGACACGTTCGCCTACCGAGAAGTTACGTACACCTTCGCCTACTTCCGCGACCACACCGACGAACTCATGTCCCATCGTGTAAGGCGGTTTGCAGTGGGCTTGACTCCACGCATCCCACTTGTACATATGGAGGTCGGTACCGCAGATAGCGGCTTTGGTCACTTTGATAAGGACATCGTTCACTCCCACTTCGGGCATCGGCACATCTTCCATCCAGATACCCGGCTTTGCATATCTTTTAACAAGCGCTTTCATCCTTTCACCTTTCAATTTTCAATTTTCACTTCAACACTGCAAGTTTCGTGCCAATCTTGGTGAAGGCAGCGATACACTTGTCGAGTTGTTCGCGCGTATGAGCGGCGGAAACTTGTACGCGGATACGCGCTTGACCTTTCGGTACAACCGGATAATAGAAACCGGTGACATAGATACCTTCCTTCTGCAGTTCGGCTGCAAAAGTCTGACTGAGCACGGCGTCATACAGCATGACGGCACAGATGGCCGACTGTGTCGGTTTGATGTCAAAACCTGCCGCTTTCATGCGTTCTACAAAGTAGGCGGTGTTGGCATGCAGACGATCCTGCAGTTCATTGGAGCGTGTCAGGATCTCGAAGGTCTTGATACCTGCAGCTGCAATCATCGGCGGTATCGAGTTCGAGAACAGATACGGACGACTGCGTTGACGCAGCAGGTCGATGATCTCTTTGCGTCCGGTGGTGAAACCGCCAACGGAACCGCCAAAGGCTTTGCCCAGCGTACCGGTGATGATCTCCACTTTACCGCGCAGGTCATACAGTTCGGTCACACCGTGACCCGTCTTACCTACCACACCGGCAGAGTGACTCTCATCGACCATGACGAGGGCGTTGTATTTCTTCGCCAGTTCGTAGATCTTATCCAGCGGACATACATTACCGTCCATGGAGAAGACACCGTCGGTCGCGATGATACGGAACCGTTGTGCCTGTGCCTCTTGGAGTTTGGCCTCGAGGTCCGCCATGTCACCGTTCGCATAACGGTAACGCACCGCCTTGCACAGCCGCACTCCGTCGATGATCGAGGCGTGGTTGAGGGCATCGGAGATGATCGCATCCTCTTCGGTCAGCAGGGGTTCGAATAAACCTCCGTTGGCATCAAAACATGCCGCATAAAGGATGGTATCTTCGGTGCCGAAGAAATCGCTGATGACGCGCTCCAACTCCTTGTGCGTGTCCTGCGTACCGCAGATGAAACGTACGGACGCCATGCCGTAACCACGTGCGTCCATGCGGTCTTTGGCAGCTTGGATCAGTTCGGCATTGTCCGCCAAACCAAGGTAATTGTTCGCGCAGAAATTGATCACTTCCTGTCCGCCTTCCACGGCGATACCGGAACTCTGCGGGGTGATGATCACCCGCTCGTTTTTATATAAACCTGCCTCGCGAATCTCATTCAGCGTAGTCTGCAGGTGTTTTTGAAAAGATTGATACATAATTGTACTGGTCTACTGGTTTTCTGGTCAACTGGTCTACTAGATGATTCCTTGTTCCATGATAAATCACCTTGAACAGCTGGATCAAATGATCCCCTGTTCGATGATAAATCACCTTGAACAGCTGGATCAAATGATCCCCTGTTCGAGCATCGCTTGCGCGACCTTCATAAAGCCGGCGATGTTGGCGCCTTTGACATAATCGATATGTCCGTCGGCTTGGCGACCGAACTTGACACACTGCTCATGGATGGACTCCATGATATGATGCAGACGGTTGTCCACCTCTTCGGCTTTCCAACTCAGGTGCTCCGCGTTCTGGGTCATCTCCAGACCGGAGGTAGCCACACCTCCTGCGTTGACCGCTTTACCCGGCGCAAAGAGCACACCGTTATTCTGGAAGAAATGGATCGCTCCCGGTTGGCAGCCCATGTTACTTACCTCGCAGCAACACCAGCAACCGTTCTTCTTCAACTCCTTCGCATCCTCTTCGCTCAGTTCGTTCTGGAAAGCGCAAGGCAATGCGATGTCGCACTTAACCGACCATGCTTTCTTATCGGCGGTGAAGGTACAGAGTTTCGGGAACTTATCCGCCATGTCTTGCACCTTATTACGGTTCGACGCACGCATAACGAGCATGTAGTCAATCATCTCTTTGGTGATACCGTTCGGGATAGCCACTACGCCGTCCGGACCGGAGATAGCCACAACCTTGGCACCCAACTCAACCGCTTTCGTGGCAGCACCCCATGCTACGTTTCCGAAACCGGAGATAGCCACTGTCTTACCCTTGATATCCTTACCTGCCTCATGCAACAGATGTTGGGTGAAATAGAGGGCACCGAAACCGGTAGCTTCGGGACGGAGGATCGACCCACCCCATGTCATACCTTTGCCGGTCAGCACACCGGTGTGATACTCGCGTGCGAGCTTCTGGTACATACCATTGAGGAAACCGATCTCACGACCGCCAACACCTACGTCACCTGCAGGGATATCCTGGTCCGGACCGATGCAGCGCCAGAGCTCCAACATAAAGGCTTGGCAGAAACGCATGATCTCCGCGTCCGACTTGCCGACAGGGTCAAAATCCGAACCACCCTTGGCGCCACCCATCGGGAGGGTCGTCAAGGCATTCTTAAAGGTCTGCTCAAAACCAAGGAACTTAAGCATGGACGGTGTCACAGCCCGGTGGAAACGAAGTCCACCTTTATACGGACCGATAGCACTGTTGAACTGAACGCGGTAACCAAGGTTGGTCTGCACCTCACCTTGATCATCGATCCACGTAACACGGAAGGTGAAGATACGGTCGGGCTCGACCATCCGCTCCACGATCTTCGCTTGCTCAAACTCGGGGTGCTGATTATACACCTCTTCAATCGACTCCAATACCTCTTGAACCGCCTGTAGGTACTCTGCTTCCCCCGGGTGCTTTGCCGCTAACTGCGACATGATAGTTTGTACTTTCATAACAAAATAGTAGTGTTTTTCATTTTGCGCTGCAAAATTACAAAAAAAAAATGACATATGCAAGCATATGCCATTATTTTTACATTTTTTTCGGACTAAAACGGGGTTTTAACGGGGTTTTGAGGTAGTCTTAAGGTGGTTTGGAGTACGATTGGACGACATCTATCATCCATCTGTCCGGTCGCGGCTTGGTCCCGTTCTGGTCGCGTTCATATCCCGATCATATCTCGGCTTTGATACGAGAATGCCCCTTGATTGATACGATGTTCTATTTTTCTCACACGTAATTATCACGTGGTCATCACGTGGTCATTGCCTATGCAACACCTGTCCGAAAATGTTCTGTTTTACTTACCAAAATGAGTGGCGTCTTGGTATTTTTTAATTCATACGAATAGGATGCCGTTTATGGGCGTAATTTGTCTAAATCGCCATTTTTGATTGCTGTGGACAAATCTGATTGTAGGATAGACCATATATGATTTTTACTGTCCGGCAGAGACACCACCGCCACCGAGACGGTTGAGTTCGTCCATGTCGCCGACTTTACGTTGCTTGTGTTGCTGGTACTGACCGAACATCCAAGTGACGGAAAGCATCACTTTCTGTGCCCGAACCGTGTTTTTATACCAACTCTCATATCCCGGTGTTAGTCCCATCTCCTTGTTTTCGAAGGACAACGAACGTGCTAAGTCTTGGACGTTCAGGTTCAAGATAAGACCCTTCGTCATGATCATTTTGCGGATACCGAAACTCAGGAAATAGGTGCTACCCTGCTTGTCATAGCCCGTTGTCATCGGACTCGACCAGTTTCCGTCGAAGGTCATCGTCCAGTCCTTGGGCAAGTACGCCGATAACGTACCACCTGCATATCCGTAGTGATTCCTGTTTTGATATACCGGCGTTCCGTCACCTTGTTTCTCGTACGATTTGTTGATAAAATGCAGCCAACCGGCATTGACGGTGAGGGCGAGCCAAGCACCACTCAATGTACGATTTGGACATTTACCATTTACCATTTGGCTTTCTTCGCATTTCTCGAATTTGGGGATGATGGGCAGTTCGGTAAGGGAGAGGTTGACGCCATGCGTGGTACAAGTACCGAAATTACTCCATTTGATAGATCCCATACCATTATCCAAGATGGTTGTTTTCTGGGAGAACATATCCTGCGTGTGTGCAAAATTGAACGTAACGTTGAGGTATTGTGTCCAACTGAAATGCAGTTCCACATCGTTGTTGTACTCCGGTGTCAACTCGGTGTTACCTTCCTGATAACTATAAGCATCCGTATAGGTTCGGAACGGATTCATCATCCAGTAGTTCGGTCGTTTAATACGGCGGGTATAACTGGCGCTCACGGCAATCGGCTGCCGGAGTTTTCCGAGCGGACTGCTTGTATATCCCACATACGCCGTCGGGAACGGATCGAAATACGAGCGGTTCGTCACCGAATCGGCACTTAACCAGTTACCGTGACTGAATGTATATTCGCCTCGTAAACCCAGTTTGACAGACCAGTGTTCGCCGAATTGCTTTCCCACGGAGATATAGGCAGCTGCCACATGCTCGTCATACCGGAACTTGCTGATATCCGCAGGGCGACTCGTTCCGTTGGTTGCCGAGTCCGTCAACATCTCATTATTGGTACTGGACAAACCGTATTTCACTCCACACTCCAACATACCGGTCTGCCAGAACTTCGTCTGGAAGTCCACCTTTGCGCTATAGATATCAATTACCTGACGACCGTCCACCTTCAATCCGAGCGAAGTATTTCCCTGATACGGTTTGTCATAGCCGGTCTCCTGATTGTTGATGGAATGGTTGTTATAGCGGTTATAATCCACGTTCACCGTCAATTCGCGCTCCAAGTCCTCGTTGAACGTGTGCGTGTAGTTCAGGTTGGCGGTGTGCTGGGGTGCTTGCAGGCGATTCGTGGTATTCGTCTTACTATTGATACTATCCGTCGGACCGTAGATATACGCAAAGTTACGTTCGGGCATAATACGCTGATTCACATCCATGTAAGGAACCTGCAGAATGAAACCCAAGGTGTTCTTATTATCGATATACCAGTCGTTGCCGACCTTAAGCATATAGTATTGAAAATCCATGTTGTACCCCGAACGGGAGTAACTCTCCAGAACCGGAGTCTTACGATACGTCTCCAAGTCGATATCATTCTGCGCGTACACCTGTGTCAACTGGGCAAAGGTGTATGTTTTCTCCCCGCGGTAGTTGAGGTTCAACGATACCATGTCCATTTGTAGCCAACGGTTGACGTCACTGAAATACATACCTCCATACGCAGCAGACAGCATTCCGTTGATGCCTTTCATCATATTGCGCTTGGTCTTGATATTGATGATACCACCCTGCCCTGACGCATCGTATTTGGCGGAAGGATTGGAGATGATCTCGATTTTCTCAATGGTGTTGCCGTCCGTGCCGTCCAGCATGGCTTTGAGCTGCTGTCCGCTCAGGTAAGACGGTTTGCCGTCCACGTATATCTCCACGGACTTGCCGTTGACAGTGATGTTGCCGTCCTTATCAATCCGCACACCCGGAGAACGACGCAAGATGTCATTACCGTTCGAACCGGCAGACAAGGGCGAGGCACTGACGTTCACCACCAGTTTGTCCATTTGTCGTTCGATTAGCGGTTTCTTGGCCTTGACCTCCAACTCTTTGAGTTGTTCGGTCTCTTCGGTCAACACAAAATCAGGTCCACCGAAAGCGGTATGGTAGCCGATGTAGGAAGCCTGAATGATGAATGTTGAATGTTGAATGTTTAATGGTGAAAGGTCTATCTCATACCGTCCTTCGTCATCCGTGATGGCACCGGTGATGAGTATTGAGTCCTGCGAAAGGACAGAAATGGTGACAAACGGCATGGCTTCGCCGTTGGAATTGGTCACTTTACCTTGGATTGTTTCTGCAGAAACTGCTGCAGAAATCAATAATAAGAATCCTAAAAATATCTTTTTCATTATACGATATTTAAAAAAACGGTGCAAAGGTACTGCTTTTTATTCAGATGGTATATGAAAAAACGGACATTCGCTGCTTTTTATGCAAAAAAGATGGAAAAATCAGCCGTCAAGGGGATGCCTAACATTCGGAAATGGCTTGGAGAGACGCACCCCATCTGCTGGAACTCGAGTGCCATATGACTCAGATCGTAGTAGCCGTGGTTCAAAGCAACCGACATCAAATCGATGGTCTGACCACTATGTGCTTTCATCTGCATCTCCTGTATCGTTTTATGAAAACGCCGCAGACGAATGAACAGCTTGGGCGAGATACCGACATAGGTACGGAACACGCGCAAAAACTGACGCTCTCCCCAACAGGCGACAGATGCCATTTCGGCAGCGGAGATATTCCCTTTCGCGTCATCGCAAACGCTTACAACCTTTCGGATACGTGCGTAGTTAGCGTCCTCTTTATGCGGCAGATGACCTAAGAAGAACGCGTCTAACAACGGTGCTATCTCTTCCGCCGTAGGCGTGAGTTTGAAGATCCGATCTAACTGTAACAAACCTTCATCGTTATACTCCTTCGCCGTTAAAACCTTACCGGACAGCTGCTGCAGGTCTATTCCCAACAAAGCATGCATCGCACCCGGTTCAAAATCCAACAACATACCTTCAAACCAGCCGCTGAGCGTCGTCAGACCTATCGTTGTCTGATTAGAACCCAGCAATATAAGCCCGTCCGAATGGACACCATCGACTTCCACCTCTGTATTACGCATAAACACGAAACTGCCGTAGTTGGGCAATAGAGGCTGCACATGCTTGCCGTTCACAAAGCGAGGGTCATCCGCAGGCGGAGTCATCGTATCGGTAGAACCTTCCGCACGCACGAACACATAACGAGATATATAAGGTAGCAGAGCCTCCGTCGGCTGGATAATTTGAAAAATCATTTTTTCCTCAAATAGATATAGAAGGTGGTTCCTTTTTCGGAGGTCTCAAACTCGATACGCCCACCCGAGCCTTCGACGATATGCTTGGAGATCGCCAACCCCAGACCGTTGCCGTTGGACTTGGTGGTGAAATTGGGTCGGAAGATCTTCTCCTGTATCTGAGGCGGAATTCCTGTTCCGTCATCGGAGATGGATATCTGCACTTCGCGTTCCGAATAGGCGGCGTTCAGCACGACGATGATATCGGTAGGCGAAGCCTGTAAGGCATTTCGAATGATATTGACGAAGACCTGCGGAATCTGCTCGTTATCCGCCCGCACGATGATACCGGAGTCCGCCCCGACGTACCGCACCGGGATCTGCTCATCGTTGGCACGCTGAAGGGTGATGACATTGGATAGTTTCTCAGCGATATCCACTTCGGTTGTCACCACTTCGGGTTGCTTGGCAAAAGCCGAGAACGACTGTGCGATATGCGCAAGATTATCTATCTCCGCAATCAACATCTTGGTAGTCTTATCGAAATACTCATCGAAGCCCTCTTTCCCCCGCTTGAGTTGCAGTTTTTGTACGCTTAACTTCATAGGAGTGAGCGGGTTATTGATCTCATGGGCTATCTGCCGTGCCATCGTGCGCCAAGCGCCTTCCCGTTCCGCATTGGCGAGTCGTTCCGCAGACTCTTCCACCTGGTCCACCAAGGCGTTATAGCGCTCCACCAGTGCACCGAGCTCATCGTGGTAGGCATAGTCTATATGGTTATCTTTGCCGCCTATCTCAAACCGCCGCATCTTATCCGTCAGCATGGAGAGCGGAGAGGCGATGGAACGGGTTGCCCAAAGCGCAAAGAGCAGGGCTAAGATCAACACGACCAAATACGGCGGCAACAGGCGCGCCAGCAGGGCATCGACTTCCGCATTACGCCGTTGTTCACTTAAGAAATACGGTACGGCGATATATCCGATGGTGTCAAACGAACCGTTATAGAAAGGCACATAGGAAACAAGGTACGGCCTATTCGCTACCTGCTCGTAACAGATGACCGCATGATTGTCTGTAAACAGCGCCTCGGGTGCCATCCTACGGGAGAGGATGCCGTTATTGAACAACGACATAGCGGACGATGCCATCAGCTCACCCGAACGGGTATATACATGAATATCCTGATTCATATCAAACCCCAAGTCCCGCAACTCGATCGACAAACCTTCCGACAAATCCGGAGTCAGTTGGATATCCCAATAATATTGGGACCGTAAGTAGGATTGGATATATTCGGAGCGTGTCTTAAGTCCCCTTCTCTGCCGCTGTTCATAGTTGGTATGGACATACGAGATCGCCATAAAGAAGACATAGATGAACACCGCCAGCACCGGCGCCAAGATGATATAGGTGATACGCGTAGAGAGACGCATATTACGGAAACCCCGGTTACGGATCAGCACGATGATACCAATCAAGATCACGATACCGAACAGGACATGACATAAGATGAAATACAGCCGGGAAGCCGGATAGGTCTTGCTGTTCGTCGTCAGGACTTCCTGAAACGAGAACGTATTCGAAGCCACTTCATCAATGCCCTCAAAATCCGTCAGTTCCTTATACGAGACAGGTACGATGGTGAGCACATTAAACACCCCTGCACGCGACCACCGCACTTTGGCTTGCGCATTGCCGAAGGTCTTATCCTGCCATGTGTCGTAATCGGACAGATAAACCGCATCGGAAGAGAAGCGGTTGGACGACCAATACAACATCTGTTGGGCACCGAAGACATAGAAAAAGACTTCTTCATCTTGCTCCGCAATGGTACGGATCGAATCCAAAGACGCATTATGCAACAAGGCATCGCACAACACCGCCGTCTGACGTTCGGCATACTCCTGTCGTTTTGAGATGTCGGAGAAGTCCGAAGAGCATCCGAAAAGGCTGATTAAGGTAAAAATAATCGCCAAAACGACTATAAAACGAAATATTTTTTGTATTTTTTCCATTTCGGCTTGCAAAGATACAAAAAAAGTATTACCTTTGCAAACTTTTTTGAAAAAAAATAACAAATGATGCCACTTTTTACTGCTTTACTGCTCGGATTACTCACCATTTTGGATCCATGTACCCTGATGACGAGTATCACCGCGATCAGTTATATCGACAAAGAAATCAATAACCGCCGCAAAGTACTGACGAACGGTTTGATGTTCGTTTTGGGTAAGTTAGCGACCTATGTGCTGCTCAGTATTCCCTTCCTGATGGGGGCACAGACAGACGGGATCCAGCATTTCTTGGGTCACTGGGGCGAACCCGTCTTGGCGGCTTTTATGCTCATCTGCGGTATCGTGTTGTTGTTCAGCGGTCACCATCACCATGAGCACGACCACGGTATCAGTAAGTTTCTGCAGAACGCGGACTCCAATGCCAGTTGGTTATGGTCGTTTATCTTAGGTATCTTTTTCGCCATCGCTTTCTGTCCGCACCGTCTCGTCTATTTCCTGACGATGATTGATATCATGCTGACCCTACCCAGCGTCTGGAACTGGGTAATGCCGGTGGTGTTCGGCTTAGGTACCGGTCTTCCTATCATGCTGATTGCATGGTTGGTAAGTTACAGTGCGGTCAGTATCGGCAAACTCACCAGCCGCATGCAAACCTTTGAGAAATGGTTCCGTCATATATGCGCCATCCTGTTCATTCTGATCGGTGTCTATCTGAGCGTTCATTGTGTGCTGGAGTTTCATGAACACAGTCATGGTGAAAGCTGCGAGCATCACCATGAATTTGTGATTGGTGATTTGTGATTTATGTCGTTCCGGTTCAAGCAGTTTTATATTGAGGATAGTAAGTGCGCCATGAAGGTAGGAACCGATGGCGTGCTACTCGGAGCGTGGGCTCCAATTTCAAATTTCAAATTTCAAATTTCAAATTTTAGAATTCTGGATGTCGGGACGGGAAGCGGGTTGATCGCACGAATGATGATGCAGCGCTGTCCGGAAGCAGAGGTGGAAGGCATCGATATCGATGAATTTGCCGTGGAACAAGCTCGCGAAAACGGAGTACGTGCCTATTGTTCCTCGTTGCAGGATTGGCAAAATGACCAATCACCATACGGCGCAAGCAGATCGGAAGAAATCACCAATCACAAATACGACGTAGTCGTCTCTAACCCACCCTATTTTCAGAACTCACTCAAGAACCCCGATAAAGGACGCCAGACGGCACGCCATACGGATACGCTGAGTTATGAAGAATTGATTCACCATAGTGCACGACTATTGAAAGAGGACGGTCAGTTGGCCCTTATCCTGCCGGCTGAATCGGAAGAAGATATCCGAGAGATCGCAGCACGCTATTCCTTATATTGTTCGCGCATAACGCGCGTGTACTCGAAAGAAATCAAACCGGCAAGGCGGGTCTTGCTTCTTTTCGAGAGAGCACAGAGCACAGAGCACAGAGCACAGACTGATTCACTGATCTTAGAAGACAAAAAAGGCGGCCGTTCAGCCGCCTATTCGGAACTAACAAAGGACTTCTACCTGTGAGGCGGAAGTCCTTTTTATTTGTCATTTGTGATTTGACATTTGTTATTTAGCCACGTTGACGGCGCGAACCTCACGGATGACAGTCACCTTGATCTGCCCCGGATAGGTCATCTCGTCCTGGATACGTTTAGCGAGGTCGAAGGACAGGAGTTCGGTATCCTTATCGGAGATCTTATCCGCTCCTACGATGACACGCAGTTCACGACCGGCTTGCAAAGCATAGGTCTTCACTACTCCCGGGAAGGACATCGCGAGGTTCTCCAGGTCATTGAGACGTTTGACGTATGATTCTACGATCTCCCGACGGGCACCCGGACGGGCACCGGAGATGGCATCGCAAGCCTGTACGATCGGTGCAATGATGGTCTTCATCTCGCATTCGTCGTGGTGAGCGCCTACGGCATTGCAGATATCGGGTTTCTCTCCGTATTTCTCACACAGTTTCATACCAAGCTCTGCGTGCGGCAGTTCAACATCATCGTCTGCCACTTTACCGATATCATGCAAGAGACCGGCACGCTTGGCTGCTTTGACGTTCAATCCCAACTCCCCTGCCATCGCTGCGCAGAGGTTAGCGGTCTCGCGGCTGTGCTGCAACAGGTTCTGACCATAGGACGAACGGTATTTCATCTTACCGATGAGGCGTACCAGTTCGGGATGCAGACCATGGATACCGAGGTCTATCGTGGTACGTTTACCTACCTCGATGATCTCATCCTCTACTTGTTTCTTCACTTTGGCAACAACCTCTTCGATACGTGCAGGGTGGATACGACCGTCCTGTACCAGTTGATGCAGCGACAGACGTGCTATCTCACGACGAACGGGATCGAAGGCAGAGAGGGTGATTGCCTCCGGCGTATCATCAACCACGATCTCGACACCGGTAGCTGCTTCGAGAGCACGGATATTACGTCCCTCACGACCGATGATACGACCTTTGACTTCGTCATTCTCGATGTGGAAGACCGATACCGTATTCTCCGCTGCGGTCTCCGAAGACACGCGTTGGATGGTCTGAATGATGATTTTCTTCGCCTCCTTGTTTGCCTCCAGACGGGCATTGTCCATGATCTCGTTGATATAGGACATCGCCGCCGTTTTGGCTTCATCTTTGAGTGCCTCGACCAGTTGTTTCTTCGCTTCCTCAGCCGACATGCCACTCAGTTGCTCGAGTTGCTTCTCGGCTTGTTGATGCATACGATCCACCTCTTGCTGCTTATAGTCAAGCGCTTGCTGGCGTTGCTCAATCTGTTGCACTTTTTGATTTACTTCGTTGAGACTGCGTTGCACCTCGCCTTGACGTTGGTTGAGCTGCTGTTCGCGTTGGTTCAAACGTTGTTCCTGTTGCTGTATCCGTTTGTCCTGTTCGCGTATCGCATTATCATGCTCTAACTTCAGGGCGATAAATTTCTCCTTAGCCTCAACAATCTTGTTTTTCTTCATCACCTCCGCTTCCTCTTCCGCTTTCTTGATCAAGTTAGCGGCAGCAATACGGGTGATAAGGAAGTAGATACCGGCGCCTAACAAGACACCGCCTACTGCACAAATAATTGCTGTGATCATTGATTTATCGTGTTTTTAATTAATTGGTTTAACTCTTTTAATTCTTTCTCTATCGGTGCGATACTCTTCTCCCGGGCATCCGACTGAAGGGCGACCGCCACCTCCAAAGCCGTGTACATCCATAACTGCTCCGCCGATGCATTGGGTCGCAACTTCAGGTAATACTGATAGCGGCGATTGAGCAACTCCGCCGCCTTGCGGTAGTTCGGTTCCTGCTCGCGTGGCACATCAAGCCCAACCGTGTGGGCATCCAGATGCAAGTTAATATGTTGTTTATCAGTTGACAATTGACAATTGATAATTGATAATTATTTTTTCAATGCGGCGATGGCTCGATCTACTTGGGCAATGAGGGCATTGATGCGTTTGAGCGCCTCTTCACTGCTCTCTGCATTTGTCATGGCATTGGCTGTAGCCAAACGTTTATTCTGCTGCTGTATCTGCTGCAGTTCGCTATGCGTACGGATTAACTCCTGACGCTGCCGCTCGATGTCCTCCTTCAAGCGCACATTCTCCGCCTGCAACGCTTGATAGCGCTCCAGCAACACTTGCAAGTTCTGCGAAAGTTCGGAAAGAGCTTTCATCAACTCATCATTTAGCGAAGCGGTTAACCCATCATTTAAAATGAGTATCCTACGCCAAGACCGATAACACCTTTGAACTGCACGCGCTCTGCCTCAACACCGTCACTGTTCGCAATAAGCGTACCGGGATAGTATTTCAAACTTGTCTGAAGAGTTACCTGCAGACATTTGAGGAACTGATAACTCAGGGCTACATCCCAATCTACATCAAAGAGTCCGAACTGACGATTCTTATTGGAGTATTTGAAGTAACGATCCACCTCAGGAAGCGCATCCCACGCACCTTCGCCGTATTTCTTGTCATATACTTCTTTCAAATCGAAGCCCTTGCCTGCGTACGGGGTAAAGAGCGCCAGCGTGGTACTGATCTTGAAATCATTGTACGTATAAGCGATAGCTCCCTTGAAACTCAAACCGAACTCTGCACGGGCATTACACCAAACTTTTTCTCCATTGTCATCATAGCGGTAGGTACCAATTGTGCTTTGTAAATCCTGACGGAGATCATAGTTCGGGTTATAGTCCTCTACAGGTATCTCGCCGTTAACGAAAGCATCCTGATACTCCTTGTTATACCGGGTGTTCCAGCCGTCGCCTATGTAAGCAGTCGTGATACGACCGGCAATCGGAGAGAGATAAACGGAGAAGTCCGCACCGTTCACACTCTTCTTCCAATCGATACCGACCGACACATCGGTGTAGGAAGGAGCCAACCATTTGGAGATGATCGGGTTATATCCGTCCACATAATTGCGACCGAGTGCATACTGGCTCTGGAAACCCGCCAGCACCGTCAGATACCAAGTCTCTTTGAACTCCCAACCGAACTTCGTAGCCAACTTGATATTATCGCTGGATTTCTGGAACGGATCTTCCTTCTGATCGATCCACGTCAATCCGAAATCGGTATCGAAATTGGTTTCCCAAGCGATCGCATCCTTATGGTAGAGAAGGTGCAATTTTGCATAGGCGATACCGTTCACATTATTCTTACCACCGGCAGCCCAGTTCACAAGACCTGTAGCCGCAGCGTTGAGACCGATGGTACCGTCAAATTTCCATGCTTTCTCTCCGGTATCCGCACTCTTCAGCGCATCCCCTGCCTTCGCTGCCGCATCCGCATTACTCGTTACTTTCGCCTTATCAACAGCCTGAGCGGATACTGTAGCTACCGCCATCAGGCACAACATCACAGATAAAATTGTCTTTTTCATTGCTATAAATTTTTAAAAAACGGCACAAAGGTACTACTTTTTTTTGACATATGCAAGCGTGCACGAAAATAAATCGATTATTTTAATAAAAAATTATTAAAATCTTGCGTATGTCATTTTTTTTTTGTACTTTTGCACCCCGATTTTAAATAGGCATAATATACATGAATATGAGACATAAGAAATGGATCGTTCGCATAGCGTGTTGTTTGGTAGCGCTAACAAGTTGGGGTTCGGTATCAGCGGAGACAAATTTGCTCTTCGTCGGTAAGAATCTTAGTGCGGTGAGTGATGATCCGGTAGCGGTCCAGTTGGCACAGACCTACCACGTGGTGATGGAGGATCAGGCGAACTTGGCGACCCTGACGTTGGACACTATCGATGCCATCGTGATCAGCGAGAGTGTGGACGCCGACAATGCAGCGGTGTTAACCCTTATCCGCAGCGGACGCAGACCGATGCTGAACATGAAAGGATTTACTTATGGAGCCGGTCGGCTTGATTGGGGAGAACCGAATAGCGGTAGTGCCACCGACAACGGACGTAAGTTGTATGTCGAGCGCACCGACCACCCTATCTTCCAAACTTGCTTTGCCGACAAGGCACAAGGTGATCCGATCGAAATACTGAGTCAGACATCCGGGAAAGGATTGATGCCTATTGACGTGACGTTGCAGGGCTCGTACTGTCTGGCTATCTCTTACACGCAGGATATCGAAACCTTTGCAGAAGATGCCGCACCGCAAACCGTTTTACACGAGATACCGGCAGCGATGCGAGGCGGAAACAAATATATCTGTCTGCCTGTTTCCCGTTACAGCACGCCTTACTTGACGGCGGACGGTAAGAAATTGATTGACGGTATCATGGCGTACCTGTTGGATAAAGAGACGGAAGATATTCCTTTACCTTTCCCGATGATTAACCGATTTGCGATAGAAGGTATCCCTGCCGAGATCAATCAAGCGGACAACACGATTGAGTTGACGCTGTCGGAGTCTCAATACGCAGCGATGGACAGTCTGCGTGCCGTAGTGCCGGAGATCGAATTGGCGGATCCGGACTTCACCCATCTGTTACCGGAAGCAGGCAGCGAACTGGATCTGCGTTTTACCACTTTCCGTCCGCAGACCTTTGTACTGACGGATTATATCAGCCGTCGTGTATATACCTTCTCGCTTCGCCTGCAAAAACGGCAAGGCATCGAAGAGACGGAAAACGACAATGAGATAACGGCCATCTACGACCTTTTCGGTCGGAAGATGGGATCCGACAAAGAGGCATTGCCTCAAGGATTCTATATCGTTGTCAAGGCCAATGGTGAAACCTATAAATTCATGCGATAAGATGCGAACGGAACAAGAACTGGAAGGCGTTACTTTGTTAGGTAACCAACATACGCAATACAGCGACAATTACAACCCGGCGGTGCTGGAGACATTCGAGAACAAGCACCCCGAAAACGAGTATCTGGTCACATTCAACTGCCCGGAGTTTACGACGCTTTGTCCCAAGACCGGTCAACCCGATTTCGGACACCTTTATATATCCTATATTCCACGCGAACGCATGGTGGAGAGCAAGAGTCTCAAACTATACCTCTTCTCGTTCCGCAATCATGGCGATTTCCATGAGGATTGCGTCAATATCATCATGAAGGACCTCGTGAAACTGATGGACCCGAAGTATTTGGAGGTGACAGGATGGTTCATGCCGCGTGGCGGAATCAGTATCTATCCGTTTGCGAACTATGCAGATGCTGAGCACGAGGAGCTTAAAAAACAACGCTTATTAGCACAATTCAGCAAGGTGTATGAAAGATAGTCTGATTGTTTTATCGGGCGGTTTGGACTCGACGACGATGCTCTATGAGTATCAGGACCGTATCGGCATGGCGCTTTCTTTCCATTACGGCAGTAACCATAACGATAAAGAGTTAGAATTCGCCAAACTGCATTGCGAACGGCTTGGGGTCCCTCATATGGTGATACGTCTGCCGTTCATCAAGCAGTTCTTCAAGTCATCGTTGTTATCCGGAGCGGATGCTATTCCTGAGGGAAACTACGACGATGAGAACATGAAATCAACCGTTGTTCCTTTCCGAAACGGTATCATGCTGTCTATCGCCGCCGGTATTGCGGAGAATAATCAATTCCAATACGTCATGTTAGCCAACCATGCCGGGGACCATACGATCTATCCGGACTGCCGACCCGAATTTGTGGAGGCGATGGACAAGGCTATCTGTAACGGCACCTGGAATAATGTGCAACTGTTGACGCCATACACCCATCTCACCAAAACCGAGATCGTACGGCATGGACTGAAGTTAGGTATCAATTACGACGAGACTTGGAGTTGTTACAAAGGCGGCGACAAACCCTGCGGAGTATGCGGTACCTGCCGTGAACGAGAACAAGCATTAAAGGAGGCATTATGTACTATGTAGAAAAACGAATAGAGATCTCAGCAGCGCATAACTTGATGCTGAGTTACGAGAGCAAGTGTGAGAACCTGCACGGTCATAACTGGATCATCGTGGTCTATTGCCGGGCCAAAGAACTGAATGCCGACGGCATGGTGACTGACTTCACACATATCAAGAAAGTGGTGAAGGACACTTTCGACCATAAATATATCAACGAGATTTTAGACGTCAACCCTTCGGCAGAGAATATCGCCAAATGGATCTGCGACCATGTGGAGAACTGCTATAAGGTGAGCGTGCAAGAGAGCGAAGGGAACGTAGCTATTTATGAAAGAGACTAGGGTCCTAGGATCCTAGGGTCATAGGGTCCTAATAATGTACAAAGTAAACGAAATATTCTTTACGCTTCAAGGCGAAGGGGCACACAGCGGTATTCCTGCTGTGTTTGTTCGTTTCAGCGGGTGTAACCTGCGCTGCCCTTGGTGCGATACGGAGTTTTCGGACTATACCGAAATGACGGCTGAGCAGATCGTGGCGCAGATGAAGGAATTGTATGACCTGCCTAACGAACGTCGTAAGATGTGTGTACTGACCGGAGGAGAACCTTCTTTACAAGTAGATAAACCGCTTATTGATACCTTGCATGCTGCGGGTTTCTATATCTGCATCGAGACGAACGGTACGCATCCCCTACCCGACGGCATCGATTGGATCACTTGTTCGCCCAAGATGATAGCCTACCCCCACCCCCACCCTAAAGGGAAGGGAGAAAAGCCCTCTCCATTAGCGTTGCAGAAGGTGAATGAGGTGAAAGTGGTCTTTACCGGCACCTATGATCCGGAGATTTGGCGTTCTCAGTTGGAAGCGGAACACTGGATGCTCCAACCGCTTCGTTATACCGGTGATTGGTTAATAGAAAATGTGGACGCATGGGAAGACGATCGCAATGACAACTTGGACGACACGGTGCGGTATATATTGGCGCATCCTTTCTGGCGGTTAAGTGTCCAGCTCCATAAGATAGCAGGTTTGCGATAAAAAAAACAGGCGTTAACCTGTTTTTTTTATTAAGAGCACTTACAGTTTCTTTGCTTCCATACTGAATAGGTAAATAGATTAATATTGCGCTGCGTCATAAACGGCATCCGCTACATCGGAACCTTTGATGTGCTCGATGATACAGAATGCGAAGTCAGCACTCAGACCGGGACCTTTGGCCGTGATGATATTCTTCGATTCCACCACCAGACCGCCTACGTAACTCTCCCCCAATGCCTCTTGGAAACCCGGATAGCACGTAGCCTGTTTGCCTGCAAGAATACCCAACTTACCCAATACAGCAGGTGCTGCGCAGATAGCAGCGATCGGTTTGCCGGCTTTGTTATGCTCAATCAGCAACTCGCATAACGCGGAACAAGCATCCAGTTTGGTCTGCCCGCCAGGAAGAATGAGCATCTCCGCATCGGAAAAATCAATTCGTTCTATTTGTCCGTCTGCCTCCACGGCGATGTTATGCGCACCTAACACCATCGGAGTTCCGGTGATAGAAACTGTTGTTACAGCAATTTTAGCACGACGTAACAAATCAATCGTTGTGATTGCTTCGATTTCTTCGAAACCATTGTCTAAGAATAAGTAATTCATAAACCTTAAATCTTAAATTTAAAATCTGTAATATAGTGGGTGATTGTTCCGATTCGTTTATCTGGGCGTGAAGGTATAGGTGATAATTCCTTCTCCATCGCTTGTGCCCTCTGTCCATTTGGTTTTACTAATGGCATCCTTGGCACATTGAATCATATTCTTATCGCTTGTATTGGTACCCGGAGTAGTAGCCGGATCGCCGATAATCGTCGTATTACCTTTGGCGTCCACCCGGATCTTCACCGCCACGACGCCGTAATCTTTAAATTCGCAGGTTGGTTCCGGCAATTTACCGTCCCGGGGACTACGTCCTTTCAAGCCTTGGATACGAGGATCGTTTCCTCCGCCCCCATTACTACCTTGCGTGATAGGATTCGATCCGTTAGCACCGGACGTATTTTTTCCGTCACCGTTACCTGTCCCGTTACCGCCTTTGGGAAAGAGCCCCGCCATGCCTTGTGCATTAGCAATTGCCTGATCTTGTTTGGCTTTTTCTTCTGCCGCCTTGCGTTCCGCTTCTTTTCGTGCCTCTTCGGCTTTGCGTTCCCGCTCTTTCTGCTCCGCCAACTCTTTGGCACGACGTTGCTGCTCCGCCGCTGCGATGCTGTCTTGCTTCGCTTTCTCACGCTGCATTGCAAGCGTCTCTTCGTCGGACAGAATCGGTTCTGCCGAAGACTGAGACGGTTGAGTAACCGGTTGAGATGCCGGTTCTACCGGTTCCGATGAAGCAGCCGACGATGCTTCCGAGGACGAAGACATCGGTATATCTTGTATCATCTCACCTACATCACCAAACGCCAATTCCACACCTTCCTCTATCTCCGGTTTTTGGGAACGCAGATAGACAAAGAGCAGGATAAGCATTACCATCAGCATGAACAGGATCGTGCCTATGGATGCAATAATATGTCGTTGCGCTTTCTTACTTGCCATGCTTTGTAGCAACAACTAGCTTTATATGATGCTCATTGGCGATATCAAGCACACGTACTACCTCTTTATACGCCACATCCTCATCGGCATGCAGCGCGATATACATCGTTGAATCCGACGCCTGAATGGTACTCAGATAGCCCTCCAGACTCTCCGGATCAATCTGCACCGCTTTCTCTTTATCCAACGCCACAAAATAGTTACCGAGGTTATCGATGGACACCTTGGCTACCTGCGGACGCGTTGCCTGTTTGGCACGCGCTGTGGGTAAATTAATCTTGATATCATTGGGTGAAGACATCGTTGAGGCCATAACGAAGAAGAGGAGCAAAAGAAACACCAGGTCCGTCATGGAACTCATTGCGAAGGTCGCTTCCACCCTATTTCGTTTTTTCAAACTCATTATGCGGGTTCATTTAAAAGGTCCATAAACTCCATCGTACGGGACTCTAACATACGAACGACACGGTCGATACGGGCAACCAAGAAGTTATACGCGAACATCGCAAGGATACCTACGATCAAACCACCGATCGTTGTCACCATCGCCTGGTACATACCGGTCGAGAGGGCACTCATCTCAATGACGCCGCCTGCGTTCTCCGCCATGTCGTAGAAGGTCTGAACCATACCCAATACCGTACCCAGGAAACCGAGCATCGGAGCACCGGCTGCGATAGTCGCCATAATAACCAGACCCTTCTCCAGACGGCTCACCTCCAGATTTCCCACATTCTCCACTGCCACCTGCACGTCCTGCATCGGACGACCGATACGGGAGATACCTTTCTCAATCATATGCGCCGAAGGAGTGTCGGTTTGTTTGCATAAGTTCTGCGCCGAGTCAATCTTTCCGTTATGGATATAATCACGGATACGATCCATGAACGTCTTGTCTTCACGTGTCGCCTGACGAAGAACCACCAGACGCTCAATGAAAATATAACATGCACCGGCCAGCAGGACAGCCAGAATGATCATAATCCAACCGCCATACTGCGCCATCTCAAACAATCGAATGGAACTCTGTGCTGCGTCCTCCGCAACCACTTCTGTTTGTCCCTCTGCCATCAAGAGGGTGGAATCAATAATGTCGAATAACATAAAAGTATTTATGATTTACAAATTTCAAATTTCAAATTTCTATGACTTACTTCAGTAAGTCCAAGTACTCTTGGATCGTTTCCTGGATACCCAAATAGAGTGCATCACAGATGATTGCATGCCCGATCGAGACCTCCGCCGTCCAGGGGAAAGCCTGGATGAACGGCTTGAGGTTCTTAAGGTTCAAGTCATGTCCTGCGTTCATACCCAGCCCCAGCTCGTGCGCCTTCATCGCTGCGGGACGGTATTTCTCGATAGCACGCTTCGGATCCTCACGGAACATCTCTGCATACGGACCCGTATAAAGCTCCACACGGTCGGCACCGGTACGCAAAGCGTACTCCACCATCACCGGATCCGGATCCACAAAGATGCTGACACGGATACGGTAAGCATGCAACTGGTTCACCACACCCTTCAGAAAATTCAAGTTGCGACGGGTGTCCCAACCATGATTGGAAGTCAACTGACCCGGCTCGTCCGGAACCAAGGTCACCTGCGTCGGACGTACGTCGGCGATCAAAGCCAAGAACTCCTCCGTCGGATTACCCTCCACATTCAACTCCGTAGTCACCATCGATTTGAGTTGATACACATCTTCCTTCCGGATATGACGCTCATCGGGACGGGGATGAACCGTTATTCCCTGCGCACCAAACAACTCGCAATCTACTGCAAAACGCTGAACATCAGGCAGATTACCTCCACGCGCATTACGCAATGTGGCTACCTTGTTGATATTAACACTTAACTTAGTCATACGTGTATTTACAAAAACGCTGCAAATTTACAAAAATTATTTTAAATACGCAAGATTTTCGAAGAAAATTTTGCTTTTCCTTGCATATATGCAAAAAATATCGTACCTTTGCAGCCTAAATTGGTTTATTGCGGGCTTATGACAATAGCTATCTTTGGAAATACAATGAAATCCGATACCTTACGGGAAGTAAGGCATATATTGGAGTTTTTTGCCAACCAGCGCAACCTCTTCCCTACGGGGCAAGAGATCCATGTATTGCTTTCACAGGAGTTACGGCAGGAATTGGAGTTGCGGGAGTACCCTGGTTTTCCGGAGAATTGGGATAGTGACAAGCAGCCGGAGAACGTGTACGGCGAACCGATTGATTTCGCTTTGTCCGTAGGCGGTGACGGTACGTTCCTGACCAGTGCTGCCACTATCGGGAACAAGAATATTCCTATCTTGGGTGTCAACTGCGGTCACTTGGGTTTCTTGGCGGAAGTACAGACGCAGGAACTCAATTATATCTTGCACAAATTGCTGGAAGGTGAATATACGATTGAGCAGCGCAGCTTATTGGCGCTCACTATTTTAGACAAAGAAGGAAGCAAACGGGAAGGTCTCGTGATGGCGCCCAATGCCTTGAACGAAATCGCCATCTTAAAAGAGGGTTTGAGTAGTATGCTTCAGATCGAACTCAAAGTGAACGGCGAGTATCTGCACACCTATAACTCCGACGGTTTGGTCATCGCCACGCCTACCGGAAGTACGGCGTATAACCTCTCTATCGGCGGTCCGTTGATGGCGCCGCAGAGTAGAGGAATCATACTCACGCCGATTGCTCCGCACAGTCTGACCGTCAAACCGCTGGTGGTTCCTGATGATTGGAAATTCGACATCCGTGTCAGCAGCCGTTATGATGCGTTCATGGTCTCAGTGGACGGTCGCAGTCAGAGTCTGAGTACCGATGTAAATCTGCATATCGAGCGCGCACCTTACACGGTGAAGGTCGTACAGATCGGCGATAACAGTTTCTTGAAGAGTCTGCGTAACAAACTCAATTGGGGTAAATAAATGGATTTATTGGCAATCATATGGGATGTCAACCCGGTCTTAGTGGACCTATGGGGTTTGAAGATACGCTATTACGGACTTTTCTGGGCGATAGGTCTGTATGTATGCTGGAAACTGAACGAACGAATGTATGTACACGAACATTGTCCTGCCGAGTGGCCGGATCTGTTGTTCTTCTGGATGGCGGCAGGTGTCATCATCGGTGCACGTCTGGGACATTGCTGGTTCTATGAATGGTACGACACAGGCGACCCGATCCAGATCTTCAGTTGGACCATCAACTACCGCAATCCGTATATCGAGAATCCCTTGAAACTGCTGGCTATTCATGAAGGAGGACTAAGCAGTCACGGCGGAGCGATCGGTCTGATTATCGCCTCTATCCTGCTTAACAAATACAAATACAGCAAGTATCCGCAGTTCGGTACCAGTTGGTTATGGATCTTGGACCGCCTGTGTATAGGTGTCTGCTTCACGGCAATACTGATTCGTCTGGGTAACCTGATGAACAGTGAGATCTACGGCGGTCCTACCGACCTTCCTTGGGGATTTGTCTTCGTTCGCGGAGAAGAAAATCCGGATATCCCGTGTCACCCTACCCAACTCTATGAAGTACTCTACTGCCTCGTAGCGCTTTGCGTGACGTGGCCTATGTACCGTTATACGCAGGCACGGAGACGGGAAGGACTGCTCTTGGGCGTCTTTCTGGAGATTGTGTTCGTCACCCGTTTCTGTCTGGAGTTCATCAAGAATGACCAGGGAGATTTTGAAGCCGGACACCTGCTGAACATGGGACAGATCCTCAGTATCCCGTTCATCGTTTTAGGTATATACCTTATAATACGCGCGTATAGGAGACCGCTTTCGCCGGTAGTGGACAAACAACCGGAAAGCCTCGATCCTAAATATCAAGATAAGTCGAAAGTCAAAAGTCAAAAGTCGAAAGCGAAATGACGAAACAAGATCTCAGGATAGTATATTTAGGAACGCCGGAGTTTGCGGTAGCCGGTTTGCAGACCTTGGTAGAAGGCGGATACAATGTAGTGGCGGTTGTCACGATGCCGGACAAACCTGCCGGCCGCGGTCATCAGATGCAGTTTTCGGACGTCAAGAAATATGCCCTTTCTGTAGGCTTACCGGTGCTGCAACCGGAGAAACTGAAAGACGAAGCCTTCATCGAACAACTGCGTTCGTACCATGCTGATCTGCAAATCGTGACAGCGTTCCGCATGTTACCCGAAGTGGTATGGGCGATGCCGCGGTTAGGTACTTTCAATGTTCACGGATCGCTGTTACCGCAGTACCGTGGCGCTGCGCCTATCAACTGGGCCGTTATGAACGGAGAGAAAGAGACAGGTCTGACTACATTTATGCTCAAACATGAAATCGATACGGGGAATATGATCCTGCAGGAACGGATCGCCATCGGTGAAGACGAGAACGTCGGATCGGTACATGACCGATTGATGGAATTGAGCAAACAGATGGTCCTGCGTACGGTGGATCTGATTCTTGACTGCGAGAACAAAGGTATCGAAGTGCCGACAACTCCCCAACCGGAAGGTGTCGAACTCAAACCCGCTCCGAAGATCTTCAAAGAAGACTGCGAGATACGTTTCGACGAGAAGACCGCACAAGAGGTGAAGAATTTCGTGCGCGGACTCAGTCCCTACCCTGCAGCATGGGCAAACCTGCATATCAACAATCAATATTTTGAAAACGTCAAAATATATGCCGTTGATATCGTTGAAAGTGGAAAGTGGAAAGTGGAAAGAGACCTCGTCATTCCTTGCAAAGAAGGTGCCGTTCGTATCCTTGAACTGCAAGTACCCGGTAAGAAACGCATGGATGCCAAATCATTCTTGAATGGATTACATTAAACTCATAGACAAGTACTACGGTAACTATCCGGAGTTGCGGCATGTTCTGGTGACCCATAGTCGGCAGGTGGCTGACCGGGCGCTCAAGATAATCGATGCTCATCCCGAATGGACCGAGCAGGGTCTGGTTGATCGGGCGTTTGTCGAAGAGGCCGCTATGCTGCATGATATCGGTATCATATTCTGCGACGCACCGAAGATCTACTGTCGCGGAGCGCATAAATATATCGAACACGGTTATCTGGGCGCTGAACTGCTGCGGGCAGAAAACCTGCCCAAACATGCCTTGGTAGCCGAGCGGCATACCGGAACCGGTATCACCATCGAGCAGATCGAACGGGAAGAGTTACCGATTCCCGAACGGGACTATTGTCCGCAGAGTCTGGAAGAGAAGATCATCTGTTATGCCGACAAGTTCTACTCCAAATCGCATCTCGGCGAAGAGGTGGACATCAACAAAATCAAATACAACATCTGGAAGTACGGTCACGAAGCCTTCGTCCGTTGGCAGGAATTAACGGAACTTATGGGCGAAGCCGATTGATAGCAGTTCCCGGAACTGCAGTTTGGCATGGTCATCGCCTTTCATGATGACCGAAGAGTCATAACGCGGATGCAGCATCAGACGGGCAGAGAGGAAACGGTTGATGATAAAATCGCAGTTCGCCTCCAAGTCAATCTCCACGTTTCTATAATTGGTGTACAGATAGAATTTGGTCTCCAGTACTACTTCTCGAACCGGTTTCCATACATACTCTACACGCACGGAAGAACCGATATTATGTTGGGTCTTTTGTCCTTTTTCCAAACCGTAATCGGTTGGGTTGACCCGTACCGTATCCGCCATATGGATGACCTTGTACGATATCGGCGAGAAGGATACCGAGAGGTTCTTCACCGGCTTGTAGTCGATACCGAAAGCCGCATTGAAACGCAGGGGTGCGAACGGCGCAGACTTGAGTTCCATCGAATTGGACTTATAGGTCGGCAGTAAGCGTGTCTCAAACTCAGCAGAGATAGAGGCGAACACTTTCGGTACGACGCGCAGATTGGCTTTGGAATAAACACGGAACAGGTCGTCCGTTGTATTTACCTTATGCAGGCTGTCCGCCGAAACCGTCGAACCGCCCATTCGCCATTCGCCGGTATTCTCCCATGTGAAGCGGTCGGTGATGTAACCGATCTGTCCTTTAGCGATACCGAGTGCGGCAAAGGAAGACGAACCGCCCTGGTACCAGTTCGGCGTGACGTAGTTCTGGGTGATCTGCGCCATGAGGGTAGCTTCCCTCCGCCAATGCGAACGCATCTCCCGGATTGCCTGTAACACGTCGTTCCTGTCCTCCTCCGCATCTTTGATCCATGATTTCTCGATAGCGATGGTGGGTATCTGCTCCACTTTCTGCTCCATCAGGGAAGCGTTTAAGGCACGCAGCGAGTCTATCTCCCGTATCTCCCGTTCTATCGAATCCATGCGTAGCACCTCCGCCAGCGTCAAGGTATCGACGGTGTCGTTGGCATGGAGCTGTTCGCTTTGCTCGGCAATAAGATCCAACAACAGCATATCGATATCTGCCGTCATGTCTTGGTCCTGCAGGCGGAAGGTATCAGGATATAGTTGTTGCGCTGCCAGATTAGTGACAGCGCAAACAACCATTCCTATTAAAATTTCAAATCTCAAATTTCAAATTTCAAATCAAATTGCAGGAGCCTGCAATTTGCCATGGCATTGTTTGTATTTCTTACCGCTACCACACGGACAGGGATCATTCGGACGCGGTTTCTTATCCACATGGATCGGTTCCGGTCGTGCGTTCTCGCGCGTGTCACGACCTGCAGCAGCCGCGGCTCCCGAAGCTTGTGCAGCCTGTTGAACCGCATCTTTCTGCGTACGGTAACGGCTGTAATCCATACGACGTTGCTGCTGTGCCTGTTGTACACGGTCGGGTTCGGTCTGATGGATCTGACCACGCAGCAAGATAGCTATCGCACGGCGGTTGAGCTCTTCTAACATGCTTCCAAAGATGTGGAAGGACTCGATCTTGTAGATCACCAACGGGTCTTTCTGTTCGTAGGATGCGTTCTGAACCGATTGCTTGAGGTCATCCAACTGACGGAGATGCTCTTTCCATTCGTCGTCGATGACATAGAGCAACATGCGTTTCTCGAACTCCTTCACTACCTCTTTGCAATTCGTCTCCGCAGCGGCCTTGAGGTTGACGGCGATGTTATACACTTTCTTACCGTCGGTGATCGGAATCAGAATATTCTCATACATCTGACCTTTCTCCTCATACACACGTTGGATCACCGGATCAGCCACCTGCATCAATTTATCCATACGGCGTTTGAAGCTATCCAGAGCAGCCTCAGCCAGTTGGGTAGATAACTCGGCACGGTTACCACGGCTGAAGTCCTCTTCTTCGAACGGCACATCAACCGCAAAAGCCTGCATCACATCCATCTTCAGGCCCTCATAATCATTGGCTTGACGGGCTTCGTTGAAGATCTGCTCTGCCGTATCGTAGATCATATTCGTGATATCCACACCGATACGCTCACCCATCAGGGCGTGACGACGTTTGGCATAAATGAGGTTACGCTGCTGGTTCATGACATCGTCGTATTCAATCAAGCGCTTACGGATACCGAAGTTATTCTCCTCCACTTTCTTCTGCGCCCGCTCGATGGAACTGGAGATCATTTTATGCTCAATCATCTCGCCTTCCTGGAAGCCCATTCGGTCCATGATTGAAGCAATACGCTCCGAACCGAACATACGCATCAGGTCATCTTCGAGCGACACGTAGAACACGGAACTACCCGGGTCTCCTTGACGACCGGCACGACCACGTAACTGACGGTCCACACGACGGCTCTCGTGACGCTCCGTACCAATGATGGCAAGACCGCCTGCCGCTTTCACTTCGGGCGTCAACTTGATATCGGTACCACGACCTGCCATATTCGTTGCGATGGTTACTACTCCCGGACGACCGGCTTCGGCAACCACCTGCGCCTCCTGCTGGTGTAACTTGGCATTCAGCACGTTATGTTTGATCTTACGAATGGTCAGCAATTTACTCAGCAACTCCGATATCTCGACGCTCGTCGTACCTACCAGTACCGGACGGCCTTGACTGACCATCAACTCGATCTCATCGATGACGGCATTGTATTTCTCGCGCTTGGTCTTGTAGATACGATCGTTCATATCGATACGCGCGATCGGTTTATTGGTCGGGATAACGACAACATCCAACTTGTAGATATTCCAGAACTCACCTGCCTCGGTCTCAGCAGTACCGGTCATACCGGCAAGCTTATGGTACATACGGAAGTAGTTCTGCAGCGTGATCGTTGCAAACGTCTGGGTAGCCGCTTCCACCTTCACGTTCTCCTTCGCTTCCACCGCCTGATGCAGACCGTCAGACCAACGACGACCCTCCATGATACGGCCCGTTTGCTCATCGACGATCTTCACCTCTCCGCCATCGATGATATAATCAACATCTTTCTCGAAGAGCGTGTAGGCTTTGAGCAACTGGTGAACGGTATGCACGCGTTCCGCCTTGATCGAATAGTTGGTATAGATATCGTCTTTGCGTTGTTGGATCTCTTCACCTTTCAACTCTCCACTTTCTATTTTTAACTCTAAATCCGCCATTTCGGAGCCTACGTCAGGCAGCACGAAGAAATTCGGGTCGTCGGTCGTACCGGTGAGGGCATCGATACCCTTATCGGTCAACTCGATGGACTTGTTCTTCTCGTCAATGACGAAATAGAGTTCGTCGGTCGCGATATGCATGTTCTTCTCGTTCTCCTGCAGGTAGAACTCTTCGGTCTTCTGCATGCGCACCTTGATACCGGGTTCGGAAAGGTATTTGATGAGTGCCTTCGATTTCGGCATACCTTTGAAACTACGGAAAAGGGCTAACTCACCGGCTTCTTTCTCTTTCTCGTCGGACGAACCCATCTTCGCTTTGGCCTCAGCGAGTAACTTCGTGGTCAGCGTCGTCTGCTGACGAACGAGGTTTGCCACACGGTCTTTGTATTCATCGAACATCTGGTCTTCCCCTTTGGGCACCGGACCGGAGATGATAAGCGGCGTACGGGCATCGTCAATCAAGACGGAGTCCACCTCATCGACGATGGCATAGTTATGACCGCGTTGCACGAGATCGAGCGGCGAAGTAGCCATGTTGTCACGCAGGTAGTCAAAACCGAACTCGTTGTTCGTACCGAAGGTGATATCGCAGGCATAAGCTTTCCGACGCTCATCGCTGTTCGGACGGTGCTTGTCGATACAATCGACCGTCAGACCCAGGAACATATAGATCGGACCGTTCCACTCCGAGTCACGTTTTGCCAAATAGTCGTTCACCGTCACTACGTGCACACCTTCGTGCGTCAGGGCGTTGAGGTAAACAGGCAGCGTAGCTACCAAGGTCTTACCCTCACCGGTTGCCATCTCGGCGATCTTACCTTGATGCAGAACGACACCGCCGAAGAGCTGCACGTCATAATGGATCATATCCCATGTGATCTCGTTACCTCCTGCCATCCAATGGTTAGCGTAAACAGCCTTGTCGCCGTCTATCTCGACAAAGTCGAAACGGGTGTCGGCAGCCAAGTCCTTATCCATCTGTGTAGCCGTCACAACGACCGTCTCGCTCTGGGCAAAACGACGGGCGGTGGACTTCACAATGGCATAAGCCTCCGGCAGGATCTGCGTCAGTACCTCTTCGTACTTATCCTTGATCTCTTTCTCTAATTTATCTACTTCATTATAGATCTTCTCGCGCTTCTCGATAGGCGTCTCTTCGATGGAAGCCTTCAGTTCGGCGATACGGTCTTTCTGCGGCTTGACCGCCTCTTGCAACTTATCCATGAGCGCCCAACTATGCGCACGCAGTTCATCGTTAGACAGCTTGTCTATCTGCTCATAAGCTGCTTTAATCTTCTCTACTACCGGCGAAATGGCGCGCATATCTTTCTGCGCTTTGTTACCGAATAGTTTGGTGATAATCTCTAAAAAATTCATATGTCGTTTTTACTTTGTTACTTTGTTATACGCGTCTTCACATGCAATGCACACAAAAAGCGCTGCAAAGGTACAAAAAATATTTGAAATATGCAAATATTTAGCGCAAAAAGATTAAATTCACCCGTTTTTTCCGCAACTTCGACGGGTCGATTACGTATCAATCACGTATCAATCACGTATCAACTACGTATGATGACAAAAAAGAACGCACGTTTTTCAACGCGCGCTCTGAAGGAATGAGGGAAAGAATTAGGTAGATCTTATTACCGTTCGGACCGGTTACTACATAACCACGGATATCCTTGTAATAAGGATCGCCGTTGACAGAAGAGAACAACAAAAAATTGATATATGCAAATAAAAGAACTGAAAAGTAAGAATTTTTAATAAAAATTATTAAAACCTTGCGTATGTCATTTTTTTTTTGTACCTTTGCAGCCGATTTAATTTGCAATAGTATGGACCTATGAAAAATATAGCATTTATCATCAACCCGATCTCGGGTGCGAAAGAGACGCAGAACGCGAAAAAGAAGTTGCCGAAATTGATTATGCAGACCCTCGATATGGAGCAGTGGTTGCCCAATATCGTGTTCACGGAGTATGCAGGTCACGCGACGGAATTGGCTTACCAATATGCCCGCATGGGTTTTGATGCCGTGGTAGCGGTAGGCGGTGACGGCACAGTGAACGAAGTGGCACGCGGTCTGAAGGGTTCGAAGACGGCGATGGGTGTTATTCCGATGGGAAGCGGTAACGGTTTTGCGCGCCATCTGAATATTCCTATCCGTCCTCAAAAAGCCTTGGAGATGATTAACCACAGCGAGCCGATCTCCGTGGATTACGGTCTGGCTAACGGTCATCTGTTCGTCAGTACCTGCGGTACGGGTTTTGATGCCGTGATAGCGGATCATTTTGCCGGTAGTAACAAACGCGGTTTTATGACCTATCTGCGTAATATTCTCAAAGATGTGTTCTCCTATACGTCGCAGACTTATCATATCGTAGGCGACGGTCTGGACGTGACGCACAAGGCATTCCTGATTACATTTGCCAATGCCAACCAATGGGGTTACGAAGCGATCATCGCTCCCCGCGCCAGTGTGCAGGACGGTAAGATGGATATTATGATTATGTCCAGTAATGCTATCTTAGGCAGCGCCAGCCTTGCCTTGCGTCTGTTTGCCGGAAACATCGACAACAGTTATTTCATGGATACCTTGCGTGCACGGGAGATAACGCTGGAGCGCGAAGAGAAAGCGCCTTTCCACATCGACGGCGATCCTGTGGAGATGGAGAAAGATATACATATCCGGATTGTAGAAGACGGACTACGCGTTCTCGTGGAGAAACGATTCTAATTGAAAATTGACAATTGAGAATTATGACATTAAAAATTATTAATAAGAGTGCGAATCCGCTGCCGAAATACGAGAGTGCACAGGCGGCAGGAATGGATATACGGTGTAACATCAGCGAGGCGATCACCTTAGCCCCCATGGAGCGGAAGTTGATTCCGACAGGTTTGTTTATCGAACTGCCGGCAGGTTACGAGGCACAGATACGTCCGAGAAGCGGTCTGGCACTCAAACGCGGTCTGACGGTATTGAACACCCCGGGAACTATTGATGCGGACTATCGGGGCGAAGTGGGTGTGATCCTCATTAACCTGAGCGGTGAACCGCAGACCATCGAACCCGGTGAGCGTATCTGCCAGATGGTCATCGCACGTCACGAGACACCGGAGGTTGTTGAAGTACAGGAACTGAGTGAGACCGAACGCGGAGAAGGCGGATTCGGACATAGCGGAAGAAAGTGAAAGGTGAAAGGTGAAAAGTGAAAGGATAAATAAGGTGAATGGTGAAAGGTTAAGGGTGAAAGGGATTCTCATTCTTTTCTTCCTTTCAATTTTCAATTTTCAATTTTCATTTGGCGCGCCCTTGAGCCAAGAGCAGGAGCAGCAGTTCAAGTACTACTGGTACGCGGCACGGCAGGCGATCGAGGAAGAGCGGTATGCGGACGCGTACGTGCTACTTGAGTTCTGTCACGCTTTGAACCCTGACGATGCTTCCACTGTGCAGTTCTTGGGTCTTATGTACCAAGCGATGGGACAGGACGAGAAGGCGATGGACTACTTCGAACAGGCCTACAAACTGGCGCCGAACGACTATTGGCGCAGTTATCTGGACACCCGCAAACGGCAGTTCCTCGAACAAGGGAACTGGGAGATGGTTCTCAAGACGCAAGACGAGATAGACCGACATCAGCCTTACGACGGGTACAGCGCCTATCTGCGTTATACCATCTATGCCGCGCAGAAGAAATACAAGAAAGCCTTTGCGGCTCTGGACAAGTACTTGGAGAAGGATCCGGACAACCTGCGTTTTCTGATGCTGCGTCTGGAACTGATGGAGCAGACCAAGACGAAACAGAAAGACCTGTACGCTATGTACGAACGGATCTTGGAAATCGACCCCTACAACCTGTCCACACTCAATAACTACGCTTACCATCTGGCAACGCATAAAGGGGATCTGCAGAAGGCGGAACGAATGAGTGCTATCACCATTCGGGAAGAACCGAACAACCCGGTGTATCTCGACACGTACGCTTGGATTCTATATAAGCAAGGACAAAATGACTTGGCGCTCTTCTTTTTGGCACGCGCATGGGATTGTGCTTTCGACGATCGCACGAAAGAGGAAATAGCGAATCACATAAAACAAGTAAAAAGCAAAAAATGAAAAGGAAATTTTATATATGGGCCGTTAGCTGTTGGCTGTTGACCATTGGCTTAACGGGATGCGGTGTGAGCAAAAGAGCACAGAACACAGGCCCCTCCGCTGACAGAACACAGATACCGACCTGGCATACTTGTCTGATTCAAGGTGCGAAAGCCACCGTCCAGATGGGTTCGGATAAAGTGAACGCAACCGTCACCATGCAGACCGTTCGGGACTCCATGATCATCATTCATGTGATGCCGATGTTAGGTATCGAGATGGCAAGACTCGAAGCGACCCCGGAGGAACTGACAGCCATCGACAAGGTGCATAATGTCTATGCGACGACAACCTATAAGGAATTGAACAAGAAACTCACTCCTAAGGTTACTTGGAAGCAGTTACAACAACTGGCTTCCGCCGAACTGCCGACAGGGGACGAGACAGCCCATCTGCAATATATTTTCGATGACAAGACTATTGATCTGACCATCTATTACACCCCGCGCAAGACCGACGTTCCGGTGAAGATGAACGGACTAAGATTGAATAAATACACGAAGATCGATATCTCGAAATGGCTCTAAAAGAACACAGAACACAGAGCACAGAGCACAGACTGATTTACAAACTCGGTCTGTCAGTAAAACGGTCTGTCAGCTTGGCGGTCTGTATTCTGTCAGCGATAGCGGTCTTGTCTGCCGATAGCGTGAAGGATCTGCAGAAGAAGCAGAAGAAGTTGCAAGAGGAGATCGAGCAGACCAATAAGATGCTTAAGCAGACCAAGAAAGATGAGACGGCGACGCTGAACAAGTTGAACTTGATCGGTCAGAACATCAAGAACCAACGCCAACTCATCAACACCTTGGATCGGGAGATAGGCGCTTTGGATCGGGAGATGCGTAACTTAGGGCTAACACGCGATTCGTTGCAGGTGATCTTGGAAGGTTACAAAGCGGACTATGCCCGGATGATCCGGCAGACCCATTATGCCCGTATCCAACAGTCCCCGCTCCTGTTCATCCTCAGTAGTGACAGCTTTCAGCAACTCGTTCGCCGGGCACGTTACATGCAGGACTTCGCCCATTTCCGGCAGGAACAGGTGCGGCGGATACAGAATACCCAAGCGGAGATAGACACCCAGAATCAGTTACTGCAAACCAATAAACGGGACAAAGAGACCGCTCTCAGTAGCCGCAAAAGGGAACAGGAGAACCTCAAACGCGATGAGCGCAAACAGCAGACCATGCTCAACCAACTCAAGTCGAAAGAGAAAGACTTGAATAAGAAACTGCAACAACAGCAGAAGAAAGTGGCAGAACTGAATAAGAAGATCGATGACATGATTCGCAAACAGGCGGAGAAAGCATCGAAGACGACATTAACCAAAGAGCAACAACTGATAGCCGGTGGTTTTGAAGCCAACAAAGGACGTTTGCCTTGGCCGGTAGAGAAAGGAATGATCTCCGGACATTTCGGTAAACAGCCGCACCCCTACTTGGAGCACGTGATCTTGGATAACAAAGGCGTATATATCCAGACAACCTCCGGCGCCAAAGCACGGGCGGTATATAAAGGCGAAGTGACCAATTGTTTTGTGGTGAACGGCACCTACGCCGTGATCGTGCAACACGGAAACTACCGCTCCGTCTATTCGAACTTAATCAAACTGAACGTCAAGCAGGGCGATAAGGTGGATACCAAACAGGCTATCGGAACGATCTTCACCGACCCCGAACAGGATGAGAAAACGGAACTCTATTTCCAGATATACAAAGACAGAAACATTTTAAATCCCGAATTATGGATAACAAAATAGACAGCTTCGCTGAAAGACAAAAGACCGCTTCGCTGAAAGACAAAAGACGATTTATAGGCAGACTAATCATTTTAGTCCTTTGTCCATTGTCCTTATTCCTTTGTCCTTCTTGCAAACAGAACAACTGGGTTGATTGGAAGACGCAGAACGAGATGTGGTTGGAGCAGAACAAGACACAACCCGGTGTACAAGTGTCGCCTTCGGGTCTGCAATACCGTATCATCGCAGACCCCACGCCGCAAGATGCCCGTCCCAACACAACCAGTTCTGTCATCTGCGATTATAAATTGACGCTCATCAACGGGTGCCAAGTGGATGCCGGTAACATGGTAGGTATGTCCTTAGCCAACACCATCTCGGGTTTTGCAGAAGGATGTCATAAGATCCATGCGAACGGCGATATTGAGTTGTTTATTCCCGCCTACCTGGCGTACGACCAATCCAAATACGATTCCGGAGACTACTATAGTGCCGAAGGTTACGGAACGGAAGGCACAACGGGATATATACCTCCCTATTCCACCCTCATCTATACGGTTCATCTATGCGCGGTTTTGGACGAATAATCCTTTTCGGACTGTTAACCTTGGTCCTTTTCCCCTCTTGCGAGAAAACCACTTTCCGCAGCAGTGTGCCTACCTACCCGGTACATGTGGTGATCGACACACGGGTGGGATCGTTCGTGCATTTCAAACCCGACCTCAAGATGCCCAGTGCGATCACGCTGACCGAGAAAGGGTATTTCTATGATGGAGCCTTCGTTCGCTTACCCGAAGTGACCGACCGCTGGGGATACGGCGGAGTACTGGTTTATATCAACCTGTTAGGCAACTACGACGCCTATGACTTGGCGTGTCCGTATTGCGCAAGCAAAGGGCAATGTCAGCGTTGCGAGATAGACGATATCTATGCGATATGTCCTCACTGCGGCGAACACTACGATATCGGTTCCGGAACCGCTGCGCCGCAGAAAGGTATCGCCAATGAGTATTTGAGACGTATTAATATGATCCATTCCGATGGCAAAATAACCGTTCACCAATGATAACAGAAAACGACCTGCTCTCTATCGGCATCTTACGCCGCACACGGTATAAGGACCTGCCGCCTTTTGTCTTCGTTCGCCGAGACGGACTGTTTGTGCCCTTCCGGTCAGAGAATATATCGGAACTGATCGGCGAAGAAGGTTTTGTGCTGAAAGGTGACATGCAGATAGATGAAGATGAGATGGCATGGGTTGATTTTGAAGGATGGACATTGCAGGAGGGTGATGTAAACTTAGGAAAGATCGTGCGTGTCGATGACAGTACGATGAATATCTTCGCCGAGCTGGAAGACGGCCGCATGATTCCTTTACACGAAGATTTTTTGGTTGAGATAGACGAAGAACAACGTGTGCTGCACGTACAACTTCCTTTTGCGTTATGAGAGAGAAACTAACCGCCGCTGAGATGGGTCGAATGAGTGTGACCGAGTACCACGAAGCCGACAAACTACCTTTGGTCGTTGTGCTCGATAACGTCCGCAGCCAGCATAACGTAGGCGCTGTCTTTCGTACGGCGGACGCTATGCGTATCGAACGTGTCGTGCTCTGCGGGATCTGTTGCTGTCCCCCGAATCAGGAGATACATAAGACTGCTTTGGGCGCCGAAGAGTCCGTCGATTGGTCCTATTACAAAGAGACCCTCGACGCCGTGCAAGACCTACAGGCACAAGGTTATACCGTCTATGCCATCGAACAGGCCCACGACTCCGTGACGTTGGAAGAAGTGGCAGAGCAAATTTCAAATTTCAAATTTCAAATTTCAACTTGTCCCAAAATTGCAGTTATTTTGGGACATGAGGTTTTCGGTGTTCAACAAGAAGTAGTAGATTGTTGTGACCAATGCATAGAGATACCCCAATACGGAACAAAGCACTCGATGAACGTGTCGGTAACGGCAGGCATCGTGATCTATAGATTGAGTCAGGCTTTGCGAACAAATCACCAATGACCAATCTCCAATTACAAATACTTAGTCCTGCCAAGGATAAGTCGGTAGCCCAAGAAGCTATTCAAGCGGGAGCCGACGCTATCTACATCGGGGCACCTGCTTTCGGAGCACGGCAAGCGGCAGGTAATTCGCTGCAAGACTTAGCGGAGGTGGTTACCTATGCCCATACCTACGGAGTGCAGGTGCTTGTTACCCTCAACACCCTACTCCATGACGATGAGTACCCGCAAGCGGTCGCGCTCGCGCACGCGTTATACAAAATAGGTGTTGATGCCCTCATCGTTCAAGATCTGCATCTACTCGATTTCGACCTGCCGCCTATCCGGCTCCATGCTTCGACCCAATGCGACAACCGCACGCCGGAACACGTAGCGCACCTTCGGGACTTGGGATTCAAACGGGCGGTATTGGCACGAGAGTTAAGTATCGATGAGATACGCGCTATTCACGAAGCCGTGCCGGACATCGAACTGGAGGCGTTCGTGCATGGCGCTTTGTGCGTGAGTTATTCCGGACGTTGTTATATATCCGAAGTGCTGGCGAATCGTTCCGCCAACCGAGGGGCGTGTGCGCAGTTCTGCCGCATGGCGTACGACCTGTTGGATGAATCCATGAATGAAGTGTTGGACGGTCAAGGCCAACCGATCCATCAACGCTATCTGCTGTCCTTGCAAGACCTCGACCGCTCGGCCTATCTGCAGGAAATGATTGATGCCGGTGTGACGACCTTCAAGATCGAAGGACGACTCAAAGATGCAGACTATGTGACGAATATCACAGCGTACTATCGGGAGAAAATTGATCAATTACTAAATGGTCAAATAAATGACCAAATGGTAAATGATAAAATCGTAAATGAAGGGGCTGTGTACAAAAGGACTTTTGTACCGGACCCGTCCAAGACCTTCCATCGCGGAGCAACGGACTATTTCCTGCATGGTCGTACGCCCCATATGGCGAATTGGGAGACCCCTAAATCGACCGGCGAATATATCGGTGAAGTACTGGAAGCACGAGGCAACACACTCCGTGTGCGTCTCAAAGAAGGCGTGACCCTCCATAACGGAGACGGTCTGACGATCGGTTCCGAAGGCTTCTCCGTCAATGGTGTCGAAGGAAATATCATAAAAGTGAATAAAGAAATCTCCCTTCCCTCTAGGGAAGGGTCGGGGTTAGGCCTGTTCCGAAACCTTGACGTCGAGTTCATCAAGAACCTGCACTCCGAACGTCGTATTCCCGTAGATATCCTCTTCCGCGAAACTGCAGACGGGTTTGAACTGTCGTACCAAATGGTAAATGGTAAATGCCTAAATGGTAAATGGATTTATCCTCACGAACCCGCCAAGAACGAAGCAAAAGCGCTGGATACGATTCGTACACAGTTATCCAAACTCGGTGACACGCCCTACGTGGCACGCAATATCCGTATCGAGACCGCCCCCTATTTTATACCCATTAGCATACTCAACGAATGGAGACGGCAAATCATTGGAACACAGAGCACAGAGCACAGAACACAGACTGATTTACAAATTCGGTCTGTCAGTGAAACGGTCTGTCAGCGAAGCGGTCATTGTTCTGTCAGCGAGCGTGGCGAGCGGTCTCTCATGGAATGCAAGTATTGCATCCTCCATGAGTTAGGGCATTGCAGAAAAACGGCTCCTTATCCAAAGGATAAAGAACCGCATTATCTGCGTCTTCGTACCGGTAAGGTACTGCGACTGACTTTTGATTGCAAAAACTGTCAGATGTTAGTCGATGAACTATAGCTCTTAACTCTTAACTCTACTTAACCGCCTTAAAACTCATATCCAGACTCTTGTAACTGTGCGTAAGCGCACCTACGGACACGAAGTCCACACCTTGGATCGCATAGTCACGAATGGTATCAATCGTGATACCGCCGGAGGACTCGATCTCCATGTGTCTGCCGGCAGACCGTTCCCAAACTCTGATTATATCTACCGCCTCTTTGGTCTTTGCAGGCGTGAAGTTATCCAGCATAATACGATCGGGGATATTGGTTGCCAAGGCTTCGTTGATCTCTTCGAAATTACGCACCTCGATCTCGATCTTCAGGTCCTTACCCTTTGCCTTACAATAATCCCGTGCACGCGTCAAGGCATTGGTGACACCGCCTGCAAAATCCACGTGGTTATCTTTCAAGAGAATCATATCGAAGAGCCCGATACGGTGGTTCATACCGCCGCCTAAAGCCACTGCCTCTTTCTCCAGATACCGCAAACCGGGAGTCGTCTTACGCGTATCCAGCACATGGCAACCCGTGTCCTCGATGAGCGATTGGTACTTATGCGCCGTCGTCGCCACACCCGACATCCGTTGCATGATATTGAGCATAGTGCGCTCTATCTGAAGCAGACTCAGTTCCTTTCCATACACCTTAAACGCGATGTCGCCCGGCTTCACGTGATCGCCGTCGTGCAGGAACTGCTCAAAACGGCATTCGGGGTCAAAATAGGCAACGATCTCCTTGGCCACTTCCACACCCGCCAACACACCGGTATCCTTGATAATGAGTTGCTGACAACCCATCTGCGTAGGCGGAATACAACTGAGCGAGGTATGGTCACCGTCGCGAATATCTTCCTCAAACCAAATAGCAATAAGCTTACGAAGTTCTTCTTTTTTCATAATTTTAACGAATTACGGCGCAAAATTACACTTTTTTTTGCATATGTGCAAATTTTTCACTAATTTTGCGCCATGTTTTCGAAGAAATCGTGTCTATATGACTAAGAAACGAAAAATTTATCTGGTTTTACTGGTTCTCTGCTTGTCGTTAACGGCACAGGCAGAAACCAAATGGGATTATATCACCAATCGGAACGAAGTACGTGTCGGTTGGGGTGACCAGTTATTCGAGACGCTGATGTGGCATAACCCGACGTACACCTATACGACGATGCCAACCTCCTATCAGCGAACCTATCACGAGAACTACCGCTATCACCAGCATCTGTGGGCTGAGTACCAATGGCGTTTCAAACATTGGCTTTCTTTTGGCGGTATGATGGATATGAGCGAAGTGGGATGGGACGATATCACGCGTAATGGCGCAGGAATGGAGATCGGTAGAAACAACCATCGCTATTTCTATAACCTCGTCATTATGCCGACAGTGCGTTTCACCTACTACCATCACCCGAACGTGAATTTCTATTCCAGTCTGGGTGTCGGCATGGTTATCAACGGCGGAACGGAGACGAATGCCAAAGGTCGCCATACCGACGTAGGCGCAGCGATTAACATTACCGTCTTCGGCGTCAGCGCCAATTACCAACGATGGTTCGCAACCATGGACTTCGGCGGTATGACAGCCCTCAAGAATACCAATACCATCTATATGGCATTGTCACGAATGATTAACGTTAGTGTAGGAGCACGATTCTAAAGTGAAAGGTGAAAGGTTAAAGGTGAAAAGTAAAAAGAATGCTTAAAATGAAAGAAATTATCGTACATAGAAAACTGTCAGGACTAATCGTCCTTTCAATTTTCATTTTTCAATTTTCACTCACTTCGTGTCACTTCCGCAACGACGAGAGCGTGGATTTCATGAATATCGAAGCCGCTAAAGGCTTAAAGTTCAAAGTAATCCGTCAAGGCGAGACAGATCTGAGTAACGGTCTGCCGTATAACTGCTATCTGCCTGACGGAACGATCGTCAACGACTATGCGGAAGAGCAAGCCGCTGAAGGGCCCAATAAGATCAAACAGACCAGCAGCGTCACCGGTACGGCGATTGTGCAGGAACTGCTCAAATACGGAAACCAGAACAAAGTCGTTGAGATCGTAGGTACCTACCCTTCCACGGACCGCGATTGGAATGAGATCACGCTATCCGGTAAGGTCATGTTGCCCAAAGGGAAGAAACCCAAACGAATGATTCTCGTCAGTCACTACACCGTCGGTTCCAATGCCGAAGCTCCGTCTAACTGTTTCTCACTCGAAGGCGTGCTCGTCAAACTGGGTTACGGTCTGATCATCCCCGATTATCAGGGTTACGGTATCACGGCCGACAAGGTGCACCCTTACTTAGTTATGATGGAGACGGCGGTGAACGTGACAGATATGTATTTCGCTGTCAAAGAATGGCTTAAAGCGGTCGATATGGCGCCAGAACACGACGATATCTACCTCATGGGATACAGTCAAGGCGGAGCAACCACGATGGCGGTTGAGTACCTGATCGAAGTGGCGTATAACGATCCTGCCGACTCGCTCTATATCCCGATCCATCGTGTGTTCGCAGGCGGTGGTCCGTACGATGTAAAAGCAACCTACGAACGTTTTGTCACAACCGACACCGCCGGTTATCCGGTCGCCGTTCCTCTTGTGCTACAAGGGATGATCAAAGGCAATAACCTCAATATGGAGATGTCGGACTTGATGCAACCCTGGTTATGCGATAAGATGGACGAATGGATCAACAGCAAACGCTATACCACGGCGCAAGTCAATCAACTGATCGGTACCAAGGTGACCCACAAACTGCTGACTGAAGAAGGCATGGACCAGACCTCCGAGAAAGTGGCGGAACTGTACAAAGCCATGACCGCTAACTCTGTCGTAGCCTATAACTGGCAACCCCAAGCGTCCATCTATATTATGCACTCCATGGACGATGAGACGGTGCCTTACACCAATGCCTCCAATGCCAAAGCCAAATGGCGCGATGCCAATATAACCTATAACTTCGGGCATTACGGCACGCATGTCAAGACCTGCCTGCGGTTCATCTATTCCGTACAAACCCTCCTCGAGAAGGAAGAAAAAGAAAGGAAAGAATATGAGTAATATAAAGGTTAAAGAGCACAGAGCACAGAGCACAGAACACAGACTGATTCACATACTCGGTCTGTCAGCGAAGCGGTCTGTCAGCGCAGCGGTCTTTGTTCTGTCAGCGATAGCGGTCCTTCTTTCCTCCTGCGATCCGGACGCCAAATGGTCCACGAAGGAAGTGGATATCCATATGTCCGTCAACGTCGTTTCAGCGGGATATGTGGAGTGCTCGTTCTCTACCGACAAAGAGGCCTATTACATGGTTGCTATTCAGGAAGTGCAAGAAGGATACGATCCCATGGCGCACCAGAAGCAGTTTATGACGCTGGCCGTCGATTCTGCGAACGTAGAGTACCTGTCTTGGCGGCATAACCAATTGGTCAAAGGCGAGTTTAACGTCGCGCCCTTTGCCAGCCATTCGCTCCAATACGGTAATGTGAACCATTTCTTCACGGGTCTGTTGCCCGGGAACGATTACTGGATCTATGCCTTTGTGGTCAACCCCGAGACCCTGCAACCTGCAGGCAAACTCTATATGCAGCAGGTAAAAACCACGAGGGAGAGTGTCATGAATATCCATTTCGAATACCGCATCAAAGGGGCATGGGATTATATCTATCCTCTTGATTCGAAAGGAGAAATATACGGCAGTTTCCCCTATATCGCTACCACCTGCGACAGTCTCAAACTGGTAGATGAAGATTACACAACGGACTCGGCTGCGGTTGCCTACTTCGTTTTCTGGGCGTTGGAGCGGTTCATGATTCCTTCTAAAGCAGAGGTCTATTACGGCGTGCATGCCGTTGAGAACGACGGCTATCAGTCGGAAGAAGCTTTTGAACAGGGGCACACCTATTATACCAGCATCTGCGGATATGACGGTAGTTACAAACAGACCACGGTCTATAAGTTCACTTGGACGGGAGAGTCGTGTAACCTCTATTTCGTAGATACAGACGAAACGAATCTGTTGAACCTCTTCCGTGAATAAGAGCAAACCTTATGAAAATAACGCTTCTGGTAGTAGGTAAGACCAATGATGAGCGGCTTCGGTCGCTCATCGCTGATTATCAGCAACGACTCAGCCATTATGTGCCGTTTGAGTTTGTTGTGCTCCCCGATATCAAAAATGCCAAGGCCCTTAGCGAAGAGCAACTCAAGACTGCCGAAGGCGAAGCGATCCTTGCTCGTCTCAGTCCTTCGATGGATGTCCTGCTGCTCGACGAACACGGACGGGAGTTCCGCTCGATCGACTATGCCGATTTCCTGCAAAAGAAGATGGGGTCCGGGCGTGACCTTACCCTCGTCATTGGCGGTGCGTACGGTTTTTCTCCTGCCGTCTATCAACGCGCCAACGGTAAGATATCCCTCAGCCAGATGACTTTCTCCCACCAAATGATACGATTAATGGCCATTGAGCAGATCTACCGCGCAATGACCATTCTTCGCAACGAACCCTATCACCATGAATAAGGCTCTTAACTCTTACCTCTTACCTAACCCTTATCTTCATTCCTATCTGCAGGATCTTGGTCTCTTTGATACCGTTTAACTGACAGAGTCTCTTGACCGTCGTACCGTATTTCTTGGCAATGCCGGAAAGCGTATCACCTTGTTTGACCTTATGGTACTTCATCGCCGCCTGTTCCGCTTTCTTCTGCTTCATGGCCTTGATGCCGATCACGTACTCCTCTTTGTTCTTTAACTGACCCGTTGCAAAATCCACAAAACCGGCCGGGTTCATCGCTTCGCCTAAATAACGGATCTCCCAGTGCAAGTGACTTCCGGTCGAACGACCCGTGTTACCTCCCAATCCCAACACTTCACCGGCATAGATACGCTGATACTCATCTACCAAGGGCGTACTCAAGTGACCGTAGATGGTCTCCAGACCGTTGTCGTGACGCACAACGACGTAGTAACCGTAACCCTGCGGATCCCAACCAACGATACGGATCTGACCGTCCCAAGCACAATGAATCGAATCGCCTATCTGCACTTTGATATCCGTTCCCTTGTGCATTCGGTAACGACGCATACCGTAAGGACTCGTCACATAACCCGGGTGCGGCAAGCGGAAACCGGCCATCGGGATACGGATATCCTCATTCAACTGGTCAAACAAGTTGCCGTACGGGTTCACACGTGCGTCGGTCCATATAAAATTATAGGCGCTGTCCGCAGGGTGATGGGTCAGCAGCGTCGTGTCGCCTAAGATGAACTGCGGGGCTAACTTATAGATCACGTCCCCGTCTTTGGTTCGAACGACAATCTTACTGGGCAGCAACTCCAACTCACAACCTAAGATCAAGGTGTCATGTGCGAACAAACCTGCCAGACACTCCGGTAACTCGGAGGCACGGACATCCAGATCGTCCAGATCTTCCAACTCGTCCCCTTCGTCCACCGTCACCGTGTCCGTCACATTCTCCAGACCCAGATCTTCCGTGAAGATATTATCGGCATATATAAAGCCAACAGATAATAGCCAACAGATAATAGTTAAAAACAACCGTCTCATTCTTCACCCTCCTCTGTTTGCGGGGTTTCTACGTCAGTAGCAGTTACCTCCTCCACCGCTTCGATATTCTCTTCTTCCACTGCCGGCTTGTTCAGATGCTGGTACAGGAACCAACCGCCAACTGCCAGACCTGCCAAGAGGATGAGCGTGATGCAAATAGCCGGCCACGGGTTCTTCTTCGCGGGGTTCTTCGTGAAGGGGAAGGATACTTGCTCGGTCAGTTTACGTCCGAACGGAACGGAGATGATCGCGTCTGCGTTGATTGCCCAACCGTTTGCATTCAATACCGGAGCCAGATTACGACGACGCAGTTTGAGCCATGCCATAATCATACTCGGACCGCTGATGACCAACAGAATGGCTACGAATACCAACAGTAACTGCCACCATCTGAGGGTTGCCAAACCGGCAAAGACAGCTACCAACGCTGTACCGATCATACCTAACGCCATTCCGATGGCAGCGAAGATACCGGCGAACTTAGCGATGTCGAATGCAGGTTTTGGAGCTTCCTTACCATCTGCCTTTGCTTCCATATTCGCTGTCATATCCCCCATAACCGCTGCATCTTTCTCCGAAGCGGACTTATTCACTTTATCCTCAATCCATTTGGATAACTTACGATACGGTGTCCAGAAGGCTTGACGAATAGAGATCGGGTTCTCGATGATCTTGAAGACCGAAGCGTCATAGTCCAGACCGTTGTTATCATAGAAGATCGCATTCTTACCTACACTCAGGTTCTTGATCTCGCCTTGCGTCATAGCGGCCACGATCTGCATGGTCTTACCCGTCTTCTTGTTCTCACAGTTGCAGTACAACAAGTACATTCCCGACAACGGTGCTTGGCTATCATGTTTCGGCATATCTGCTACGCGGATACAGAGGTGACACGCACGCTGGTCAATAATCAAGGTACCCGCCTGGAAGGAAGCAACCGTGGCATCGTTATTGTCATAGAAGTCCTCAAAGGTCACGAAGTTACGCAGCAGACGATAGAAATCGCGGTGCAGCAAGAGCAGTTTACGTAGCGGCATAAACTCTGCCTTGGCGGCATCCTCTTCACTCTTCACTCTTAACTTTTCACTTTCCACTTCAGACTCCCAACGGGAAATCTGTTCGCCCATTTCAAGGAATTTCTTCTCCGTCATACCCGGCTTCGGGGTGTCCTCAGCGATGGTTGCCAAACCTAGTTTCTGCAACTTCTCCTGCTCAAAATAAGCGGCGTATTCTGCCTGTTTCTCCTTGTACGCAGCGATCACATCCGCCTCAAACGGCGCTGCAGGTATCACTTGCTCCTCTACTTTCACCGCAGCAATAACCGCATCCACGTCCGCCAGAGAAATACTCTTGACTCCTGACTCTTGACTCTTGACTCTTTCAGCGACAGCCAAAATCGTTTCATCGGCGATGTTGTCAAGCGCAATACTATCGGATTGCTCGAACAGCGTCTCCGGATTCTTCAACGCCCCGCACAGATAATTCGCCGTAGCGATCACCTCTTTCACACGCAACTTACCGTCGCCGTCCTGATCCATCAGACTTAACGAATCGGAACTGATCTCCAGACCCGTGGTCGGACAACTCAATACCGTCCACATCTTCTTGTCCAACTCACCCAAATGACGGATATCCTCCGCCGATTGAATACGAACGCGCGTCACACCGCCTACATTCGCAAAACTCCATTTATACTTAGCCATAATATGTATTATATTTTACATTTTTCAAAAAAACGCTGCAAAATTACAAAAAAATTTGCACATATGCAAAAAAAATCGTACCTTTGCACGCTTTTTTCGTCGCTGGGCACCTTGTGCCCGAGAAAAACGTTTGTAGAAAACGCTTTTCGTGCGGCGAGAAGAGGCTAATTTATTGTTTAACTTTTAACGGGATTTCGAATTCTAGGTCGTCTAGGAAATCTAGGTTATCTAGGTCGTCTAGAAAACGTATCCCACAAAATTCTACCACATGGCAGAAAATCTTTCTCTCCAGAACTTCGACTGGGATGCCTATGAAGCACAACAGCAAGGCAGCAAAAACGAAGAAGAAATCCAAAAGTATAATGACACCCTGAGCGCCATCAAGGACAACGAAGTCGTTGAGGGTACCGTCATCAGTATCAACAAACGCGAAGTCGTTGTTAACGTAGGCTACAAGTCGGACGGTATCGTTCCGGCATCTGAGTTCCGTTACAACCCTGACCTGAAGGTAGGCGACAAAGTAGAAGTCTACATCAAGAGCCAGGAGGACAAGAAGGGCCAGCTCGTGCTCTCGCACAATGAGGCACGCACCGCTCGCGCTTGGGACCGCGTTAACGAGGCTTACAATGCAGGTGAGATCGTTACCGGTTACATCAAATGGCGTTCGAAAGGCGGCATGATCGTGGACGTACTCGGTATGGAAGCCTTCCTCCCGGGTAGCCAGATCGACGTTAAGCCGGTTCGCGATTACGACATCCTCGTCGGCAAGACGATGGAGTTCAAGATTGTCAAACTCAATCCGGAATTCCGCAACGTCGTTGTTTCCCACAAAGCACTCATCGAGGCTGAACTCGAGGCTCAAAAGGCTGAGATCGTCGGCAAACTCGAGAAGGGTCAGGTACTCGAAGGTACGGTTAAGAACATCACCAACTACGGTGTCTTCATCGACCTGGGTGGTGTTGACGGTCTTATCCACATTACTGACCTCAGCTGGGGACGCGTTAACGACCCGCACGAGCTCCTGCAACTCGACCAGAAGATCAACGTCGTTATCCTCGACTTCGATGAGGAGAAGAAGCGTATCGCTCTCGGTCTCAAGCAGTTGACTCCGCACCCGTGGGATGCACTCGATCCGAACCTCAAGGTAGGCGACAAGGTTCACGGTAAGGTTGTTGTGATGGCTGATTACGGTGCATTCGTTGAGATCGCAGAAGGCGTAGAAGGCCTCGTTCACGTATCCGAGATGAGCTGGAGCCAGCACCTCCGTTCCGCGAACGACTTCCTGAAAGTCGGCGACGAGGTGGATGCTGTCATCCTCACTCTCGACCGCGCTGAGCGTAAGATGTCCCTCGGTATCAAGCAACTCAAGGCGGATCCGTGGGCTAACGTGGAGACCAAGTACGCAGTTGGCACTCGCCACTGGGCTAAGGTTCGTAACTTCACCAACTTCGGTGTCTTTGTTGAGATCGAGGAAGGCGTTGACGGACTCATCCACATCAGCGACCTCAGCTGGACCAAGAAGATCAAACACCCGAATGAGTTCACCCAGATCGGCGCACAGATCGAAGTTGTCGTTCTCGACATCGACGTAGCTAACCGCCGTCTCTCCCTCGGTCACAAACAACTCGAGGAGAACCCGTGGGAAGAGCTTGAGGCTAAGTTCGGCGTGGACACCATCGTAGAAGGTAAGGTTGTTGAACTGACCGACAAGGGCGCAGTTGTTTCGCTCGAGGACGGCGTTGAGGCATTCTGCACGACCCGCCACCTCCAGAAGGAAGACAAGAGCCCGGTTGCTGTGGGCGACACTCTGCCGTTCAAGGTGATTGAGTTCAACCGTGACGCTAAGCGTATCCTCGTTTCGCACCTCCGCACATGGGAGGAGCGCAAGGAGGCAGCTCCGAAGGCAGCTAAGAAAGCCGCTAAGGCTGAAGAACCCGCTCTCGACCTGCCGAAGGTAGAGAAGACCACCCTCGGTGATCTCTCCGCTCTCGCAGAACTGAAGGCTTCCCTCGAAGCAGAGGCTAAACCTGCAAAGGCAGCCAAAGCCGCTAAAGCCGAGGAGCCCGCAGAAGAGAAGCCGGCTAAGAAAGCCCCGGCAAAAAAAGCCGCTAAGAAAGAGGATGCTGAATAATCATTCCTTTGGGATTTAATGTGAGGAGTAGTTCTTCGGAACTGCTCCTCTTCTTTTTCTACCTATTTTCGCATAAAAATGCATTTTTCTCTTGCATATATCAAAAAAAAGCAGTAACTTTGCAGCCGTAAGTTGCAAAGATTAAAAATAACACCAATAACTATGACCAAGAGAAGAAAACAAGAGAATCTCGATTATGTACTCTCTATAGAGCAAGAGATGACGAGCCAGGGAAAACGGTTGTCACCGGCTTTCTATGCTGTCAAAAGAGATTTACAGAAGGCTTTGGGCTATGAGGTTTCTTATTGACACAAACATCTTCATCTATTATGCGACTGACCAGCAACGGCTCAGCCGCGATGTTTTTGCGTTATTAACGGACTACGACAATCTCATTTACATCAGCAACGAGTCGTTACGAGAGTTGGTAGTGCACTACAACAATAAGGCTTTGCTCCGAAAGTTCTGGCCTACCAAAGAGCAAATGTTAAGGGAGATTACAGAGAAATACGGTTTCCAGATTCTACCCTTGACACCGGATGTGATGTACACGTATGGAAAGATGAACCTCTATCACAATGACCCGTCCGACCATGTCATCATTGCTCAGGCTATCACTATGAAGATGCCTCTCATTTCTGATGACAACAAGTTTCCTCCATATCGTAAAGAAGGTTTGGAACTGATAGAGAACTAATACAATAAATAACGAAAACAACGACCGCCTATGGGCAAGGACAAATAAGATAAGACATACATATTGAATACAGCGTAATAAGCCAACTTGATTACTCGAAAACTTCGACACTTTTCAGTAAATCATTATTAGTTCAAGTTATGGTTTATGCACGCTCACGTATTGCGTGAGTTTTCTGTGCGTAAATTTGAACTAATAAGGTAAGTCGAAGACCTCGAGTAATCAAATGAAGCGAACGAAAGTTCACGCTTTTTGTGTATGTTTGTTTTGCTTTGCTATATGTTCCTGCCATTAAGATTGAACAAACAAAATCAACATAACAAACAATTTAAAACCGATGGGGCGATGGGATATAACAGCCAAAAATGCTTATGAAGAAACTATTTCTTTTTGCTCTTGCGTTAGCCATGACTGCTAATGTATTAGCGCAGTTTAATCCGCAGACGACCCCGCTGACTTTGGAGGCACGAGACGCCAACACACAGTTGAAGGTATTTAACAAGACTGCCGGTGTCTTTGAATATCAAATTAATGGACAAGGCGCCAAACAAACTATTGCAAGCCTTACTTCACAAACCATCGATTTGCCAAACGTAGGTGATTATATTCAGTTATGGGGTAATCAGGCTGCGACTTTTAAAGATAATAAGAACTCGCGTATCAGCGTCCTAAACGGTTTTGCTTATGTGTATGGTAATATTATGAGTCTTGTGCAAAACGGTGCATCGTCTTTTGAGAACATCACAGAGTTGCAAGCTGACTCTACTTTCCACAAGTTGTTCTATTCAGTTTCTAATTTGGATATTCATCCCACAAAAGATCTCGTTTTGCCTGCAACTTCTCTAACAACATGTTGCTATTCCAAAATGTTCATGGGTTGTGCCGGTTTGACAAAGGCTCCTCTACTGCCTGCAACAACAATGGCTCCATTTTGTTACGAACACATGTTCGACGGCTGCAGAAATATTACTCAGGCACCTGCACTTCCTGCTATAACTCTGGCAACTTCTTGCTACAACGGTATGTTTTACGAGTGTTATGGTTTGACACAAGCACCGGAATTACCGGCGACCATATTGGCTACTGCTTGCTATGCTAATATGTTTTTTAATTGTAGTAGTCTGACAACGGCTCCTGTAATATTACCGGCAACGCAACTGGCAATAGGTTGCTACGTTAATATGTTTCGAGGTTGCTCAGGTCTGCAAACAGCTCCGATACTACCGGCAGCGCAACTGGTATCTTCCTGCTATAATTATATGTTCTTCGATTGTACTTCGCTTAACCGAGTAGAATGTTACACGTTGAATTATAATTCGCAGAGCACAACTTCTTGGCTCAACAATGTGTCTGCAACCGGTACATTTGTTAGGATGCCGGAATGTACAAGTTGGCCAACTAATAGTGCTAGCGGTATTCCTGCCGGTTGGACGGTAGAGGATTATAATCAGACTGTTTTCTTTAACAACACTTCCGCTTCTATCGTAGATACTGCGTATATTTCGCTTTCCTGTACAACCGCAGGAGCAAGCATTTATTACACAACAGATGGTTCTGCACCGAGCGCAACTAATGGTACGCTTTATACCACTCCAATTTTTGTAGATGTCACAGCTGCAAACGAAAATTCCTCTATGGCAATTATAGCGGTTGCTATCAAAAACGGGGAAAGTAGTGCTCACACTACACGGAATTATGAACTATCCAGAACGAATTGTCAATTAATAGCATCCATCCAATCGGGGCAAGGTTCGTATTCAGTACCTGCTTATGCCAAATATGGTGATGAAGTAACAGTAGAAGTTACTCCAGGCCCTGGTTGCACGTTGGATTATATTGCTGTAAATCAAATCGGAAGATTGGAAGGAAATACATTCGTTGTTCCGGCTCATCATGATTACCTCAATGTCTATATCTACCTGAGGCAGGTATATGCTATCACTTGGAAAAATTTCAATGACACCGTACTGGCTGTTACTAATGTAGATATGGGATATGCCCCTGAATATCCTTATGGAACTCCGCATAGAGATGATGAAGAAGGCTGGGAATATACGTTCAGCGGTTGGTCTCCTACTCTGGTGCAAGTTACAGAAGACGCTACCTATACGGCACAATATACGGCAACGAAAAAGAAATATCATGTAACCTTCGTGGACTTTGATGACCGTGTGATCAAAGAGGAAGATGTGTTCTATCAAGAAGCAGCAACCGCTCCGGCTGATCCGATACGTGAGGGTTACACTTTCGCTGGATGGGATCAGAGTTTCAGTAGTATCACTTCCGCTATAACCGTCAAGGCCACTTATACCATCAACATGTATTCAGTAACCGTTATTGCTGAGCATGGTAGTATAGTTGCTAAAGATGCCGCAGAGAATGTCGTAGATTTGTCTGAAAAGGTTGCTTACGGTACAGTTCTCTATTTGACGGCAACGCCGGACGAAGGCTATGAGTTGGATAGCTGGACGAACTATAATCCGGAAACAGGTCTCACCGTTGTGGACAATATTACTGTCACGGCAAACTTTAATTTGCAGACCTTCCATGTAACCTTCGTCGACTGGGATGACGCTGTGCTCAAAGCAGCGCAAACGGTTAACTATGGTGAAGCAGCAATTGCTCCGGCAGATCCGGAACGGATAGGATACAAATTCACCGGTTGGGATCAGGATTTCTCGTCTGTGAAAGAAAATATGACGATAAAAGCCCAATATGAGCCATTGTCAGAAGGTTTCGAGTCTATCTTAACCGGCAAGAATGCCGCTAAGGTATTTATGGACGGTCAAATCTTCATCCTCCGCGGTGACCATACCTATACAACAGACGGACGATTAGTCCGTTGATAGGGTTCCCGCAGATTTTAATCTGTGGGAAGAGCGAAGGCAATAGTCGTACCAACTAATTAGCGGAGTGGTTTAGTTCTTTTACGATCCATTTGCCGAACGCGATGGTCAAGAGGTAAAATAACCCCTTTCGCTCTATCAATCCCCACGATAACCCGATCTATCGGAACTCCTGCCTGCTCCACCACCGAGCAGGCAGGTTCTTTCTTCGTCTGTTTCGTCCGAAACAATCGTTCGAGCAAAGCGAGATAAGAAATAATCGTTGCCTTTGCGGCTAAGAATTGTATTCGGACACGGCTTTGCCGTTTCTTCTTTGCATTACAGGTGCATATTTGACACCGCTACAAACCACATGCAGGGTTTTATTTGTTTTTGTGGTATTTATCTCTCGCTTCGCGAAAAAGAAGGCAGCTAAAAAAGAGGAGTAACCGGAGAGTCTCCGGAGACAGCCAGCCATTCGGATGGCTTTTGGTAAACCAAGAGAGACGGCCACTCGGTCGTCTCTCTTCTTTTTGTTGCGTACGTACGAATCCGTTTATTTTCCGAATACAGAGAGCAGGTTACCGATAGCTCCGGCGTACTGTGCAGCGGTGTTGGCATAGGAAGCGGCAGAATTGGCAGTGTTCTGTGCTTGCGTTGCGGCGGTCTGAACCGTTTCGCTGTTCTTGACCATATCCACTAAGCTGTTCGTCACGGTCCCGACATTGTTTTGCGTCACCAGCCCCAGCGAAGAAGCAATCATACCCTTACCGAAGTCCTTGAGGTAGGACGAGTTCGCGTAATTAGTCTTCAGTCCTTCGCAGTTAGCAACCAGCGTAACGGTGTTCAGCACGTTCTGCATATTCTTGTAATCGTACTTGTTTCCGTCCGTTTTGTACTGGTTGTACAATGCCAATAACGCATTTCCTGCACCTTGTCCTGCCGTTACTGCGTCCGTCGTAGCTGTTTGTTGAGTGGAAGCAACAGCTTGAGTTGATTGAGTAGAACCACCGTTCTTCATCATTCCGCAGCTGACTGCTATCACAGCCGCTGCAACTAATACAAAGATCTTTTTCATTTTTTTGTTTGTTTTATCGTTCAAATAATCGTAATAGTTTCATTTTGGACTTACCTGCTTCGCCGGTGTAAGGGTGTTCGCGAAGCGAGAGGTTGAAATGCGTGCGCCCTTTGAGCACGGTCTGGGGGTGTGTGAACTCTCTAAAACCCCATTCACCGTGATATGCGCCCATACCGGAATGCCCCGTACCGTTGAACGGTACACCTTTCACCATCATATGGATACACACCTCGTTGATACAACCGCCGCCGAACTGCTGCGTCTGCATCACACGATTCGCCCAACGCATATTCTTCGTAAATACATACATCGCCAGGGGATGTTCACGCTCCGCGATGATATCCATGAGACTATCGACTTCCGCGTCTTTGAACGGCACTATAGGCAGCAGCGGACAGAAGAGCTCGTGCTGCACGATATGTTCGTTGATATCGACGGGATAGATCATCGTCGGCGCATATTTGCGCGTTGCCTTGTCCCCTACTCCGCCGAACACGATCCGGTCGCGGTACTCGTCGGCTAAGTTCGCGCACTTGTCGTACGCCGCGTCGGTAATCAAGTTCGGGTACTCCTCGTTTTGCTCCGCATGTTCTCCGATTTGTGCCGTGAATGCCGCTTTCAGTTCCTTAATAAACGCCTTGGCTACTTCTTCGGCAACCGCGATCTGGTTGATATTGATACATATCTGTCCGGCGTTGAGCAACTTGAAAAAGGCAATCTTCCGTGCGGCATCTTTGAGGTCCGCATCTGCCCGTACGACGCACCAGTTACCGGTCTCTCCGCCGAGTTCGAGGGCTACCGGCGTCAGGTTCTTCGCCGCTTCGGCTAACACGTGTTTGCCAACCGACGGACTACCGGTGTAGAAAATCTTATCCCATCGTTGCGCCAGACACATGTCCGCTACGTCGTGACCGCCGTCAATGAGCGTCACATACTCCGGTGGGAACACTTCGGCAAAGAATTTCTTGAGCGCCGCCGTGCTGGCTGCGGACTTCGAACTGGACTTGATCACCACCGTGTTTCCGCCACACATAGCAGCTGCAACCACGCCTATCGTCAGCAAGATCGGGAAGTTAAACGGACTAATGACCAGCGTCACACCGTATGGCATCTTATAGACCTTCGTGAAGATACTCGGCCAGCACATCAAACCGCTGAAATGGATCTCCGGTCTTGCCCAGCGGCGCAGACCCGAAATCATCTCGTTCACTTCCGTGATAATGGGTCCTATGTCGCACAGGTAAGCCTCTAACTCACTTCTGCCGAGGTCTTTTTGCAGGGCGCTGATGAGTTCGTTCTGATGGGCTATCACGGCGGCCTTGAGGCGTTTGAGTTGTTTGATGCGCCATTTAATCGGCAGCGTCTCGCCTGTCCGGAAGAACTTCCGCTGTGCCGCCACGATGTCACGAATCTGTGATTCGTCATTTGTTATTGGTGATTGGTCATTGGTGATTTGGTCAAGTATCGTCTTGATATCCGCATTGCTGAGCGTCACGGGCGCGGAATAGTTAATCGAATCGGCAGCTATCATCGGTATCAGTTGCTCATGGTCACATGCCCGTACGGGCGATGCCAACTGATCCATTCCGCAGATCGACATCAGTTCGCGTATTGCTTGCAGAAATAATTCCGCTGCTTGCGCGTCATTCACCATCAGAGGTTTGTCAACCAATCCACAATACCGCGCCAATTCCGCATAGTGGTGCATACACGCGTCTTTCTGAAACTCAAGAACCGGCAGTAACATCAGTGAGATAGCCTGACCGTGCGAGAGGTGGTATTTGGCACCTATACTATGCGCAAAAGCATGTACATAACCCGCCAACTGCGTGTTGATGGCATTACCACCGTACATCGCCGCCTTCGCCATATTCAGCCGCGCCTCTTTCACCCCTTCATCCGTTAACCCGTTCACTCCTTCACTCGTTACCAACGGCAGATTCTCCAGAATCAACTTGATACCTTCCATGGACATCTTCATATCCTCTTCGTCCACGTCCGTATCGCTGATCGCCCCTTCGATACAATGACTCAGCGCATCGATACCGCACGCAGCGGTTACTGCCTTCGGGGCGTGGATGGTCAACTCACTGTCGTGCACCACGTCTGTCACTTTGAGTCCGATCAGTACCGTAGAGCCCTTAGCGCCTTGATCATTCGTCACTACCGCACCTACCGTCAGTTCAGCGCCAGTTCCGGCGGTCGAAGGAACCATGATCAGCGGCAACGTCTCTCCGGGGATGGGAAGGAACTTCAACAGCAGCGCTTTAACCGGCACATGCGGCATCTTACAACCCGCAGCAATCATCTTACAACTGTCCATCACACTACCGCCGCCAAGCGCTATGATCGCTTCCGCCTTCGTCTCCAAGGCCTGCCGGCGCCCCGCTTCGATGATCGCTATGTTCGGCTCCGAATGGATATCGCTAAAGAGCGTAGCGTTCACACCTGCCGATTGTAACGAATCAAGAATCGCCGTGTCATAACCCAGACCATGCAGCGTCTCGTCGGTGACCAACAACACTTGCCTGTAACCCGCTTTCTTGCATATGCCCCCTATCTCACGGCGCGCACCATTACCCGACGTCACCTCCGGTTCCGGCAACGGAATCGTGTGTATCACCTTCCCCGGCAAACGCCGGATCTGTTTCCTGAAATGGTAAGTATCCATAGCCACTCTATTTTGCGGTGCAAAGATAGTGTTTTTTTTGCAAATATGCAAATAAAAAGAGAAAAATCGCCCGTTTTGGACGATTTTTCCTTTTTTGTCCTCTTCGTTCTTTTCCAGAAATTTTATTCTGGGTCTTCAAATCTCAAAATCCGCTGCAAAGATAACACGCCTGTAAACAATGTGTATCACCAAAATTGTTCTTCACTCTTTATTAGTGTTGCGTAATTTTTGGTCAACATGTTTATATCTTATTGATATATAATTGTTTATGCGGATAATTTTGGGTAATTTTTGACTTATAAAAAATCCGGACGGTTAAAGGCGGAATAGAAATATAGAAGGAAAAGGCTGACGACTGACAGGCAGACACCCTTTCCGTAAAATACATACACCCATACGCGTGTGTATGAGTTTATAAAATAGGGTGTCAGCCGTCTGCCTGTCAGCCAATCCTGCAGTTCCTCTCCCGTCTGACCACCAAAAAATCTGCCACTAAAACGGGGTTTTAACGGGGTTTTGTCCTACTTAAGTCATTATTTTAACTATGAAAATCACTTTCGGGACTTTTTCCTTTCGCAGCGTCATTCGTTATGAGTGGAGCTATGACTGGAAAGGCGCCCACACCCGCGGCGGTGTCACCCACCAAGACCATCGAACCGTAAAAGCTATCTTTACCAAGCAATGATGAATGAAAGCGGACAAGTAGTGTTCATTTCGCCTGTCCTCTAAAGCCGGCAAAAAAAGACTGCAAGGAAAGACGCTGGGTTAAAAACAACCCTTTCGGCAACATCCGGACACCAAAACATCCAAACAAAGGAGACATCACACCGATGTCTCTTTTTTTTTATGCTTTTTAGCACAAAAACCCCTCCCAATATCACTAAAACGGCTAAAAATGCAAAAATATCGAAGATTTTTGCGTTTTTTCTTGCACATGTCGCAGAAAAGTGCTAACTTTGTGCGATTTTTGGCTCGCAACCCTGCGAAACCGCATAAAATGACATCCTAGGACTCCTAGGACACCTAGAACGACTAGAACAACTAGATAAACAAACCATTATAAAAACACAAATTTATGGCAGACAACAAAGTAAACATGTTAGCGGATTTTGCTCCGGTCTCCACACAAGTATGGAAGGACAAGATCATCGCTGACTTGAAAGGTGCCGACTTCGACAAGAAGTTGGTATGGCGCACGCCGGAAGGATTCAACGTGCAGCCGTTCTACCGCCGTGAGGACCTCAAAGGCCTGAAGACCACCGTCTCTGCGCCCGGTCAGTTCCCCTACGTTCGCGGTACGCGTACAAACAACGAATGGGCAATCCGCCAGAACATCTGCGCTTGCAAGAACGCTCGCAAGGCGAATGCGAAAGCGCTGGAGGTGCTCAACAAAGGTATCACGTCCCTCGGTTTCTGTCTCGACAAAGACAAACTGACGTACAATTTCATCAAAACGCTGCTCAACGGCGTTTATGCACCGGCTGTAGCCATCAACTTCTCCATCTGCGCTTGCGCAGCGCCGAAGCTGGCGAACATCCTCGTGCGTTACTACGGCCGTATGGGTTATGACACCAAAGGCCTCATCGGTTCGATCAACGTCGATCCGATCAAGAACATGCTCCTCAAGGGCAAAGCTCTGACCCGTGAGCAGGTATCTCAGAAGATCGCGGAGACCGTCAAAGCAGCCAAGTCGCTGCCGGGTTACCGCGTAGTAGGCGTCAACAGCGTCATCCTCAATAACTCCGGCGCTTATGCTGCTCAGGAGCTCGCGTACGCTCTCGCATGGGGTGCCGAGTACATGACGATGCTCACCGAAGCCGGTGTACCTAACTACCGCGCTGCCAATGCTATCCGTTTCAATATGGGTATCGGCGGTAACTATTTCATGGAGATAGCTAAGTTCCGCGCAGGCCGTCTGCTGTGGGCAAAGATCGTTGAGGCATACAAAGACCCGATCTTCACCACCGCTCTCCGCAACGCCGCTAAGATGAACGTCAGCGCAGAGACCAGCCGTTTCAACATGACCATCTTCGACGCGTATGTGAACCTGCTTCGTTCGCAGACTGAGACCATGAGTGCGGCTCTCGCAGGTGTCGATGAGATCACCGTCACGCCGTTCGACATCACCTACGAGCGTCCGACGGATTTCTCCGAGCGTATCGCCCGTAACCAGCAGCTGCTGCTCAAGGAAGAGGCACATTTCGATAAGGTCGTTGACCCCGCAGCGGGTTCGTACTACCTCGAGAACCTTACCGCTTCTATCGCTGCCGAGGCATGGAAGCAGTTCCTCGACATCCAGGAGCGCGGCGGTATGTATCAGCTCGTTTCCGAAGGTAAGGTACAAGAGCACATGGCGGCTAACCTCAAAGCGCGTCTCGCTGACGTCGCTAAACGCAAAGAGGTGCTGCTCGGTTCCAACCAGTTCCCGAACTTCACCGAGAAAGCCGGCAAGAAGATCAAAGCCGATGCCGGTGCTTGCAGCTCCATTTGCACCTGCAAGACGGATAAGAAGCAGGCTGCTTGCGGCTGCGGTAGTTCTTGCGAGAACGCACTTCCGACCCTGCCAGTAGCACGGGCTGCCGAAGAGTTCGAGGCACTTCGTCTCGAAACGGAAGCTGCCAAGAAACAACCCGTTGCTTTCATGCTGACCATCGGTAACCTCGCTATGCGTATTGCGCGTGCGCAGTTCAGTTGTAACTTCCTCGCCTGCGCGGGATATAAAGTCATTGACAACAACGGCTTTGCTACCATCGCCGAAGGTATCAAGGCGGCCCGCAAGGCGAAAGCGGACATCATCGTCCTCTGTTCGTCTGACGACGAGTACGCAACCCTCGCGCCGAAGGCATGGAAGAAGTTGCAGGGCAAGAAAGAGCTCTTCATCGTTGCCGGTGCTCCGGCGTGCATGGAGGACCTCCAGAAGCTCGGCATCCAGAACTTCATCCACGTCCGTTGCAACGTCCTCGAGACACTCAAATCGTTTAACCAACAACTGCTGAAGAAATAATTGAAAATTATAAAGATTATACCTTCGCCGGCAATCGCGCCTTTAGCGCTTATGAGTTCCGCACACCACCGCGCCGCTTACAAATAAATTTGCACGTCGCGCCAGCGTACGTACCTCACATCCAAAGGATGTAATTGCCGCCGAAGGAGAAAATATTAATTATAAAATCATCGCTACGAAGAATTATTTTTAATATAATCTATTTTTGAAAAGATACAAAGTATCGTGGATTTGGATTAAGTATTAGCAGCGGGAGCTTGCTCACTGATGATAATAATTAAGCCAAGGACACAGAACGATGAAATCGTTTTTTCAAAAATATATAATTAATATAATTTTCTAAAACACATACAATTATGAAACCAGATTTCAAACAAATTGATATCAAGCAAGTTTCGGCCAGCAAGGTTGTTGGCCCGAACAACGCCGACTGGCAGACGCCGGAGCTCATCGACGTCAAGCCGATCTACACCAAAGAGGACCTCAAAGGCATGGAGCACCTCGACTACGTCTCCGGTATTCCGCCCTTCCTCCGTGGCCCGTACAGCGCCATGTATCCTCTCCGCCCTTGGACCATCCGTCAGTACGCCGGATTCTCCACCGCAGAGGAGTCCAACGCTTTCTACCGCCGTAACCTCGCCTCCGGTCAGAAAGGTCTGTCCGTGGCCTTCGACCTCCCGACCCACCGCGGCTACAACGCCGATAACATGCGCGTGATCGGTGACGTCGGAAAAGCCGGTGTGTCCATCTGCTCGCTGGAGGATATGAAAGTCCTCTTCGCAGGCATCCCATTGAACAAGATGTCTGTCTCCATGACCATGAACGGCGCCGTGCTGCCGATCCTCGCGTTCTATATCAACGCCGGACTGGAGCAGGGTGCCAAACTCGAGGAGATGGCAGGTACCATCCAGAACGATATCCTCAAGGAGTTCATGGTACGTAACACCTATATCTACCCGCCTAAGTTCTCCATGAAGATCATCGCCGACATCTTTGAATATACCTCGCAGAACATGCCTAAGTTCAACTCCATCTCCATCTCCGGTTACCACATGCAGGAGGCCGGTGCTACGGCAGATATCGAGTTGGCTTACACGCTTGCCGACGGTATGGAGTACCTCCGCGCAGGTGTCAACGCCGGCATGGATGTGGATACGTTCGCGCCGCGTCTCTCCTTCTTCTGGGCAATCGGTATGAACCATTTCATGGAGATTGCCAAGATGCGTGCAGGCCGTATGCTCTGGGCGAAGATTGTCAAGTCTTTCGGTGCCAAGAACCCCAAATCCATGGCGCTCCGTACGCACAGCCAGACCTCCGGTTGGTCGCTCACCGAGCAGGACCCGTTCAACAACGTCGGTCGTACCTGTATCGAAGCTATGGGCGCCGCACTCGGTCACACCCAGTCGCTCCACACCAACGCACTCGACGAGGCTATCGCGCTGCCGACGGACTTCTCCGCGCGTATCGCACGTAACACCCAGATCTACATCCAGGAAGAGACCAAGGTCTGCAAGGAGATCGACCCGTGGGGCGGTTCCTACTACGTAGAGACCCTCACGCAGGAACTCATGGAGAAAGCGTGGGCACATATCCAAGAGATCGAGAAACTCGGCGGTATGGCAGCAGCTATCGAGACCGGTATTCCTAAGATGCGTATCGAGGAAGCAGCCGCTCGTACACAGGCGCGTATCGACTCCGGCAAACAGAAGATCATCGGTATCAACGAGTATCGTTTGGAGCACGAAGACCCGATCGACATCCTCGAGATCGATAACACCGCCGTGCGTGAGCAGCAGGTAGCCCGCCTCAACGAACTCCGTGCTAACCGCGACGAGAAAGCCGTACAGGCTGCCCTCGCTGAGATCACCGAGTCCGTACAGAAATGGGCTGACGGCGGTAAGGGTGAGAACCTCCTCGCACTCGCTGTCAAAGCAGCCGGTCTCCGCGCTTCGCTCGGCGAGATCTCCGACGCGTGCGAGAAAGTCGTAGGACGTTATAAAGCAACCATCAGAACTATTTCAGGCGTGTACGCTTCAGGTACTAAGAACGACGATAACTTTCAGGAAGCTTGTCGTCTCACGGCAGAGTTTGCCAAGAAAGAAGGTCGTCAACCCCGTATCATGATTGCTAAAATGGGACAGGACGGCCATGATCGTGGCGCCAAAGTGGTAGCCACCGGTTATGCCGATTGCGGCTTTGATGTCGATATGGGACCCTTGTTCCAGACTCCGGCAGAGGCAGCTAAACAGGCGGTGGAGAACGACGTCCATGTACTGGGTGTCTCTTCGCTTGCGGCAGGTCACAAGACCCTCATTCCGCAGGTCATCGAGGAGCTCAAGAAACTCGGCCGTCCGGATATCATGGTCACCGCCGGTGGTGTCATCCCCGCGCAGGACTACGACTTCCTCTACAAAGCCGGCGTTGCCGCCATCTTCGGTCCTGGCACCCCGGTTGCATACTCCGCTAAAGTGGTTATGCAATTATTGATGCAAGAGTAATTCTTGTCTCTCTCGGATAATTGAGGGCTGGTTACCTTTGGGTTCCAGCCCTCTTTATTTTTGCCATTCCTCGTCTCGAAAATGAGTATCTCAACCGACAAATATTTATTTAAGTCGCTTCGCTCCAAAAAAGGGGGGAAAGAGAAGCGCTTCGCTTATTTCATAGCATGTATCGGTCGGATGTTAACATTTTTGCATAGTAGTTCGCTGTGTTTGTATTCTTTGCCTTTCCTCGTGTTGGCTTGCGGTGTAGGCGGATTACCGCTGCGCCGGTACTCTCTCCACGTTCGTGCCGTTTGGGTTCTCGTGTACGTCTCTATTTCATATTCGCCCGTCCGTAAACGAGAACGGAGCGACTCTTGTGAGCCGCTCCAATTCTCATTTCTTCACTCCCTGGTATTCTTCCACGGTTTTGCTACTAATCGTAGTAGTCGTCTTGGTGCTGTCGCCTACCTGCGTGTAGGTCGCGGTCGTGCTGATCGTGCGCCACGCTTTGCAGCTCGTCATGCCCGCACACACCGCCATGCTAATCAGCATAGCTGATAGTAAGATAAACTTTCTCATTTTGTTTGGCTTTTTGGTTAATAAAATCAATGATTTGTTGCTTGCCGAATGCGCTTACCAGGACACATCCCGTTGAGTGTTCCGGCTTTGTGCCGGTGTGTATACGGATGCCGCTCCGTTTAGGTACGCCGCACACCAGCGGCAGTATCTTTTTGAACTTAGGCGACATCGTATTCTTTAGTTCGTACGTCCCTTCGGGGATGAGGTAATCGCTGTTTTCAAGCGTTGCGCAAACGACTTTATCTGCGCCTATCGGTATGGTGGCTGTGCCGCGTACCGCCTTGTTATCCTTGCTCGTTCTGATTAGGTGGATGATTGCCATTTTTATTACGGTATTTGTACGTGTAATCAATTCCAAACAGGGCTCCTGCAAAGGTTGCAACTTCGCCAAACCCTATGAGCAAACTCTCGTGGATTTG
>Ga0310694_10000159_pt1 | contig 100409 bp, 135 predicted proteins | sample 174DNAGHGhighgp2_FD_203884 | JGI IMG/M metagenome (GOLD analysis project Ga0310694, IMG submission 203884) | Sheep rumen microbial communities from Palmerston North, Manawatu-Wanganui, New Zealand - 1742 DNA GHGhigh gp2 (v2) (version 2) | ecosystem: Host-associated > Mammals > Digestive...
GGCGGCGGCAGTTTGCTGTCGCGCCCTGCGCCCTGCGGCGTGCGCCCTGCGGCGTGCGCCCTGCGGCGTGCCGCTGTCGCGCATTTTAAGGCGGCAAATAGGCAAAAAGAGGGCGCGCCGCTGTATGGCGGCGCGCCCTGCTAAAATGCGCGTATTTTGCGTTATATGCGCTCACAGAAGCGTCAGCAATTCAATAAAGGTTTTATCGGCAATGTCTGCCGCTTCAAGTTTTGGATACTGCGCCGCGACAGCATCACGCGCGGCGGCTGTTGCTTTTTTCAATGCGCGATTTACTGCGTCTTTACTGATATTTAGCGCGGCGGCGGCTTCCCTATATGATGCGCCCTGATAGACTAAACGCGCGGCGTTTTGTACGGATGGCGTCAAATCTTTTAACAGCGCGTCAGCGGCGGCAGTAAACTCGCCTTTTAATGCTTCTGCGCGGCGCGTTTTGCACTTGCGCGCGGCGGCGGCTTTCACGGCGGCGGCTGTTGCTTCTGCTTCTGTCCATTGCACGGCGGCGGCGGCGGCTGTTGCTTCAATGCTATGCGGCGCGGCGGCTGTCAGCGCGGCGGCAAAATGCACGGCAAGGCGTGCGCGATGCTGTTGTACGGTCTGATACTTTACGCCCATTTTAACGGCGGCAGGGCGTACAGCACCGCAGGTTTTCCACAGGGCTGTCAAGGCGCGCTTCTGCGCGGCTGTTATGCTGTCAGCAAACAGCGGCAAGGCGGCGGCAATATTCGCGGCGCGGCGGCTGTCATATTCGCGCGCGCTGTCGGTATTGTCGGCGATATCCTGCGGCAGTTCTTCAAGCGACAGCGGCGGCGCGGCGGCTTCTGCGCGTACTGCTTTTATCTGCCCCATATACGCAGATACAGCGGCGGCGTGCGTTGAAGCGGCGGCGGCGGCGGCTTCTGCATCATAACGCGCGCCCTGCAAAACGGCGGCGTGCGTATTTGCGGCGGCTTCTGCGGCGGCGGCTGTCAAATCTGCTAAATCTGCATCGTCTGCCCATTTTGCGGCGCGCGCGGCGGCGTACAAACGACATTGTAACGGCGTACCCTGCCGCATCATTTGCGCGCGTATTGTTGCAAGCGCGGCGCGGCGTGCTTCCGTCTGCATCATTCGCGCATCAGCGGCGGCGGCTTCTGCGGCGGCGCGGCGTGCTTTTTTTGCTTCTGCGTACTGCGGCGCATCTTCTCTTACACCTTTATATACGGCGGCGGCTTCTGCCGCTTCTGCGGCGGCTTCTGCGGCGGCGGCAATATTGTACACGGCGTTTATGCGCTGTACAGAATTGTCTGTATCTGCGTACAGCATCGCAACAACAGCGGCGGCGTGACGGCGTGCGGCGGCAAGCGCGGCGGCAGGGCGTGCCGGAATAGGTTTTATACCTAATGAATAACAGAAGCAGGGCGCGGCTTCTTCTTTCGCTTCTTCTGCCGCTGTCAGCGCGGCGGCGCGTGCAAGCGCGGCGCGTGCTGTTGCTGTTGCTTCTGCTTCTGTACCTGCGGCGGCTTCTGCGGCGGCGGCGGCGCGTGCCGCTTCTGCGGCAAGGCGGCGCGCGCGGCGTGATTTGTCGGTATGAAGATACACTAAAACAATAACTTCAGTATCAGACAGCAGGGCGCGGCGTTTTGTTTGGGCGAGCAGTACGCGCGCTCCTGCCGCTTCTGCCTTTTCGCGCAGTTTACGCGCGGCGGCGCGTTCTGCTTTACAGATATTAAAGGCGGCGCGTGCGGCTTCCTTTTTTTCTTCTTCTGCCGCTGTCAGTTTGTCAAGCGCGGCGGCGGCTTTTTTCGCGGCGGCTGTATCTGTCGCGGCAAGCGCGGCGGCGGCTTCTGTCAGCGCGTGCGCTTCCTTCTGCGCGGCGCGTGCTGTTTCAAGTGCAAGCGCGGCGCGTGCGGCGGCGGCTTCTGCATCCTGCGCGCGTGCTTCTGTTTGCGCGGCTTCTTCTTCAAGTGCAAGAAGCGCGCGGCGTGCTTCTTCTTGTACTTTTACGGCGGCGGCGCGGCGTGCTTCTTCAAGCGCGGCGGCTGTAGGCAGGGCGCGGCGTGCATCGCGTGCGGCAAGCGCGGCAATTATGCGCGCGGCAGTTTGCAGGGCAAGGCGTGCGGCAGGGCGTGCGGCTTCTGCTGTTTGCAGGGCGTGCAGGGTAATGCTGTTTTTCATTTTTCTTCCTCTTTCCGTCTGCGCGTGCGGCGCAGACAATAAAATTTTGTGCGGCGTTTGTGCCGCCGTATGATATTATAGCAAATCTTTTTCGATTTGTCAAAACTTTTTTTCGGCGGCGGCGAAAGTGCTTTTTTTTCGCTTCAGCACATACGGCGGTAGTTATGGTATTTTCGACGATCTGAAGCAGGGAAAGACCCACAGGCGTCTCTCCTCCCACCTAACCCCTCCCCAAAATCCACGCCCTCCCAACGCCCGTAACTCCTTGCGCTGCAAGGCCGCCGGTGAGCCAGCAGAGTAAAAATGAACGATCAGCTGCTGCCTTCGAAATCGTCGGCTTTTAGAGGTAACAACGCCATCAACATCATTTCGTCTTTTTGTCCGGACAGGCGGTCCGGTGCCCGGTTCTCCAGTGAAAAAAGTTAGAAGAAATTTGCCCGAAACGCTTGACAATTATAGCACATTGGATTATACTATTAGTAGGGCGGAAGCCCACATCCCGGCTGTCGGCCCGACGAGACTGTTGGTACGCACGACACCTCGTCACAGTACCGCGCCTGCGGCGGCTAACGCAGGCAGCTGACAGCCGGGGCACCCGGGTAGGTTTTAAACCATTTTTAACCTCTGGAAGACACACCCGGGCACCCGGGTCGCAGGAGCGACGAAGTCGGGTTTCTGACAGCCCCGCAACTGTGCTTTCTTATGTACAACCAGAGATTGTTTTTCTCTTTAAGGCCGTGGCCGCTATCCCTTGTGCCACAAGGATTCTTTTTTCATTTTACAACCCTCATGGTTGTAAAACGTTGTAAACCCCTGTTTTGGACACCCGCTATTTTTACTTCGAATTTCACTCTCACTGCTTTTGGAGGTGTGTATCATGGCAGTCATTCTTGAACACGATAACTCCCGCTTTGGAACCGGTGGCAGCATCAACCTCGCCGCCTTGAAAGGGAACAACGCTCGCCGGAACGCTACCGGACTCATCGCCCCCGCCGCTCAGGAGACAAAGAGCACCGTCCTCGAGGAGCACTCCGCTGAGCCTATTAAGAACATGGAGGATATCATCCGCATCTCTCAGTTCCTAATCGAGAACGAACGGTATCGCGATAATATGCTCTTCATCGTCGGGATCAACTTTGGGCTGCGTGCGTCCGACTTGCTCGAGCTTCGGTTTTTTAACCTTATCACAGACTCGTTCGCTTTCCGCGACTGCTTCCCGGTGTTTGAGAAGAAGACTCGCCACACGCGTAAGCGTAAGCGCAACCGCTACGTCACTATCAATAACGCAGTCGTCGACGCCGTCACGCTTTATCTGGAACATACCCCCGGCGTTACGCTCTCCGATTATATGTTTACCTCGGAGAGTAACCACGGGGCGAATAAGGGGGAACCGCTCACCGCCTGGTCGGTCAACCGTATCCTGAAGGGTATCGCCCGGGATCTCGGTATCACCACCCGCGTCAGCACCCATACGCTTCGTAAGACCTTCGGTTATCATCAGATGGTCATGGGCGGAAACAGTCAGCGCACCCTGCTTCTGCTTCAGAAGATCTACGGCCACTCGACTCCCGCCCAGACTCTGGAGTATATCGGTATCACCGACGAGGAAATCTCCGAAGCTTATAACCGCCTGAACCTCGGCTCGTCCACCGCGAACTACCTCGTTGACTCGCGTATGGTAGAACGCGATGCCGAGGTCGGATGAAGATTGGGGGGTGATTGAATGTATATAGAGTGGAGTCACGACTTAGAGTGGGGTCACGACATAAATTACGACTTAGAGTGGGGTCACGACATAAATTATGCCCACAATACTGCCACTACTGTCACTACTCCCACTACTGCCACTGCCACCGGTAGTGGATTGTCGGGATGGTTGGATTCGGCTTCGACAATTCTGTATCCGACAAACGATTGGCGGCACGCCGCCGAATTGTTTCGGCAGTCCGGTGCGGGGCTGTGGTTATTTAACGAGGACAGTGGAAAGGTGACGACGATAAATTGGGTTGACGACTCGTTCGCCCCCGCGTCGCCCGAAGAGGTCGCTGAACTGTACGCGTGAGAGGAGGGGCCGGATGCCAGTTTCAAATGAGACCCTTAACCTGTTTTTGCATGTAGTAGAGGACTATAATATTTCTGCTGAAGATTTCGGGTCGTTGGTGACGCAATGGGTTAACATCGCTTCGGCCGTTGACGCAGAGCCAGTTGTCGACGATTTTAAACCAGCCTCCATGCGGAAACTGAAGAGGCTGTATGAATAGGGGGTAGGGTTCAATGACTTCAGATGAATTGGATAAGATGAGTGTGTGTCAGCTCGCCGAACACATAGAGTATCTCATCTGGAAGCTGCGCTATAAGATGCACGAGGAGGTATTTTATAACGATGTGCTACAGGATGATGGCAAGTATGCCAGATGGCTGGCTGAATACTTCGACGACATTGACAGGGCGGAAATGCTAATCGCTGCATTTTCCGAATGGGATAACATCAAAACATCGTACGAAGTGAACCGTACGGGTGAATTATGAGAGGAGGCGTATAATGGCCGAAAACAGAGATATGAGGTGTGTTGCGCCTGGGGGCGCCGGTAGTCAGGGTAACATCAGTATGGTGATGTCTCATTACCAGTGGGAGGGCGACACGCTCCTCGAAGATATGAGCTTAGAGATACGCGACGAGCGCGACCGCGTGATATCGGAGCTGGTGTGTAACCACTTCCAAATCGATTTGAGCGACCTCGGAGAGTGGGCAAAGCAGAAGAAAATGGGTCGGCAACAAGTGTACGACGGTATCGTGCTCGGTACGCCGGACGGACGCGAGTTTTACGTCAGAGATATTCCGGCATTCGAAGAGGTGCGGGCAGAGATTTACGACAAAGAAACGATTGTAAGGGACGCCACGGTTACGATATGGGAGAACACTAAGACCGGGGCAGTATCGTTCGGCTGGAGCGGCGGGGAAGTCGCGGAGGACGAAAGTGGTACATGTATGTGACGCAGTGATGGGCTCCGGCAAGACCGAGAGCACTATCACATATATCAACGAGCACCGCGATTTTAAGTACGTTTATATCACCCCTTATCTCACTGAAGCGACGCGTATCAAAAAAGGGTGTCCCGACTTACACTTCGTAGAGCCGAGCAATAAGCTGAAAGAGTTCAACTTCAAGAAGACACTCCACACCGCAGCCCTCATTCGTGAAGGGCATAACATAGCGACTACCCACCAGGCGTTCAAGAACTACACTCACGAGACGCTCGAAGAGATACGCCGGCAGGGATACGTTCTCATAATAGACGAAAATGTCGACGTGCTTGAATCATTTGAGTTTCACCCCGACGATTTGCAGCTGGCTCTCGACGCGGGGTACGTTGCGGAGAATGATTCGATATACAGGATCTCCGAGCGGGGAGATATATATAAAGGAAGCGCGTTGCGCGATATGTTTAGCCTGCTCCGTTCACGCGAGCTTATGAAAGTGGTTGACGGCAAAGACAACAGCCTCTTCTTTTGGGCTCTTCCGCCCGACTTGCTCACTTCGTTCCGCGAGGTGTTCATCCTGACGTATCTGTTCAGTGGGCAGAGTCTGCATCACTTTATGAAGATATACGACATCCCATACGAGTATATCGGTATTGAGAAAACGGACAGCGGGTTCAGGTTCGGGCCATACCCGGGATATACACCGGATTACATATCCCATCTTGGCGAGAAGTTACATATTCTCGACAACGATAAGTTGAACGGGGTTGGGGACGACCCTTACGCCCTCTCGATGAGCTGGTATGAGAGAGGGGGCGACGGTGTGGCTCAGCTCCGCAGGAACGTTGCGAATTGCTACAATAATATATGGCGCGACGTGCCCGCGGATAAACGGCTCTGGGGTGCTTACAACGGGGCATATAAGAAGATAAAGGGCAAGGGGTATGCGCGGTCGTTTCTGACGTTCAATGCGAAGGCGACCAACGCATATCGTGATAAAGACTGTCTGGTTTACATCGTAAACCTTTTCATGAACGTGAACGAGAAAAAGTTCTATACGCTGCACGGCCTCGAAGTGGACGAAGACAGGTTCGCTCTTTCCACGATGATACAGTGGATATGGCGGTCGGCGATCAGGGAGGGAGGCGAGGTTAGCCTTTACATCCCCAGCAAGCGAATGCGCAGTCTGCTTGAAGGGTGGATTGAGCGTGTCGCAAAGGAAGGAAACACGGTCTATGAACGTTAACGTTTGCGAGCGGTGTCTGTATGTGGACGGGTGCGAAGGCAGTGAAGACGGATGCGAATGGTTTCTTGACATCTATGCCGACGTCGTCGACGAATCTGATTACATACCGAGCAGGGAAGAGTTCTCAAGGCGTTTTATGAGAATTCCGCCCGACGGCGATGACCCCGCCGACATCAGAAGATGACCCGAAAATTTCTTTTTTTAGTCAGCCAAAAACAATTATAGCACGATTGGGGTGATTTGTATCAGCAAACAACTCGCGTGTCAGAAATTCATCTTGAAGCTGAACAGCTCACGGCTGCGCAACTCACGGTGGAAGCTGACTCTGCCGCTTCAGGAAGCGCGAAGGAACGACGAGGTGATTTCAATCGCCGACAGTCAAATCCTTCGCTGGATAGACGAACTTAACGGGGTGACTGACGCGGACGCGCAGGCGCGCACGATAAAGAGCGCGATAAGAAGACTGCGCAACGAGGAGAACAGTGTAAAGAACAAGCGCGAGATACGCCAGCTTTACGAAGATCTCGACCGCCTTCAGTTTCAGCCCGACTATATGTGCCTGATTATCGACAGGGAAAAGGATTACTACAGAGCCTGTCGTGGGTTCACAATAAACAACGTAAGATACCGAAGACTACTCGGTACTAATGGCGGCATCAAGAACTCTACAATCGTCTTTGTCAGTGAAAGACTCGTGGACGAATTACGACGCCGCATAGAAAATGACAGAGACCCCGGCAAAGAGCTCGTGCCTGCAAAGCTCGAGGCGTACAAAGCGCTCACATGCAGCGCCTCGGTTCCGGTGTCTATGCCGAACGGGGTTATCGTCGTAGACGATGTAAACACAACATTCCGGTCGGATATCATCTATCTCACCGACGAGATAGCCGGCGAACCGCTTATGGAAACAAAGCGTGGCGAAGAGGTAACGATAGATGCGTCCGACGGCTGCGGGATAATGCTTCCGTCGCTTGCGGAAAGGTGGAGCCGGGAGCTGGGGCTCGGATATACTGTGTCGGGACTCAACACGAGATGGTCATTCGAGAAGGGTATGGTATTCACATTCGACTTCTTGGACTTTGCCGATAAGGTCGCAGGCAAGTATACCGTTACAGATGCCTGGGGTGTTGAGAGAGACGTCAGGGATGCAGAGCTGATACTCACTACTTCAATGCTGAAGTTGTGGGACAGCTACTCAAGCATAGAGGACTACGTGGAGAAATCTACGCGTAACGGGTATACGATAGGTATAGCAAAGACGTGCCCTGAAGAACTTGAGAATGAGCGGAGTCTGAACTATCAGTTCATCCAGCCCTTTGACTTATCGGAAGATGACGTTGACCGGCTCATAGAGCCGACGATGAGCGAAATATACGACGTGTTGACCGGAGACTGGCGTAGCGCGATAGTATTCTTAAAAGGAAGCGTTCTCAACGAGAACAACGTCGCGCGAGCGCCCAACGATTTTGTAAAAGGGATAATGATAGACCCCGCCCTCCACGACGACCCGTTTGTCTTGAACTCCATTTATCAAATGATAAAGAACAGGATTAACGAGGCGAAGGTGGGGGTCTGCAAGATTCACGGCAACTACTCGATAGTTTCGGGAGATCCGTATCTCCTGTGCGAGTCCTTCTTCGGGCTTGAACCAAGAGGGCTGCTCAGGCCGGGAGAGATTTACAACCGCTATTGGGCGGACAGAGAAAGCGACGAGCTGATTTGCTTCCGCGCCCCGATGAGCTGCGCGGAGAACATAAGGAGGGTAGTCCCAACAAGGTCAGAGGCTGTGCGTTACTGGTATCAGTATATGAACTCCTGTACGGTATTCAACGGGTGGGATACGGCGTGCATTGCACTCAATGGGTGTGATTATGATGGCGACCTTGTAATGTTGACCGACAATCCGGTCTTACTTGAGAGGTTCCGCGAACTGCCGGCTTTGATGTGCGTACAGCGCAAGGCAACCAAGACGGTGCCCACAGAAGAGGATTTTATCCGTTCCAACATCGAGAGTTTTGGAAATGAGATAGGCCAGACGACCAACTGGATAACGAGTATGTACGAGGTGCGCTCGGGATACAAGCGCGGCTCGAAGGAATATGAAACGCTGTCATACAGAATAAGATGTGGGCAGCTCTACCAGCAGAATGCAATAGACAAGGCAAAGGGCATCGTGTGCAAGCCGATGCCGAAGACGTGGTATAACCGCCACGAGATCAACACAATAGAGGACGAGCAAGAACGTTCGTTCAACAAAAGCATTGCCGCGGACCGGAAGCCGTACTTTATGAGGTACATCTACCCGGCGCTGATGAAGCAGTATCGCAACTATGTTAAGAACTGCGAGTGCAACGCATACCGAGAGTTCGGGATTGGGTTGGACGAGCTAACATCGTTGCCCGCGGAAGAAATGACAGACCGCCAGAGAGAATTCGTATACTACTACTATAAGGGGATGCCGGTCGGCATAAACGACTGCGTAATGAACCTTATATGTAAGAAGTTCGAAGATAAGTTCGACAGGTTCGGCGCAAAGCGTAACGGCGGTGTGGAGTTTGACTACAGGCGACTGAAGTGCCCCGGAGTAGAATACAGTGTGCGGCAGTATCAGTCGATAGAAAAAATATACAAAGATTATAATCGAAGAGTGAAAAGCTTCGCGGTGTTTCAGAAATACGAGGGCGTAGACGAATACGACTCGCTCAGCGCGAAGATAACGATGGACGAAGAGTTCCGAAAAGAGTGCGATATGATTTGCCCCGACCGGCACGCGCTCTGTAATATAATTTTGGATATGTGCTACCGCAAGGCGTCGACCAAATCCTTCGCGTGGTCGATGTGCGGGAGAGAAATGATAGAGAACCTGCTGGCGAATAACGGCGGAGTCGCGAGTTACCCCGAGTTGGACGAGGACGGAGACTTCGAGTTTGGCGGCAGCAGATTTACAATTAAAACGGTGGAGGTGTCTGCATGACAATCGTGCTTGACGAAAACGCTTGGGCGCAGGAGATGATAGCCAACAGGACGCTCGGGAAGAAAGCGTTTGAAACGTTATCCCGAGTGGCGAGGTACTATCTTGATGAGGGGATGTCGCGTCGGGACGCACGTATGCGTCTTGACACGTTTCTCACCCAGTGTGACCCGACGGCGTCGCTCTCTAAATGGAGCGACACTCTTGACTTCGCGGTAAAGCGCGCGCTGAAAAGCACGGCGCTGAAGATTGACTGTATCATTGTGACCGTTCCTGAAATGGAAAAGATAGACAGCTTGGAGAGCCGGCAGATAAGGCGGCTCGCATTCACGCTACTGTGCCTATCGAAATATTGGGACGCGGTCAACTCCCGTGGCGACCATTGGGTTAACAGCGAGCAAAGAGAGATAATGAAGATGGCTAACATCAACACTTCGTTAAAAAGACAGAGCCTGATGTACGGAGCGCTGCGCAAACTCGGTATGGTCGAGTTCTCGCGCAAGGTGGACAATACGAATGTGCGCGTCACTTTTGCTGAGGCCGGAGAGCCAGCGTTGAAAATAACAGACTTTCGCAATCTTGGGTTTCAGTATCTTCGTTATCACGGCGAACCGTACTTCGAATGTCAAAATTGCGGAATAGTGACAAAACGCGTGGGCGGCGCAAATTCGAGAGGGCGCCCTCAAAAATACTGCAAGGATTGCGCGAATGAGGTGGCGGTCAAACAGAGAGTAGACTGGGTAATGAGGATGCGCGGATAGAATATAGGGCGGGGCGGGAAAAACGCCCCGCCTTTATTTGTGCGGGTTTTTGTATTTGTTGAAAAAAAATAACGCCCAGAATCCCTATATATAAAGGGCTGAGAGACTTTTGATGGAGTGTTATTATGAAGGGGATAAGCACATTTCGCCTCTTTAATTTTTTTGAACGAAAGGAAAAGTTTGTTTGATACCTATCAACAAAGAGGAGAGCGCGGCTCTCAGAGAAAGGTTCCCCAATCTTTACGTCGTCAGAACGATGAAACAGTGTTCTGACAGACACCGCTATTATATGGAGGAGCAGCCGAGCGCGGTTCGCTTTCTGCGTATAATGCGCGGCGAGCCCGTTAAGAACAATAAGAAGGGAGGGGAACGTCATTCTGATCGAAAGAAGACCCGGTGAGAGTGAGCTTGAATATCATCGCAGGCTCGTCTATGGAAAGCTCGTGGACAAGACTCTCGGAGACGTTGATTACGCCGAAATAGCCGAAGCAGTATATGGCAAGCCTTATGCAAGCGACGTTGCCAGACGGATGCTGTATGGCAGCCGAAATACGCTCGAACTGCTCGATAAAGAAAGCGTCAACGCTCTTACCGACAATGAGGTCATCGATGAAATCGAATCGAAGACCAGAGAACTTCGGGCCGAGCGGCAGAAGTTTTTTGACCAGAGACGCGAACTTAATAAAAATCTGACGGATATCAGCCGTCGGGAACACCTTTACGAAGCACTGGTTGACGCCGCCAACAAACTGCCGTACTCTCTCGAGGAGCTGTTTGGAACGGTTGAGCCGGTAACACCCGGTGGGGGGGACGGCATAGAGGCTGTGCTTGTTTTCAGCGACTGGCATTATGGCCTTGTCGCGGACAACGTATTCAATAAATATGACACACGCGTCTGCGTCGACAGGCTGCGCAACGTCATAGAAACAGCGGTAAGAAAGATTGCGCTTCATAAGGTGGAGCACTTGCATGTCATTGTACTTGGCGACCTGTTTCACGGAGCAATCCATACGAGCGCGAGGGTCGCTTCAGAAGAGCTTGTGTGCGACCAGCTGATGCAGGTGTCTGAGATACTTGCGGCAGCTTTGATTACTCTTTCGTCAGCGGTACCTGCAATGACAGTGTACACTACGTATGGCAATCACGGTCGGACTGTTCAAAATAAATCTGACAATATCCACCGTGATAATATGGAGCGTCTCGTTCCATGGTGGCTGCGCGAAAGACTGTCAAAGTATGAAACGATAGACATTGCACCCGAGTCAGACTGCGAGTTCCTGGTGCTCAATGTGGCAGGTCACGACATCTGTGCAAGCCATGGCGACCTCGACCACGTTGGCTCATCCTCAAGAATGCTTCCCACTTTGCTTGACAGGAAGTATGATACGCAGATAGAATACATTATTCTCGGCGACAAACATCATCGTGAAAGTTTTGAAGAGATGGGTGTGACCTCATCCATATGTGGTTCACTGTGCGGTGTCGACGACTTTGCCAACTCAAAGCGTCTGTTCTCTACGCCTTCTCAGCTGATGCTGATTGTAGATCCACAGCGCGGCGTTGATGCAGAGTACCGTATTAAATGTAAATGAAAAGAACGTGCGTCATTTTTGAGCAATTATGCGGCAAAACTGTACATAATTGCTCAAGTTTTAAGAATTATATAAAGGAGTTTTACTGTGGCAAGAAAGACGCAAATGAATAAGATAACGACGCCTGAGCTCCTGTCGCGTATTAACTCCGAAAACAAGTCGCTGCTTAACGACTTCCTCGAATATCTGAGGTCAACTGGAAGGAGCGACGGAACGATAGCGTCGTACCAGAACGACATTGAAATCGCATTCGTGTGGAATCTTGAGCACAACGGCGACAAGTCGTTTGTCGAGTGGACGAAGCGTAATGTTATCGCATATCAAAACTGGCTGCTTAACACTAATAAGAACAGCCCCGCGCGAATCCGAAGGCTAAAGGCGGCACTGTCTTCAATGAGCAATTACATTGAGAACTTGCTCGACGACGAGTATCCGAACTTCAGGAATATCATCAACAAGATAGAGAGCCCTGCGAACGCACCCGTTCGCGAAAAAACGGTGCTGACGGATGAGCAGGTTAAGTCGATGCTCGACGCTTTAATAAAAAGGAACAGAATAAAGGCGGCCTGTTATATTGCGCTTGCCGCATACGGGGGAAGACGTAAGTCTGAAATATGCAGGTTTAGGGTCGACGATTTCGCCGACGACAAACTTGTGTGCGAGGGTTGCCTCTGGAAGAGCGCGCCGATTAAGACTAAGGGGCGTTCGCGTGGAAAGTTCATCCCCTGTTATACACTTGTTAAAAAGTTCAAGCCCTACCTCGATTTATGGCTGGCAGAAAGGAAACGTCTGGGTGTTGAAAGCGTGTGGCTTTTTCCAGCCGACGACAACCCCAACGAGATGCTGAAGATATCCACTGTCAATAGCTGGATGAAAACAGCCTCGAGGCTTTCGGGGCTCGATATATATACGCACAGCTTTCGCCATTTCTATACGACAATGTTATCTAACGAAGGGATACCCGACGGGGTAATCAAAGAGATACTGGGATGGGAAGATGTGTCGATGGTCGCAGTTTATAATGATAGGTCGACCGAAGATACGCTGGATATGTATTTCGGCGCGGATGGAGTAAAACGGAATGTCGCGAAGGGTCTGACCGATCTTTAACGGCGATGAATGAAAGGAAGGTTTTGTTTGAAAAAAGATGAATTCGCGATGCGGGTAGCTTCCGTGTTGCGTGACAAGAAGGCGAGGAAGCCGGTCAAGGCACAGAAGAGTGTCTTCCATATATCCGACGATGGGGGCAACTCCAAGGCGTTTGCCGTCACTGCGCCTGCCTCACAGGTGGCGTACACGATAGAAGACGTCAGAGTGATTCTCGACACCGCAATACAGGTCATAGAAGAACTTATCTGTCGCGGCGACGAGCTGAGTGTCCGCGGGTTCGGAACGCTCGGAGTGAAGTATCGCGAGGCGCGGAAGACGAAGGTGCCCGGCACCGAGGACTGGGTCGATATACAGGGGCATTACACCCCCAAGTTCATTGCGGGCAACACACTGAAGATGTGCGCAAAGATATACGAGCTGTCTATGGGAGACAGAGACCCGGGAATGCCGCTCCCTCCGCCGTCATTTGACGAGGAGGTAGACACCTATGAGTTCGGAGATGAATCTTAAACTCGCGGGAGATTCCTCGATTTGTACCCGATGCGGTACGCGATATGACCAGCGCGGCGGTTATTTTTATCAGAGTCTTGCGAATACGCATAAGGGTATTGGCTGGATCCCGATATGCCGCGACTGCATAAACACTTTGTATAACACCTACCTCGCCCAGTGCGGAGACAAGAAGTGGGTCGTGCGGCAGCTTTGCCGCAAGCTCGATATCTACTGGAGCGAGAAGATATACGAGGCGGTCGAAAAACAGAATACGCCTCGCACGATGCTCTCCGCATATTTTCAGCGAGTACGTCAGGGAAGTTTCGCCGGCAAGTCGTACGACGATACTTTGTCAGAGGAGGGAACTCTGTGGAGTTTCATTCCTAATACTATCAAGCCCGCCCAGACTGATGGGGGAGAGGCGACGCCCGCAGTCTCCGAGGAAACAAAGAGGTTTTGGGGGCCGGGGTATTCCGACGATGATTATAGCGCGCTCGCTGATATATACGCCGAATTTGTTTCCAAACTGCCCGAAGGGGTCGATATGAACGATATGGGCACCGTTACCCTTGTAAAGCAGATTTGCGGATTGGAATTTGACATCGCACGCGACCGCGCAAGCGGGAAGTCTGTGGACAGGGCGGTCAGCACCCTAAACAGTTTACTTGGGTCAGCCAATCTCAAGCCGGCACAGAAGAAGCAAGAGGATGACGATAGCAACTACGTTAACACTCCGCTCGGGGTATGGCTGTATCGCTATGAAAACAAACGTCCTCTGCCAGAGGTAGAGGAAGACGCTAAGTCAAGGGATAAAATTTTAAAGTATGTATTTACCTGGCTCGGGCACGTTTGCAAGATGCTCGGCAAGAAAAACGGCTTCACCAAGTTATATGAGGATGAAGTCGAGCGGCTGCGTATCGAGCGGCCCGATATAGATGAAGACGACGATGAGGATTTCCTGATGGATATTTTCGAGGAGACCGACGTCGAGGATATGCCGGAGGACATCGACGATGACGAGAGCGCAGAAGATAGCTGAGGGGGCTGCCCGCTGGGGCGCGTACTACAGGCTTCACCCGGTACAGTTTGTTAAAGACTACTTACACATTAACTTACACCTGTTTCAAAAAATCATTATAACGATGATGTTCTGGAGCAGGGTTTTTATAGTTATAGGATATCGTGGTCTCGGAAAGACTTTTATCAGTGCGATTTATTGCGTTATTAGGTGCATCTTATATCCTGGCACTCGTGTATGCGTGGCGTCAGGTACTCGAGGACAGGCTTAGTAAAATAGGCCGCCTTCATAGTAATATGAAGGGTAATATCTATTGAATTGCTGGGACACCCTTAGAGCTGGACACCCTACAGCATACGTTTGAAAAATAGCGCTGTGCGATGGTTAAAAAGTGTACAGATTGGGCAATCAGCAGCCAAGCTCCGAACAGGAGAAGGTTCAACGACCATCCCATAGGGAGTAGTAGGACAAGCGACTGGTTCTGCGAAGCGGTAGACGTCCGGGAACGGATGAAGATATGGTCTGGTCTTTGCTGAAAGGCAAAGCATTCGGGTGGCGCCGAATAAAATTATTACTTAGGAGAGTTTGAAAAATGGCAACACCGATTGATTTGACCGGTAAAAGATTTGGACGCTTTGTTGTACTTTCCAGAGCGAAGAACAATAAGGAAGGCCGTACGATGTGGCGGTGTCTTTGCGACTGTGGCAACGAGAGGATTGTTCTCGGTAAAAGTCTCCGTAATGGGCACACCGCTTCTTGCGGATGTTTAAACAAGGAGCGTACAAGTGAAAGTTCGTTTAAAGATCGAACCGGAGAACGTTTTGGGATGTTAACAGTGATGGAACGAGCTGACGATTATGTCGCTCCGAACGGGAAACACCACGTTCGCTGGTTATGCAAATGCGACTGTGGAAACAGCACGGTTGTAGATGTCTGTCAGCTTGTTAAGGGCGGAACGAAGTCGTGCGGCTGCTGGAAATCCGAGGCATCTCGTCAAAGAATGACTACCCACGGCGGACGGAATGACCGACTTTATCACACATTCGCAAATATGAAAAATAGATGCTACAACCCCAACTCTAATGACTACAAGTATTACGGTGAACGTGGTATCAAAATATGTCAAGAATGGCTTGATAGTTATCAGTGTTTTAAAGAGTGGGCATATGCAAACGGATATAACGAAGACGCGCCTTGGGGTGAATGCACTATTGACAGAATAGATGTAAACGGCGACTATTCTCCTAACAATTGTCGGTGGGTTAGCATGAAAGAGCAAAGCTTAAACCGACGAAATGTAATAAATAAACACAACGATTTTAGTCCTCGAAAAGATACTTCAGGAGCTGAAACCACGCTCACCTGAACTTGCGGCCGAGCTTGACGACAGGGAGACCAAGGTTAACAACACGGTCGGCCAGGTCGTGTTCAAGAACACTTCGGTCATCAAGGTAGTCACGGCTTCGGACACCGCCAGAGGTAACCGTTGCAACGTGCTGCTTCTGGACGAGTTCCGCCTTCTGCCCAAAATTGTAATCGACACCGTTCTGAATAAGTTCCTCAACTACAGACGTATGCCACAATACGAGGAGCTCACGGAAGAAGAGCGCAAGGCGGAATACAACAAGGAAAAGAATTTAACGATGTATTTGAGTTCCGCTTATTTCAAAGATTCGTGGGCGTTCACCAAGTGCGAAGATGTTTTTGACGCAATGGTAAGCGGTAAGCGCCGTCAGTTTATCTGCGGCTTCCCATATCAGCTCGGACTTGAGGAAGGTATCCTCGATCCCGAACAGGTTCTTGACGAGATGAGCGAATCGAACTTCAACGAAATTTCGTGGATGATGGAAATGGGCGCGCTTTGGTATGGGTCTGAAGACGGCGCATTTTTTGATTATCCTTCAATATCAAAGAATAGGAAGATACTATTCCCGATGTTGCCGGATAGGCTGGCGTCACATCTACCCGGTGCCCCAGAGGTACGTATCGTGCCCAAGGAGAACGGGGTTAAGCGAATCCTCTCCGCCGACATAGCGCTGATGTCAAGTAGGAAGAACAATAACGACGCCACGTCGATTATCATAAATCAGCTTGTTCCCACCAAGGCGGGGCGGCTAACCAGCAACATCCTCTACGCGGAAACGCACGAAGGGTTGCGGACGGACGACCAGGCACTCATCATACGAAAACTCTACGACGAGTTTGACTGCGATTATATCGCGCTGGACGCCATGGGTGTCGGTATGGGAATATACGATGCTCTGTCCAAGGATATGCTCGACCCGGAGACGGGTGAAGTTTATCCTGCGCTGTCGTGTATCAATAACACGGAAATGGCAGCGAGATGCGTCAACCCGAATGCGGAAAAGGTTATATGGTCAATAAAGGCTGATCCTAACTTCAACTCGCGCTGCGCTATGGCTCTGCGCGAAGGTTTCCGCAATGGGCGTATCAGGCTGCTTCAGTCTGAGCTTGACGCTATGGGTTCGCTTAGCGAACTCAAAGGTTTCAACTCGTTGAGCGAAAGCGAACGGGTAATGATACTTAATCCATACATCCAAACAACGCTTCTGATTGATGAGCTGACCAAGCTTCAGCACGAGGAGGCGAACAATAAAATTAAAATTTACGAGAAGGCGGGAATGCGAAAAGACCGCTACTCCTCTCTGCTTTACAACTATTATGTCGCAATGCAGGTCGAGCAGCGTATGAATCGCAGGTCGTATATCGACGAACACGTATCGGAGATGTTCGTTATTAAACCGCCGTCTAAAAGAGAAAGGAGGACAGTAGAGGGACGTGGAAGATATTAAGGACAAAAGGAACCCTTTGCCCGCGCAATCCGAGACGGCCGTTATAACCGGAACGCTTGGGGGCAATATGAATGAAGAGAAATTCGTTCAGCTTTTCACGAATATGAACCATATACGGTTCAATGATCCCAACCGGTGGATGCGATGGTCGTTTCTTACCAAATATACAAAGGCTGACATCGTGCGTTATTTGCGCGACCCGCAGCCTAACGCGAGCAATCTGAGAAAAGCGATACGTTATATCTATGGCGCAAGCCCGCACTTCCGCAGAGTCATCCAGTATTTTGCGGGGTTGACTGATTTTGCTTATATCATAGAGCCGTACCGTATCGATCCTCGTAAGGCCAACATTAAGACGGTCAACTCCAACTATCGCAAAACGCTCAATATGCTGTCGTCCATGGGCATCCCGACGCAGTTCCCGAAGATACTGACGGTCTGCTTGAGGGAGGACGTGTTCTACGGAACAATCTGGGCAACCGAGGATAATATCACCATTCAGCAACTGCCCAGCGACTACTGTACCATATCGACAATTGAGGGCAACGTCTTCAACGTCGAGTTTGACTTTTCGTATTTCGACACACACGGTGATTTGCTTGATTATTACCCCGTTGAGTTCCGCGACAAGTACGAAGATTATAAACGCGAGCGGCTGAACAGGTGGCGCGAACTTGAGGCTCCCACTTCGTTTGCAATCAAGTGCAACGCCGACATCCCCGAATATCCTCTTCCGCCCTTCGCCGGAATACTGCGCGAAGTGTTTGAGCTTGAGGATTATAAGCAGCTTAAAATGGAAAAGGTGGAGCAAGAGAACTACGCCCTGCTTTCGATGAAGCTTCCGATGGATGACGACGGCAAGTGGCTGCTTGACTACGATAAGGCAAAGGACTTCTGGTATAACCTCGACAGCGTGCTGCCGGATATGATAGGCTCGGTGCTTACACCGATGGATATCGACAAGATAAGCTTTGAGAAAACAAACAACGGGGATAGCGACACAATAACCGACGCGGAACAGAGCTTGTTCACGGCGGCTGGCGTTTCATCGCTGCTGTTCAATAACCCGAAAGCTTCGGCGAACGCGCTTCTGCTGTCCATCAAAGCCGACCAGTGTATGACTTACGGCATCGTAAAGTCTATCGGCGATATGGTCAACAGGTACATTCAGTCCAAACCTTTTGGTAAGAACTTCAAGGTCACGTTCCTCGACACCTCTCCGTTCAACCGGAAGGAAGTCGGCGACGCATATCTCAAGGCGGCGACCTACGGCATCCCGACGATAAGCGCATACGCTGCGTCACAGGGTATCGGTCAGGCCGAGCTTGATACGATGAGCTTCCTTGAAAGCGACGTGCTGGGGCTGCAGGATATGTTCAGGCCAATCCAGTCTTCGTCGCAGATGAGCTCCGAAGACCTCGAAGGCGGCGGTGCAACCGACGAGGGTGGCGCTCCTCCGAAAGATATGGAGGATCTCACCGAGTCCGGCGAGCAGAACCGGGAGGACGCGTAATGGGAAAATTTGTTTGCGTCTTTACTGAAAAAGACAGAGGGGCGGTGCTGAAGGCCGGTTTTCGTCCGGTTACCGGCGATTCGCGCCAAATCTGCTTTATATTTATTAACGACCCGTCGATTGAATTTGACTGGTCGAAAACAGACCACGTCTTTACCGACGTGCTTTGTTTTTGATGGGAGGCGATACCAATGAACAATTCACTTGTTGTTACATTTGATTCGTCCCTCACCGAACTGTGTGAGAAGAACAGCTCCTTCGACTCCGCTGTGATGCGCATCGCGTATCCGGGTTTGAACCGGAACGGAAGCGATATTTCAAAAGCGGCATTTGAGAAGGCGCTGCCTTCAATATACAATACGCCCGTCGTCGCTCACTACATAAGAGAAGACGACGCGCTTGGCGGACACGATATCGAAATCGTGAAGAACGGCGACGGAGACTTTGAGATAGTTAATCTCACTACGCCGGTCGGGGTTATCCCTGAATCCGCAAACGTTTGGTGGGAAACTGTTGAAGAGGACGACGGAACTGAAAGGGAATATCTGCACGCAGAGGTGCTTCTGTGGAAGCGCCAGGAGGCGTACAGAAAAATAAAAGAGGACGGAATAACGTCGCAGTCGATGGAAATTAACGTCAAGGACGGCGCAGTCACGGACGGCGTTTATTACATTACCGATTTTGAATTCACGGCGTTCGCGCTTATTGGCGTGGAGCCCTGCTTTGAGAGCGCTTCGCTTGAATTTTCGGCGAAGGAGTTCAAGGCGCAGCTCGCAGAAATGATGAAAGATTTGCGCGAGTCTTATACTCTGGTCACTTCCTCGCAAGAGGATGCTGATATACACCCACACTCAACGCTGACGGAAGGAGGAAATGCTAAGTTGGACAACGAAGTTGAAAACGTCGTTGAAACCGAGGAGCCGACCGAGCTCGCGACGGAGCCTGTAATTGAGCCCGAAGCAGAGCCCGAGACCGGAGCCGGAGACCCTGAGTCAGCGGAGCCGGAAACGGCAGAGACGGAAGCTGCTGAACCCGAAGCGTCGGAAGATGCTGAAGGCGAAGAGGCCGACGACGAAAAAGGTGAGAACTTTGAACTCACCAGCAACATCAACGAGGCGATTGACGAAGCGCTTTACGCGGTGAAATACACCGATGCGTGGGGCGACGAATGGCCTCGCTACTGCTACGTCGACAGCGACGTTGAGAAGATGGAAGTCTACGCTTTTGACCATCTCGATTGGCACATCTACGGCTTCCCGTTCACCATGGACGGAGACCGCGCGGTAATCGATTTCGAGAATGGCGTGCGCAAGAAATGGGCGCTCGTAGACTTTGACGAAGGCGAGTCGGTCGACGATGATATCACGAACGGTATGTTCGCAAGAATTTCGTCGAATCTCGAGAAAGCGACGAATGCTTTTAAAGAGATGGCCGATAAGACGGTCGAGCTCGAGGCTTCGCTCAACGAGCTTGCCGAGTTCAAGAAGAACGTTGAAGACGAACAGAATCGCGCTGCGCGCGAAGGCGTCTTCGAGCAGTTCCCGGATCTTTCCGGAAACGAGGAGTTTGAAGCGCTCAGAGACAATTGCGACGGAATCGACGTAGAGGCTCTTACTGAGAAGTGCTACGCGATTCGCGGCCGGGCACACACCCCCGCTAAGTTTGCATTTGAACCCAAGGCGGTCAAACTTAAAGTGGACAAATCGTCCAAAGAAGACAGTGTACAAGACGAGCCGTACGGCGGCATAGTCGAAAAGTACATCAATAAATAATTTTATCAGGAGGAAACTACTATGGCTTACGCAGTTGTTCGTACGGACAATATGCAGGGTACGGACGTTCGCGAAGGTCTCGTTTCTATCGAGTATCTTGGCAGCAACGGTTCCACCCCCACTGCAATCGAGAACGGTAACGTTCTTAAAATCGGCGGCCTGAAGGAAGGCGAGAGAGAAGTTCGCGTTGGCGCAGCTGTCGCTGCTAACGACGCTCTGAACGCAATCTGCCTCGTTGCTTCTCCTGAGGTCACCTATGACCCCAGACAGAAGGCACTTGACCAGTTCAGAAACGAAGCGGGCGAAATCGCTCGTGGATACAGAATCCACTCCGGAGACATCTTCTCCGTGACCAAAGAGGCTCTCGCTGGTGCTGAGAACCCCGCAGTCGGCAACGTTGTTGAACTCGCTGCCGGCACCAAACTCAATGTAGCTGCTTCGGCTACCTCCGGTTCCACCGTTGTCGGAACTATTATCGCTATCGACCAGACCGCGAAGTACAAATACTTCGTGATTCAGGTTGCCTAATCGGAAGGGGGAAGAAAATAATGACTGACATGACGAACATTGTTAAGCTTGCGATAGACAATCGCAGGGGTTCCGTCGAGAAGTATTCCCTCGCGGATTCCAATAAGGCGCTCAGAGAAGCGCTCATCGAGGTCAACAACGGTAAGACCTCCCTTGATATCAAGGCTATTCGTGACGGCAAGTGCCCTGAGCTCTTTGGCTTCATCGAAACCGTTATCTCCAGCTCCATCTATGATGAACTCCAGAACGATGACTACTTCATGAGCCTCGTTGATATGAGAAATATCGCGATGGGCGACGAGAACATCTTCCTCGTTGAAGACGCTGACCTTTACGTCGTTGACGACGCTGCTCGCGGCACGCTCGGCATCAGACGTCAGAGACTCGGCGGCCCGACCGAGGTTCCCGTTCCCACGAAGATGAAGCTCGTGAGAATCTACGAGGAACTCGACCGCGTTCTCGCGGGCCGTGTTGACTGGAACGTCTTCATCGACAAGGCGATCAAGTCCTTCCGTCTCCAGCTCCTCAACGACGTTTACTCGCTGTGGGCTGACGCTACCAACTCCGACATCGGCGGCACGACCTTCTATCCGACGGCCGGCGCTTACAACGAAGGCACGCTCCTCACCCTCATCGAGCACGTTGAGGCAGCTGCTGGCGGCAAGACCGCTACCATCATCGGTACGAAGGCTGCTCTCCGCAACCTCGCACCCGCTCTCATCTCCGATCAGGGCAAGGAAGACATCTACAACATGGGTTACGTTGGCAAGTTCTACGGTTCTCCTGTTGTTGCTGTTCCTCAGCGCCACAAAGTCGGCACGACCAACTTCGTGTTCGACGACAAGAAGATGACCATCGTTGCTGGCGACAGCAAGCCGATTAAAGTCGTTATCGAAGGCGACCCGATTATGGTCACCAGAGATCCGTTCTCCAATGCTGACATGACGCACGAGTTCTACTACGGCGAGAGAGTCGGTATGGGTCTGGTTCTGTCCGGCGGAAACGGCGGCTACGGCATCTACGATATGCACACTGACTGATAATCGTAATACGTTCAAATTCAATAGGGGCGTCGGTCCGCCGGCGCCCCTCCGAATGAAAGGGGAATTTTATGGCAGCAACCAAATCTAATACTTCGACGAGCGCAAAGAAAACGACGGCAAAGAAGCCTGCGGCCAAGACGGCTGCAAAGCCCAAGGCCTCTCCGGCAGTAAATCCGGTAGAGAAGGCTCCCGTCGCTGAAGCTCCGGTCGCACGTCCGACCGCAAAAGAAATCGACGTCAACCAGTACGTTACGGTTCGTAACGGGTTCCACGGGCATCTGGTCTACAAGAGCTCGCACACCGGAGAGCTGTTCGAGTGGGACGAGTTTGGGGAGGAGCAGGAAATGCAGCTTCTCGAACTGCGCAACGCTAAGAACAGCGCGAAAGGTTTCTTCCGCAACAACTGGTTTATGTTTGACGAACCGTGGATAATCGACTACCTCGGTGTCGGTAAATTTTATCAGCACGCTCTTAATCTCGACGAGTTCAAGAGCCTGTTTGATAAGACGCCCGAAGAGGTCGCGATGATTATCTCCGATATGTCCGACGGACAGAAGAGGACTGTTGTTTATCTCGCTGCGGAGAAAATCCGCAACGGCGAGATTGACTCGCGCAAGATGATTGCGACGCTGGAAAATGCGCTGAATGTGAAGCTTGTCGAAAGTTAAGGAGGTCGACCATGGCCGTCTCTTACGACATTTTCGTCGGCGCCTTTTTAGGCAAAATCGCCGAATTCGACTTTGCCGAAATGGGAGATACGGCGCGTGAAGCAGTGACCGATGGGTTTCTGCGTCGCGCCGTAATCGAATTCGGAAAGGTCTGTAAATACGACCTTACGGGTGCGGCCAACGATGAGACGAGAGAGTTCGAGATAGATATCGCCGAGGGTGATTTGGACGAGCTCGTAAACATCGTCTCGGAAGGTATGGTCGTACAATGGCTGAAGCCGTTCGTGTACCGGCAGGAATCGTTGGAGAACGTACTTAATACGCGTGATTTTACGCTGTATTCTCCTGCCGAACTTCTTATGCGTGTCGGGAACGCATACGCGAAGTCCCAGTCGGACTTCACGCAGATGGTACGCGAATACTCATATAACCACGGAGACTTGACGTCGCTTCATATATGACGTTCGAAACTTCTGTGGGCGCGGAAATGGAGGATGGCCTCCTGTGCGCATATTTCCGTCGTCTCGTAGATCTGATATTCAAGATTCTCCCGATGCGCGAGGACGGGGACGAAACGTTGCCGGTTTACGTACGCAGCCTGCAAATCGACCTTGCCGGCCTGTACGCGTTCGTCCCTCAGCTCCAAGAGGAGCCTACGTACTTATCTCTCCTGTCAATAATGCAGTATTTTTGCGACAACCCAGATGCGCCTGTGTCTGAGATACGGCGCGAAGTGTTTAAGGCAATAAACATCTGCAAGCGGCTCTGTGCCGAGTTCCGCTCGGACGAGCGGAGAAAGGAGGAGCGTTAAGTTGGGAATCTGGGACGTATACGACGAAAGGATGGCGATACGCGGCGAGACGCGCCGCGAGACCGCGCTGAAGCGCGAGAAGCGAACGCTTAATAGCAAAGTACCCAACAGTCTCTCCTATCAGTGCGTGACACTGTTTGACCGGGAACACGGGTATAACATCTCCAGCGATGAGATGCTGAGCGGAGCTATTCAGCAAAACGTCGCCATCATCAACTCCGACAACTTAAATGAAAAGATGATATTCTCGCTGCCCGATGAGGATTTCGAGCAAGGCAGCCTTGTATCGTGGATGGACAACTACTGGATAATTACAGAGTTGGACGCCAACAAAACCGTTTATACGCGAGCGAAAATGATTCAATGTAACTATCTGCTGAAGTGGGTGTCGGCAGAGGGTAACATCATTGAGCAGTGGAGCATCGTGGAAGACGGAACGAAATTAAAGCATACGCCGGTATGCAATAGTTTGGTGCACGGGAAACTGTGCGCATAAAGAACTCCTTTAATTGCTGGAAACTCCTTAGAGCTGAACGACCACAGCGTAGAAATGAAATAGGTTCAAACGCGATGGTATAAGAAATGTTCAGATTGGACAATCAGCAGCCAAGCCGCGAACAGCGGAAGGTTCAACGACTATCCCGGACGTGGGAGTAGGAGCAAGCGCTCCGAAATGGGGAGCCCTAAACTTCGGCTTTGCCGAGGCATGGTGAAGATATAGTCTACACTGCACAGAAATGTGTAGAGACCAGATGGTCGGACGAGTTTAGCAAACTCGAATTATGCAAACTACAAAAACAAATAAGAGGTGATGGATGTGAAGGCAAACTGGTGTGTTTATGCCCATATCAATAAAATAAATGGCAAAATCTATGTTGGCATAACTTCTAAGACAAAGCCCGAGCATCGCTGGAATTCGGGGCGTGGATACAAAGAGAATCCGCACTTTTACCAGGCTATCCAGAAATATGGGTGGGATGGGTTTGAGCATATTGTTCTTTTCCGTTATCTCGACGAAGCGTCAGCCAAACAGATTGAGTGTAAGTTCATTAAAGAATGGCAGACACAGGATCGAAGGTTTGGGTACAATATGACTTCCGGCGGAGACGGGACGCCCAATTATCATCCTTCTGCCGAAACCCGTTCTAAGTTGTCAGCAGCAAGAAGGCGCGAGAATCTCTCGGAGGAAACTTTGAAGAGACGCTCTGAGGGACTGCGAGGCAGAAACTTTACCGAGGAGCATAAAAGAAAGATAGGGGAAGGTAACAGCAAACCACTTCTTATGTTTGATAAATCTGGAAATTTTTTGAGGCGGCTTAAATCAGCACGCGAAGCTGAGGAGACGTTTGGTATTTCACACGCTCACATTTCTCAGTGTTGTAATGGCTGGCGCCAAAGTGCCGGCGGTTATAAATGGCAGTTTGCATAATAATTCTTAATAAATGGATCTCACCGGCGAATATGAGGATAGAAACTTTATCGTGACCCGCGGCGACTCGCGTATTGCGGTTACCGTGGCAAGAAACGCCGAGACTGCGAAGCTCGGCAGAACAAACAGATTCATTATTGACGACCCCGCGTCACAGGTGCAGCTTTCGTACCTGCTGACCAAGCCGCTTAAACTCGGCTGGTCGTTCAACGATTACGGCGCTTACAAGTTTGTCATGCAGGAGGTCAACTCGACCAAGGATGACAACTTCGAGCTTCAGATTGCTGATTACTATAAATATTTCCCGCAGAGCGGGTCGGGTTCTTCCGGCGGAACGGACGGCTCTTCGAGTGCCGGAGGCGATGCCGGGACCGGCAACAGTGGCTCGACGCCGACAGGCAGCGGGAACGGAAGAGAGGGGTGGCTGTAATTGAATCTGTCTGAACTGTACAACTACAAAGCTCAGCTTATGAAAGATTTGCTGAGCGACGAACAAATTGTCAACCTAATCGACCACGAACACGAATTCGAGGATCCGAGGGAGCTTGCCTACAAACGCGTCTTCCCGTACGAATATGTCCCCGATACGGCGGAGCACGGCGTTACATACGTCTGCTTTGACGTTGACGTGCTCGAGTCGTTTAATAAAACGTTCCTTTTACCCACTCTGCCTATTTGGGTCTTTTCTCATCGCAGCCTGCTGCGCCTTCCGGAAGGCGGTGTGCGGACAGACGAACTCTGTTCTCTTATCGATCAGAAGATTAACGGCAGCAGATTCTACGGGCTCGGTGAACTTAACCTGTATTCGGTCAAGCGCTTTGCGCCGATGACGGACTATCAGGGGAAGTATATGATTTACAGGGCAAAAGAGTGGAACAGAACGTATGACCCGAACAGGGCGACCCCTGCCAACAGACGGGAGGGAGTTTGATTGGGCAGCGTTAATTTGCTTTACCAACGCTCCGTCCCCGTTAACGATAAGATAAGTATCATCATACCGACGCTTGGCGAGGTACTCGAAGACGAGGATAAGTATTATTCTCTGGTTTCGTTATTCACCGCTATGCCAATCGACTTTATGGTGGAGCTTGACGACGCAGGGGTTGATTTCACAACAATTAACGAATGGGAACTTTTTCTGCTTTTATTTCCCGGTATACGCGAAGAGGATACTTCAAAAATCCTCGGCGGCGTTGACCTGACCAAGTTTGAGAGGGCTGTCAATACCGAAAACGATGAGCTGGTCGTTATCGACAGGGAGAATGATATCGTAATAGACAGGGCTATCATGCAACAGATAGCATCGTGGCTCCGCAAGGTACACCATCTTTCTCAAGACCAGCGCAAGCCCGGAAACGAAGAGGGTAAAAAGTATCTCATTGAACGCGCCCGCAAAAAACGAGCGCGTGACAAAAAAAAGAAACGGGCATCACAGCTCGAAACGCTCATAGTCGCGCTGGTAAACACAGAGCAATTCAAATACAACTACGAGACGGTTCTCGACCTGAGCATGTATCAGTTTAACGAGAGCGTCGCGCAGATAATGCATAAAGTCGACTATGATAACAGAATGCGGGGTGTCTATGCGGGCACCATCGACACAAAACATTTAAGCCAGGATGATCTCCAATGGCTTTATCACAAATAAATATGGAGGAAACTACTATGATTCCTGATCTGGTACTCACCAGCATTGAGACTATCAGTGCTTTTGAACTTTCCGGAGCTGGCGGGGCATATAAATGGACTCTTGACGAGCTTCAGAACGCTACCATCGCCCAGTCTCAGGAAACGCAGGACGTTACCGGCAGACAGGGCAGGCTTCTCAACACGCTGAAGCGCAATAAGTCAGTGACGATTTCTGCCACGAACGGTCTTGTTTCCGGCGGTCTGCTTGAGACTCAGACGGGCGGAACGTTCTCCACGAAGACCACGCAGGTTCTGTGGACGGACTATCTCACTGTCGGGGCTGCTCACGACGCTACGACTTCGTATAAAGCGGTTGGAACTGCCGGCTCGGAAATCGAGGCGCTTTATATCCGTAACGCGGATGGATCTCTCGGGGCTAAGCTTGAGCAGGTTGCTTCTACCGTTGCGACGGGCAAGTTCACATATACCCCTAACACCAAGAAGCTTCAGTTCCACACCGATGTCGCTGAGGGAACCGAGATTGTTTGCTTCTACAAACGAAACATCTCTGCCGACGTCCTTGAAAACAGAAGCGAGAACTATTCCGGCAAGTGCGCTCTCTACATCGACGCGCTTGCAGAGGATAACTGCTCGAACATTTACCACGTTCAGATTTACGTCCCGAAGGCCGACTTCTCCGGCGAATTCTCGCTTGAATTCGGCGACAGCCAGGCGGTTCATTCGTTTGAGGCGGTCGCTCAGGCCGGCGCTTGCGGCAATGCGGACTATCTGTGGACGTACACTGTATTCGGCGAAAACACTGCTGACGCCTGATTACCCTAAGGAGGTATTTCTATGATCCCTGATCTTGTTTTGACAAGCATTGAAACTATCAGTGCTTTCGAACTTGCAGGAGCTGGCGGAGCATATAAATGGAATCTTGACGAACTGCAGAATGCCACGCTTGCTCAGTCTCAGGAAACGCAGGACGTTACCGGCAGACAGGGCAGGCTTCTCAACACGCTGAAGCGCAATAAGTCAGTGACGATTTCTGCCACGAACGGTCTTGTTTCCGGCGGTCTGCTTGAGACTCAGACGGGCGGAACGTTCTCCACGAAGACCACGCAGGTTCTGTGGACGGACTATCTTACCATTCTGACTACAGGCACGGGTGCGCCCTACGCTGACACGACGTATGTGGCGGTCGGTTCTACGGGCGCTGAAATTGAGGCGCTTTACACACGAAATCCCGACGGATCTCTGGGAACTAAGTGGACACAGGTCGCCCAAGACCCGACGAGTAACCAGTTCGCTTACGCACCCAGCACACGACGTCTGACATTCGGTAACGGGATGAGTGCCGGCAGCGAGGTCGTCTGCTTCTACAAGAGACAGATTTCCGCCGACGTTCTCGAAAACAGAAGCGAGAATTACTCGGGTAAGGCCGCTTTGTACATTGACGCCCTTGCAGAAGATAACTGCTCGAATGTTTACCACGTTCAAATATATGTTCCGAAAGCCGACTTTTCGGGTGAGTTTTCGCTTGAGTTTGGCGATAGCCAGGCGGTTCACTCATTCGAAGCGGTCGCCCAGGCGGGCGCCTGTGGAAACGCAGACTTTCTGTGGACGTACACCGTTTTCGGCGAAGGCACTGAAGACGTCTCTAACGGATGACGAGGTAACCGTGTATGAAAGGAACAAGAATTTGCAAGATTTGCGGTAAGGAGTATCCCTACTGCAAGACCCCTAATCCCAACAACGTTTTTCGGTATCAGGACGTGGCCTGCTGTCCCGAGCATGGCACCCAATATCTTCGAGAAGTGCTGATTGCGCGCGGGGAGCTCGTTGAGGGCGAACCGAAAAAGGCTTCGCCCAAAAAAGGCAAGAAGGCAAACCCTGAACCGGAACCCAAAGTTGTCGAAAGTCTCGAAGAAGAAGGCAAGGAAGATAAGGAGGGCGAATAATACCGCCCTCCCTTTGATAGCTCAATAGGCTGCATCGTAAGATGCAGCCTTCTTCTATCTCGCCCGGAGGACTTATGAAATCAAAAACGATAACAATAATAATTGACCAGGATGTGGTCGATAAGTACACCAAATATTACTTTGAGAATCACCCAAAGGCGCACGTTCCTCCGATTAAGCAACCGTATCACGAGAGTATCAACCAGTGGATGATTATGAAGCGAGCCGCGATGAACGGCTTGAAGCAGAAGTGGAAAAACTTCATCAAGTGGCTCGTCGCCGACCAAGGTTATTCTGACCTGCGCATCGAAAGATGCGAGATAGAGCAGCGCATCTACTATCCTACTGCGCGGCGGCACGACATCGATAACAGCGTGCCGAAGTTCATTCTCGACGGGCTTGTCGAGAGCGGGATGATAGTGGATGACGACTGTCGACACATCTACCGACTGACACTGGAGTGTTATACGGAAGCCGAAACGCCGAGAACGGAGTTGCGGGTAAAAATAAATAAAGAATGAAAGGAAACATTAAAATGGCAAAGAAAAGTACATCAAAGAGGATTTCTGTGAACGCGTTTGAGAAGGCGTGCGACACCATAGGCGATTACAAAGAAGAGCGAATTGTTAAATGGTGTGATTTGGAAATTAAAGTTTGTCCGACGCTGTCTATTGATTTGGTTGTTCAATATGTTACAGAAGTTGTCGCCGGCTGCTTCTTTGGAGAGAATGAAGAGTACCACCCCGAAGTGCGGGACTTTTTAAACTCGGCGGCCTTGTTAACTTATTACGCGAATATCACGCTCCCTTCGAACATGATTAAGGCATATGAGTTGGTAACAGCCGCCGAGGATTTGGTCAAGTTGGTGGAAAGTGAAATTAACCCGACTCAGTATGAGAGTATACAGAAAGCGATAGACAACCGCCTGAACAGTTATAACTCTATTGCAACTGCAATCGCCATTCGCCAACTCGAGACGGTTAGCGGCGCTGTGGAGGGACTTGAAGCTAAGTTTGCCGATATGTTTGGCGAAATTAGCGGCGGAGACCTATCTGCGGCAATTAAAGCCATTAGCGAAAATGGATTGAACGAAGAAGCGATTGTGAAGGCTGTTTTAGGGAACAGGCATGAAAGCAAGTATACGGATGACCTGAAATAGTGCACTCTCCACCTTGTGCTTTAAGATTTAAGCGGAGGGCATCAAAAAAAGTTGGCCTGTAAAGGATTGATAACACAATGGCATTTAACGCGGACGATTATATAAATAAAATGAAGGAAAGGGCGCAGGAAATTGCCGATCAAGTTTTGGAATGTATGAACGAAGCCACGCAGCGTGCGAGTGATCGGTACATCGAATTAGTTGACGAAAGAATACAGGAGTGTTTTAGAGACGCCGTAGCCGCATTTTACGACAATTATCAACCCAAATATTACGACAGAAATGAAAGCCTTTACGACATTCTGGACACAGAACTAACCGGGGAGTCATACTGGATTAGTTTCCATCCGGAAAATATGACTCCTTACCGTACTGGTTACACGGGAGAAGATGGGCTTTACCAGACAGTATTCAAAGAGGGTTGGCACGGCGGCGCAGCTTATGGAGAAGATCACCCGAGCCCCGGTGTACCACACTGGCGCACCCCAGAAGGTATATATAGGTATTGGGGACGTAGGGCAGCAAAGGCTGCTGATTCTCCGTTTGATGATTTTAAATATAGATTGCAAGATTATGCCGATGGTCTGGCACATGAAGACTTTCAGCGAATCTGGAGTGAGGAGAAGAGGTTGCTCGAAAGAGAGATACAACAAAAATTTGGTGCACGTATCACATAGATAATAACGGAAAGGGGGTACTGTGTTTATGGGCAAGGGTGTTGACGGTTTCGGCTTTGGTATACACAATGAAACCACCAACGAGGTTCACTTCAAAGTCGACGGCGAAGAAGAAATACGTCGACTAAATAGCGAATTAGACGCTGCCAATGAGCGTATTGCGAGATTAAATGACCAAATAGATGAGCTAAACGACGAGCTCGCCGAAACCAATTATGAGTTGGATAGAACCAAATCGCTTTCTGGGCTTGACGAAATGGAAACCAAATTGAACAAGTTTGAACAGACTGCAAGACAGACGGCAAGCGAGTTCAAAGCTTTCTTAACCATGGCCAATTTGAGTAATGAAGATGGGCGGTTTAATGGGATTTTTGCCCAAATTGCAGATGGCAGTTTAACTGCGTCTCAAGCTATAACTAAAGTAAAAACGGAATGGAGTCACTTGATAGACCTTAGTGGCGGCTCCAATGGCGGCGCACTTGACTCGGGGATGATTGCCTCATTTTCTGCAACCCTCGAGACGCTTTCTGCCACCGTATCCGAACTGTCAAGTCGTATGTCGGAGTTAGGGGCTGGCGGAGGCGGCGGGAGCGGCGGAGGCGGTAATCTGTCTGAAACTCTAACGCGGATTGCTATATCCGCGGAGAGTGCAGATGAAGAGACGCGTGGCGCTTACGAATCTATCGCCAAACTCGTAACCTCGTTAAATGATTTTGCGGGCATTGACGCGGGTGCCCTATCTGGGATTTCGCAGGCGTTTAAAAATATTGCCGCAATAGGTCAGGGTAGTTTTGGCACAAAGTCTGTCAATAATATTGTCTACCTGATACAGCAACTGCAAGCGCTGAGCTCTAAAGGAGTAAGCACTATCCACTTTGATTTAAGTGGGTTTGAAAACTTAAATGTACGGAAGACGTCGCTTAACAATCTTGCGACGTATTTGCCGCAATTAGCGAAGATAAACGTAGGCGCTCTCGATAAGCTATCAAAGGTCGACTTAACTAACTTTAATAATATTAAGGTTAGTAAGGGGTCTATAGAAGCGATAGCGAATCTGGCTGAATCATTACGTGAACTTAAGAACGTTCAGGGCGCTTCTGCTTCGAGTGATTCCGGTGGGATTACAGTTGGCGTTGCGAACGGTATTAACGAAGTCGCAGATGCCACGATGCGCCTGAACAGCGAAACAAAGCGAACCGGAGAAACGTTCGAAGAAACGACAAAGAAGTATTCGACTGCAGACAAAGTTTATTCCCAAACAATTAAAACTCGGACTGACGCTCAAGATAAAGCCAGCAAAGAAATAATTAACACAACCAACTACGAACAAGAGCGAATAAACAAGGAAAAAGAGGCCGCAGCGGAGCAGAAACATATAAGCGAAGAAAGCGCTGCGTGGGCTTGGAAAGAGGCTCAAGAGAGGAAGGCTGCCTCCAAGGTCACAGCGTCGGGATATCGTGAGTTAGCAAACGAAAGAAAAGAGGCTACGCGAGAAGAAAGAGAAAATCTCAAGGCCGTCGCTGATATGGAGAGGGCGGAGGAGCAGGAGCAGAAACGCCTTGCCCAAGATCGAGCGAAGGGCGAGGCGGCGACACGTAAAGGCGCCGAAGCGTACCGTAATATTGCTCAGTCTCTTAATGAGTTCACGCGGGCTCAGAACAGCAATAAGCCGGGCAGCCAAGAGGCGTATGCCACGCTCCAAAAGAATCAGGCTGCGCTTGATAAACTTGCTTCTCTGTATCAGCGCGGCAAGATAACCGGGGAGGGCTACGCACGCGCTGTTACCAACCTTAACGAACGCAACAAGGAATCAAATTTTATCCTTGAGCAAAACGGTGAGAATGTAAAGACATTCGGCGATAGGCTGTCCGAAACTGTTAAAAAGTTCTCTGCGTGGTTCAGTACGACGCGCATCATAATGGCGGCGTATCGCGCGGTCAAGCAAATGATTCAGGCTTCAATCGAGCTTGATTCTGCGTTTACCCAGCTGCAAATCGTCACTAAGGCGTCTGACGAAACAATGGCGCATTTTGCGGATACTATTGGGGATTCCGCAAAGCGCATCGGTTCAAGCATTACCGATTTGACGAATAGTGCAACGGTTTTCGCACGTCTGGGCTATTCGTTGAATGAGTCGGCGAAACTCGCCGAGTATTCAACGATGTTGCAGAACGTCGCAAACATCGACTCGAGTGCGGCGTCGGATGCGATTACTGCTATCCTCAAGGCGTATAGTTCTGAGATCGATATAGATAATATTGAATCCGTTATGGATAAACTGGTAGAAGTGGGTAACAACTACCCTATCAGCACGGCGCAGATTGCCGAAGGTATGAACAACGCTTCGTCAGCTCTTGCTGCTGCAAATAATTCGTTCGAAGAGTCGGTGGCGCTTTTAACAGCAGCCAATACGACAATCCAGAACGCCGCAAAAGCCTCAACAGGAATCCGTACGATAACCGCCAGACTTCGTAACACTAAGGCAGACCTGGAAGAACTTGGCGAGGATATGACCACATCCAAGTACGAGGATTTAGTTAAGGCACTTACTGACGCCAATGTCGCCCTACGCGATACAAACGGCGAATACAGAAGCACATACGATATCATGGTAGATATCGCCAAGCAGTGGGACAATATGACCGACATGGAGCAATCAGCGTTGGTTACCGAGGTCGCCGGCGTGAGAATGCAGTCCGTGTTCTTGTCGATAGTTCAAAACATTCAAGAAGCAACCGGTGCGATGGATTCGATGTCAAACAGCGCCGGCGCACTAACCACCGCATACGATATCTATCTCGACTCAGCACAGGGTAAAATTAACCAGTTTAAAGCGACGTTCCAGGATTTGGCACAGAATGTTGTGAAGAGCGACTGGATTGAAGATGTGGTCGAAGGGGCCCGTTGGTTAATCGAAGCACTTAACGGAATCCTTGGAGTCCTCACTAAAATTATTGACGCTTTGGGCGGGCTTAAAGTTGTAATCCCTGTTATAACAGGCCTTATTGCTCGGGCCACAATTTTAAAATCTATTCGGACGGTTAGTTCTTCATTGTCGGGATTGCAGAAGATAATTTTACTCGGTACTATGGGTGTTAAAGACGCTTCTGCTGCCCTAACGGCTATGGGTGGGGACCTCACTATGGTAACCGCCGAAATGGATGCCGCCCAGTTGAAAACCATGGGGTTTAGCACGGCCATGGGCAACCTCGGGAAAGGTATCGCCGCTTGGTTTAAGTCGGGCGGCTGGGTTGCCTTGGTAATTGCGGCAATCGCCCTCATCTCTAAGTTTATAGACAGCATACAAGAAAAAGCAAAACGCGCTGCCGAAGAGGCTAAGGAAAAATTTGTTACGGCAAAGTCCGAGCTTTCTGAGGCAACTGCTGAGTTTGAAGAGCTTACTAAAAAGGTTGCCGAGTATAAAGAGCGTATTAGCGAATTGGAAGAACTCGACAACCCGACATTCGTCGACGAGGAAGAGCTCGAGAAGTTGCGCGAAAGCGTCAGCCTGCTTGAAAGAGAAAAAGATCTTCAGGGAAAACGCAAGAATAGTGCAGAAGAAAACGTCCGATCGTCGTTCGTAAACAGTGCAGAGTCTTGGCTTAACACTAAAAGCGGCGATTTATTCGAGGCGCTCGGGATAGAAGCAGCGTGGGCTGGCGATATACCTAAAGCAATCGAACAGGATGGCAGTCGTTGGCGGAAATACAAGAGCAAAATTTCGGGGTTTGACTCTGCCGGCGAGTTCTGGAAAAGATTCTTCCTAAGAGCGGCAACATGGGGTATTTCTGACCAATTTATGACGGACACTACGTACGAGATATCCCCCCAACAAATAATCGACGACGCGAAGGACGCTTTGGGCGATTTGCAAACAGCATACTCAGACGCCCTGAAGTCTGGTAACGCCGATGCCGCTAAAGCGGCGAAAGCGCAGCTCGAAGCCTACGAGAATTATCTTGGCGGGATGCTGGATGATATCGCAGAATTGACTAACGGCATAGAGTGGATACCCAATCCCACAACGGAAAATCAAAAAAATGCGAACGAATACCTGCGCTTCTTGCGCAATGTCGAAGACTATTTCAATATTTTGCTTGACAAGACGGGGGGCGCCAAACTCGACGCTTTTAGCCGAATTATTGGTCAATATGGCGTAACCAATGAAGAGGATTTCTGGAGCGAATTTGAGTCGGGCTCGGATATCGCGCTCGCGATAACTGAGGATATGGAGGCTGTCGGATTATCCGTCGATGATGTCCGCGCCCTATTCGATTTCCTGGCTCAAAGGGGAAAAGATGACTTAGAGACCGTAGATGGCGCGGTTAAATCGCTTAAAGGGTCTCTTGAAAAGCTCAGCGGCGCCACAAGCGGACTTAACACCCTCGATAAAATCTTCACCGATATTGCGAACGGCAATGGATTTGACTTTTCTTCTCTGGTGGACTCCGGGTTCATTGAAACTTTCGGTCAATTCACCGATGAATTCAATCAATTTATCTGGACAGTATCGAACTCTCCCGACGACATAGACGCCTGTCGCAGTGCGTTTACCAACCTTACCAAAGCGTATTTAAGACAACTTGGCGTTACCGACGAGCTTAACGAAGACACACAGAAAACCATTGTCGGATTTTTAAATTCGATGGGTGTTCAAGCAACGCTTATTGAGTCGCTCGAACGTGTCGCTATCGCGAAACACGATGTAATCTCCAAGAAAATAATCACTGATTCTGACGTTCAGAATCTCATTAACGAAGCAAACGCTGCTGGGGCAACCGCTGCGTCTCTTGAAAGACTGCAAAAGGTTAAGACGCTTCTCGCCGACCCCAAGTATCAGGCGGTTGGTTCTCAGCAGTGGATGGCTGTGCAGAATTATGCAAAAACAATTCTTAACGAGCCGCTTGCATATGAAAAGCTAAAAATTGACGATTTCATTGGTGAATATACCGGCGGCAGCTCATACCAGTCATACCTTGATAGCGAGGCAAAAGCAGCCGAGAAGGCGGAAAGCGCTGCCGAGAAGTCTGCAGAGAAAGCCAAAACATGGTTTGATATTCAACTTGCCGAGCATAAGCATCGCGTTCAAATGGAACAAGAGACCGAGGCACAGTACCTCGCTTGGCTCGACAAAGCCTACAAGCGGGCGTACGCAGAGGGCATACACGATCTCGACGAATACCGCAAGTACGAAGAAGAGGTCTATGACGGCAGACAGAAACTTGCCGAAAACGCGCAAAGTGCTCTTGACAAGCTTGTAGACTATCGCAAGAAGATGCTCGAGCAAGAAGTCAGCGATCAGAAAGACGCGCTGAAGGAGCAGCTCGACGCTCTCAAAGATTTCTACGATAAGCAAAAAGAGATGCTTCAGGATTCGTTCGACGAAGAGGACTACCTGAGGGATCAGGAGGAGAAGCGTAAGAGCGTCACTGATATTGAGTTGAAACTCGCGCAGATTCGCGGCGATGATTCTGCCGCGGCTGCCAAGCGACGCGCCGAACTGAATCAACAGCTCAAAGAGGCCAAAGAGGAGCTGACCGATTTCGAGCGCGACCACGCGAGAGATGCGGCAACAAAACTGCTCGACGACGAGTATGCAAAGCAGGAAGAGGCGATTAACGCCAAAATCGACTCGCTCGATGAGAAGTATAAGAGCGCGAAAGAACTTTATGAAGAAGCGCTGCGCGATATCAAGAGCGGTTCCGTAAGTCTTTATCAAGAGATGATAGCCTGGAACGCCGAATACGGAGACGGCATCGACGATACTATCACAAGCGCCTGGGAGAACGCGTATAAGGCACTGCAGGATTACAAGACGCTTTACGGCAGTATGTTCGGAGGGGCAAACCTTGCGAACGCCACCGGGTATCGTTATCCCTCCGGCGGCGGCTATGCGAGCGGCACTTCGTGGGCTATTCCCGGACTGCGCGGCATAGACGAGGCGGGTTCGGAGACGATATTCGAATCTTCGAACGGGCGTAAGTACAAGATGTTCTCCGGCGGAGAAAAGGTACTAAACGCTCGAGCGAGCGACTTCCTTTACAGATTTGCAAACGGCGGTTCGCAATTGCTGGAGAAATTTGTACAGAAAGTCACCGGTAAAGTGCCCGAGGGTATCGGCTCGAGGGTGCAGACAAACGCCATCGAGATGGGCGATATTATTATTCAGGGTAATGCAGACCGCGAGACTATTTCGCAGATCAGACGCGAACAGCGTAAGGCGGTCGACTTTATGCTCAAAGAAATCAACAGTCTCAGTTATTGAGTTATGGGCGGCGTGAGTAACGCCGCCCGCTCAAATATAAAGAAAGGAGGGGCGTATTGGCAGAATTTTACGGGTCGCACTTTGAATATGGCGGCCAGAGCTCACGAAAGTACGGGCTGATTATCGCGATTGTCGACGCGGAGGAAAACCGGTCGATTGCGTCCGAGATGTCCGGCAAACTTATCTACAATAAAAAGAACACCCGTCACTACATTGTCAGCAACGATTACTCAAGCCCGACGTCCTTCGACGTAAACATAGTTACCGACGACGAGTGTATACTCCCGCCGGAACGCAGAAGAGAGATAGAACGCTGGCTCTTTAACAGAGCAAACTATCGGAAGTTCTACCTCGATATGATGGATGACAAGTACGACGAGACCGGAGAAATAATCGACGGAGAACTCAAGCGTTTATATCTCAACTGCCGTTTTCTTAACGCCGAGAGATTATATTTTAACGGCGGCGTTGTGGGTTATAAAGCAACATTAGAAGCAGATAGCCCGATGTGGTGGCAGGATGAGGTTACCAAAACATATACATTCAGCACAAACACCCCTGTCACCTTGACTATCAACGTTGATACAGACATCGATGATTATACATATCCCGTTGTGCAGTTTACCACGGTTGCCAACGGCGGCGGTTTTTTATGGACTAACTATACGGACGATATGAGTAGACTTACACGTTTTCCACCACCGTCTGTGGCGAATCCGGAACAAGGGCTCCCCGGAGGTGCAGTTATAACGTTAGACAGCGCAAATAATTATGTCAACGGTCAATACTATCTGAAAATGTCCGCCCGTAATTTCCCGAGGCTGCTGAACGGGGAAAACGAGGTCGTAGTTACGGCCGATATAACCTCTTTGTCGGTGACGTTTGCCAATAGGAGGTTCTGGTAATGCTTGTTAAATACAACTCGCTGAATAGGGTTGACAAACCTCTGATGACTCTATGTAATCCTGGGAGCCAACACCTTGGAATTTCCAAGCCCGACAACAGAGTGATCGGCCCGATAGTTGACACCGAAGCCGAAGAAATCATCTATAATTTCAACGCCCCCTCCGAGCTGAACTTCAGGATGAATCGCGTTATTAGGGGTGACAAAAGCATCGACGGGCGCAACAACACCGTTTTTAACGGGCTTTTAGCCCGCAGGCTGATATACGTTGACGGCATAGGGTACTTCTCGATAACAAGCGTAAAGACGGGATACTCAGAAGGCGCGTATTACAAAGACGTTTCAGCACAGTCCGCAGAGATCGAGATACAGCAGCAAAGCATTCCCTATATTGAGGACGGGACATATTATCTGTTCACTCAAAACAACCATAAAGGAATACTCGATATAGTGATGGAGGTGCTGCAGTCTTCGTTCGGTATCAATAAGGCATATTATGACATTCTGACGGAAGAGGATACGATTCAAAAAGAAATCGAACGGTGTCAGACGCTTATTCGTTTGTATGAAGAATTTATGGCATTCATCGATGATCCCGGAGATATTTTGCCGGGGACTTTGGCGTATGAGAAAGCAATTAAAGACTTCAACGACGCAATAGAGCAGAACGGCGGCGAAACCATAGAACAGGATACAACCGAAAACATGGAGGCCGCAATCAACTCGCAACTTTCACTGGCGGTCGACGCGCTTGAACAGGCCAAATATGATATGGGTCTTGCAAAGGAGCAAGAAAGAGAGATACGCGAACAGATAGCTTCTGACGGCGCATATGCAACGTCTGCATATCCTGCCTGGACTATCAGATATATCGCGCCGAGTCTCGCCGGGAAAATGCGAACATTTGAAGACGTCGACCCGACGCTGGATTGCCTGACATTCCTGACCGAGAATCTTCAGGAAGCATATGAATGTATCTTTATATTCGACCCCTCACTGCGTATGATCGACGTATACGATCAGAACGAGTTTTCCCGGGAAACGAACATTCAGCTCTCGGTGTACGATTTTATCGACACGATGGAAATTACCGAGAACTCGGACGAGGTGTTTTCGGCGCTTAACGTAAGGGCAAGTGACGACACAGGGATAGGATCCGTCAATCCTCTCGGCACAAATATAATCTATAATTTTGATTATTACAAGCCCTGGATGAGCTCTGCACTCAGGACGGCGATTGCCAACTGGGAGGCGGGACTGGCAGACGAAAACCCCAGTCATCACGGCATCGGGCATTATCTCAGCGTAAATAAAAAATATTATCACGTTTTAACTGAACAGTCTAATACACAATCGGAGATTGAAAGACTCGAACTGCTGAAACAACTATACCAAAGATTACGCGACAACATAGTCGCCGAGAGTGGGGCGTCACAATTAAATAAATATAATCAAGCGATTGTTGCAAACGGCGGGGCGTCAATACCTGCCGGGGCGATTGATCGGATGCTGGGAGCTGTAGATTCTCAGATATCTTCAGTCAACAGCGGTCTTGCAACTCAACGGGCGACGTTGCGCACGCTTGTGACACAGGCGGCAAGTTATAGCTCCGAAATCGCCTATGATAACTTATGGAACGGGTTCACGAGCCAGTCCCATTATTTTAACACACCCGAGCTGGTAGACGAACTCAGGAATTTTATCTTTGAGGGCAGCTATACAGACGAGTTCTTGACCATCACCGAGGATATGACATACGATGAACAGTTTGAGCAGATGGAAGCTCTGTATCGTCGGGGCGTAGAGCAGCTGAACAGGGTCAGCCAGCCTAACCCGGAATTCACGGTGGATTCCGAGAGCGGCCTGTTTGTCCGAGAGTTTGCCCGTTGGAGCGACGAGCTCGAGACAGGATGCATTATTGACGTTCTTTATCGCCGAACCGACACCCAGGACGAAGTGGCTTCGCTGTTTCTTTCGTCTATTACGGTAAATTATGATGAGCAGACAATGTCCCTCAAATTTGCCGGGAAGTTGAATCGAAGTGATCCGAAGGCGCTTTATAAGAAGGTACTCGGACAAATCAGCAAGTCTGCCAACTCCGTAAACTTTATCAACAACGCGATTGCGCCAGTTAAAGAGGGGCAGTTTGACGAGATGAAGGCTGAAATCCAGGGATCTCGTGACATCACAGTGCAGGCGGCGTTCGCATCTGCAAATGAGGAAATAGTAATTGACGGCTCAGGGCTGACCGGAAAGGCGTATGATGCAAGTACCGGAACGTACGACCCGAGGCAGATTAAGATCACTTCTCAAAACATTATATTCACCGACGACGGATGGTCGAGTGCCAAAACCGCTATCGGACGGATGCTGTGGCGGGATACTGAGGTGTATGGAATAAACGGCCAAGCGATAATCGGCGATATTATTATCGGCGAAAATGTCTTCTTAAAAAACGAAGACAACACGGTTACGTTTGATAACACAGGTCTAACCATCCAAAACACCCGTAACGCGATCAGGATATTTCCCGGAGACAATGGCGACAACCTTATGGAAGTCACCGATAATACCGATCCGCTGAGCCCGAAAATGCTGCTCGGTCTCACGAGCAGCGGGTCGTTATATTTAAACCCAGAGGCGGTTCAAATAGCGTGGAACAACAACGGCGAGACGATCCGTATCGAAGATGTGGGTGGAATGGCGCAGCTGAATATATATCAAAGCTACGTTAATCCGTATAACTATCAGAAGCTCATTTCTTTTGACCAAACCGGGAGCAATTTTTATAACCCCGACAACAATGCTCACATCGGAAAAATCGGTACAAGCTACTATTCCGGGTCGGCTGAGCAGTATAAGGGGTTGGCATTTGACCTCGATTACGACGGCTATTTTATGGCGTGGACAAGCCAAGATACCGAGAACGGGACTTACGAGCCCGTACTCTCTTATATGTCCAAGGATCTCGACCCCACGCTGTATACCTTCAAAAAGGGTCTTCATCTCGATGCTGATATATGGATCCATCCGAGCAACGTGATGCAAATTTACTCCGACATAAGGATTCTGGACGGTTCGCAAAGTATTGACATTTATCACGACATCGATATGCATGGTTATACTATACAGCACGCCATTGTGACGGCGCCCTCGGACATCCGCCTGAAGAAGAATATAGAGGAATATACTGACAGTGCGCTTACGCTCATCGATTCCATCAAGCTGAATTCGTTCGACTGGGTCGAAACTGATAAGCACGAAGACATCGGGTTCATCGCGCAACAGTTGAGAGAGGTTATTCCCGACGCGGTGCAGGAAGACGATAAAAGCGGGCGGCTTTACGTTAAGCCGATGCATCTCATACCATATCTGGTCGGAGCAGTTCAGGACTTATACAAACTCATTAAAAAAGAATGAAAGGGCTATTTTATGAAACCGCTAACGGTTGCAAAAGAAGAATTTGTGAGCGCTCTCGTGGAGCTGTGCAACAATGCGCAACTCCCGTTTTTTGTTATTGAGAGCGCTCTGAAGGATATCCTCCAAGAAGTCCACGCCGCGAGTCTGAAACAGTATAAGGCGGATAAAGCCGAATACGAAAAAGAGATGGCGGCTCAGGAGGAAAAATAAAACGGGAGGAAGAAAATGAAAGATTTCATACTCACTGTCACGGGAGTCGTGGGAGGCTTTATTTCGTGGCTCGTCGGGGGGTGGAACGCCGCATTGACTACACTGGTTATTTTTATGGCTATTGACTTCATTTCGGGACTGATCGTTGCCGGAGTCTTCAAAGAATCGAAGAAGACCGAAAGCGGCGCGCTCTCGAGTAAAGTCGGGTTTAAGGGAATTTGCAAGAAATGTATGACCCTCTTGTTTGTTCTTATAGGGGCGCAGCTTGATATCGTGCTGAAAGTAAATATGGTACGTGACGGCGTTTGCATCGCGTTCATCCTGAACGAGCTTATCAGCATCGTAGAGAATGCCGGCCTTATGGGTATTCCGATTCCCGGCGTTATTCAGAAGGCGTTGGATATGCTTCAGAAGAAAAACACCCCACCCGCAGACGGTAAAGCGTCCACGGAAGAAACTATATCTGAAGACGACGAACACATAGAGCACGAAGAAGAATACGACGAAGAAGACGCTGGCGAGGACGATGATGAGGATGATGATGAAAATGATGAGGAGATAGAAGATGGCGATTAAGATAAACAAACTTCTTACTCCCTATAACTACTGGAGCGGAAGAGCCGGCTACTCGGTCGAGTGGATTACTCTCCACTATACGGCTAACACGTATCAGCCCGACCTCGCAAAAAATGAGTGCGCGGCTTTTGCGAGTAAATATGTCGGTGCGTCGGCCCACTTCTTCGTTGACACCAATTCGATATGGCAATCCGTCGAAGTTACCGATACCGCGTGGCATTGCGGGGATAACCCGCCGTCAAGGAATGGTTGTATCAACCGGAATTCGATTGGGATCGAGATGTGCAACGTTTATAAAGACGGCGTATATTACATCGACGACGCGACCGTGAATATGACAGTAAAGCTTGTGTGCTATCTGCTGGAAATGTTCCCGAACGCCAAGCTTTGCCGCCATTATGACGTGACCGGCAAAGTATGTCCTCAGCCGTGGGTTAACAGCCCGGAGCTGTGGCGACAATTTCAAAAACGTGTAGAAGAGGAGAGACCTATGACACCCGCAGAAAGAACCGAATTTAATCAACTCAAGACACAGGTGAGCGATCTTCAAAAGATGGTCAAGGCACTTGGAACCCAGCTCACTTCATTTCAGACGACGTTTGAGTCGTTCAGTCAGAGCGTAATCAGGAATCTTAATGCCCTGAACGACCGCACGAAAGCACAATATAACACGGTAGAAGAGTGCCCGGATTGGGCTCGCCCGACAGTTCAGAAACTTGTTGACAAGAAATATCTCCGCGGTGTGAACGCAAAAGGAGATCTTGCCCTCACCACAGACCTTACTCGTACGCTTGTCGTGATTGATAGGTCGGGTGGATTCGACAACTAATAAACACCGATACAGAAAGGAGGGATGGTTTTGAGCGAAATCACCCTTATGGATTCGCAGGGGCACCTGCTTGATAAACTCTATCAATGGGATAGCCATGTGGTAATTTATATCAGCGGCTTCCCAGTCGATCCACTGCCTACCCTGCATTTTGCGCATCAGTGCTCCGATACAGCACTGGTGGTTATACCTACGGTAGACAACAGTAGACTCGTTGCCACCATCCCAGACGTTCTACTGCAAGATGACAGCCCAATCGTTGTATATATCTACGTCCCGTTCGCTGAGGGTGGAGAAACGGGGTATCGAACAGTCGAAGAAATAGTATTGACCGTAATAGCCCGTCCTAAACCTGGAGAATATTCGACTACGGATGTTACGGCAATCTCTCTTGAGGTTACCGAGCGTGGGGTATACACGCCCCCTGACAGGACACTGTACAGTCAGGTAGACACTATGGGGATACCGTATAACGTCAACCAGGGCGATGTGGATAAGGTGGTTGACAGCAGCGGGAACTTAGTTACACAGACGTCGACCGGTATATATACTAACGGTACTTACGACACAACGACCGTTAAACAGGTTACAGTAGACGTTCCAAACTCATATGAGGCGTCCGACGTCGGGAAGGTCTTAAACGCAAACTATGAATTTCAGGCTCAGGATGATATGGAAATAAATTCGAATGGCGTTTATGACACCCCTACCAAAAAACGGGTTACAGTTAATGTTTGGCAGGGCGATGTTTCGGCCGCCGATAACGGTAAAGTGGTAGTCGACGGCGCCCTTGTTAATCAGGATGCATTGACGGTTACGGAGAACGGCACGTACGATACGACCTCAAAGAACATAATAAATGTGAGCGTACCCAGGAGCTCTCTTCCCTGCAGCGTGACCTTTGAGGCTAACGGGGCTACATTACAGACAGTCTCTGTTGATTATAACGGTACGGCTATCTATACGGGTCCCACACCGACGTATGCTCCCGATCCCAATAATTACGAGTTTGCAGGGTGGGCGCCTAAGGCGTCGTTTGACTCTAACGGGTATCCCAGTAATATTACCGGCGATCTCATTTTCGAGGCACAGTTTAGATACATTTCAGCGTACGGCGATTTGATTACAGACTCGTGGGACGTGATATCCGAGCGTTCTCTGGCCGGGACTGCGTCGCAGTTTTATGGGATCGGCGACTACAAACCCGTATCTATATCCGGTATTATCGGAAACGCAGCGGTTAGTATGGTACTGAATGCCGTCATTATTGATTTTGATCATAACAATAATAATTCAACCTCCAGCCGCAACGAAGGCGCCGGAATCTCCTTTGGGTTATTTGGATTGGGATATGGGGACGCCCTTCAAAATGTCTGTATAACGGACTCAGACTACGGCGGCACTGGATCCTCGTTTTCAAAAATGTTCAACATCATTCACGCGGGTGTGCGCGGGTTTGGAGGATGGAAGGGCAGCGATGTCAGATACGACATTCTGGGAAGCACCGACGTGTCGCCGTCCGGTTATGGTTCGGCACCAGATATTACTCGTGTAGGATATGACGCAACCGTCGCTTGCGCAACAACTCCTGTTCAGAATACTTTAATGTCGTGCCTCCCGGCGTCGCTTCGGGCGAAGATGAAGCCGATTAAGAAGTTCTCAAACAACAAAGGGGTTAATAACGGCAAGGTAGAAAACCTCGTCACTGCGTCCATAGACTATCTCCCTCTGCTGAGCGCCGTCGAGATAGCCGGTACGGGAGGGGGGTATGTGTACGATCAAGAAGCAACACGCCAGTCCCAGTATGCATTTTTCGCAAATAATTCATATGCAATGAAAAATATCAGAGATACCACACAGTACGCCGGATACTGGACAAGATCCCCGGTACTTGAAGAAAGCCCCTATAGTGAACTTGCGCAAACCGGGTGGGTTGCCATATCCGGTGACCAGCAAACTTTGGGAAGTTTGACTAATATACCCGCAATTACTTCTTTGGGGATTTTGCCCGTATTTTTGATTTGAAAGGAGGGGAACCAATGATTCAATTAGCTTTTATTGGTAATCACCCGAACGTTAATAATAAGCACTATATTGTAGACACTATTTCGGAGTTGTCCGAAATAGAGGAGCTGTCGTTTGGATATACCGCGTACTGTTTGGAGGACAAAAATACTTATATTGTGGATGGTACGGGTGAGTTCGTTCAGTCTGGTTCTGACTGTCCGCCCTTTGTAAAAGGGAGTTGATCGAATGAGCGTAGTTATACTCGACAGCAATGGGCAGCAAATAAAAAAATTCTATCAATGGGACTATAATATTTCAATTCAAATCCGAGGCGTTGAGTTTGATATCGACATATCCCCAATCGATCTTACCGGCATTACAATGACTAATGGGGGGTATATCAATCCCGACGGGGTGGTTCGTTCTGCAAGCGGTTCGGCTTATACGGGTTATATTCCGGTCACCCCGGGGCAAAAGATCCAGTTGGGCGGCGTGTATTTAGACAGTGTGCGAAGTATATGTGCGTATGACTCGAGTAAGCACAAGATAGGCGATGCTCTCAACGGGATAAACAGCGATACGGTGGTTTTCGTTGTTCCGCCTGAGGGCGCCTACATCAGAGTAACAGCTCAAACAACAAACAGCCTTACTGCCGGAGAAATCACGCGTGCCCCTGACATCAATTTTGCAAACGGAAGCTGCGGGACTGCTATTTCAGTAACTCCTGCTATTACCACACCGGGCGGGGTAACTACTTTAACCACGGTTGTGCCAAACAGTATGCTTACGACGCCGGAGGCAATGAGGATTTTTTTCTATACCAATATTGCCGCAAGCGAATACCGCACTACGTATGAAACGACCATTCCGGTAATGCCCCGGCAAATCCCGGCTGACTATCCCGGCGGCGGAGCCGTCTCAATCGTTGAAATTGAGCCTTTGACCGTGGATGCCAACGGGGTATTCACAGCACGCGCCGGCACAGCATGGTCTCCGGTAACTGTGAATGTGCCCTCAGAAGATACTGGAACTGTACAGATCTCCACGAACGGCATTCACGACGTAACAGGCTATGCCTCAGCAAATGTAGACGTACCTGCATCGGAGGTCGACAGCGGCACAAAGCAAATCGCCTCAAACGGGACTCACGATATAGTAGGATACGCTACCGCACAGGTTGAAGTGCCAAATTCCTATTCGGCCAGCGACGAGGGAAAAGTTGTGTCAAGCGGCACGCTGATATCGCAGACCCCTCACGCAATGGTAACTTCAAATGGGACGTTTAACACCACATACAACAACAGCGTCGAGGTAAGTATCCCCTCCGCTGAATCGATTTTGTTCTAAGAGGCGATAAAAATGGCTGAATATACTGTTCAAGATACATTTATACGTACTCTGTAGGTGTTTAACCATATAGTGATAGGCTATCCGAATAAACGACAACACTACTTTGAAAGGAGGCCCCTATGATTGAGCTTATCAGGGATGGCGTCATCTCGAATACAAAAAACAAAAAATATATTATTGACACGGCCGATGAACTCGGTCAACTCGACATCGATTTTGGTAATGAGGCGTATTGTATCACCGAGAAGACCACCTATATATGTAACGGCTCGGGTAGATATATAGAGAAGAAGTCGAGTGGTGGGGGGAGCGGCATCGAAATTGAATCACTGTCGGTAACGGCCAATGGCATTTATACAGCCGACGAGGGAAAAGCGTATTCACCTGTGAATGTGCACGTCCCCGCATCCGAGGTGGATAGTGGTATAAAGTATATCACGACAAACGGCGTACACAGTGTTGTTGGATATGCGGATGTCGACGTAAATGTCGAAATAAGCATTCCATCAGCCGAGTCAAATACATTCTAAGGGGGCGATAAAAATGGCTGAATATATTATTCAGGACACATCTCTTAAAAATATAGCCGATGCGATACGAGCTAAAACGGGGGATACCGACCAAATGACCCCGGCTCAAATGGCGACGGAGATCGGTAATATTGAAACCGGCATTACACCTGCCGGCACAAAACAGGTGTCAGTTTCTCAAAACGGAACAGTTTTGGAAGACGTTTACGATTATGCAAATGTAAACATTAGTGTTGCGGTTCCTCAGCCGTCTGGGACGAAAAACATTTCAATTTCGCAGAACGGCACTACGACGGAAAATGTAAACGACTATTCAAGTGCGGAAATAACCGTTAACGTACCCAACACCTATGTTGCGGGAGACGAAGGAAAGGTGGTTCACAACGGAGGACTCGTCTCACAGACCGCTCACGCAAAAGTTGTACAGAATGGGACAATCGATACGACCCGGAATAATAGCGTTCAAGTTGCAGTTCCGGCTTCTGCCGTTGATACCGGTACGAAAGCGATCTCGGCCAACGGAACGCATGACGTGGTTGGTTACGCGTCCGCAAGTGTTAATGTTCCTAACAGTTATTCCGCATCAGATGAAGGTAAGGTCGTAAGTGGCGGAGCATTAGTTAATCAAACCGCTCACTCGACGGTGACTTCGAACGGGACTATAGACACTACTTTGAATAATAGTGTGACGGTTAATGTTCCTGAAAAGGTCTCCGAGTCTTGGCATCAGGACTCCGAAGCGGTGAGGAACTATATCGCGGAAGTTGATTATACCAATGTGGCGTATACGGAGTCTGATATCGGGGACTACGCTCCGACTCCCGCAGTCCCGGCAACAAACACGAAACCCATCGGGAAGACCGTCGACGGTGTGACTTTTTATAACGAGGAGCCGGGCAAGAAGACTCCGTTCGCCACGACCAACAAAGCGGGCACTGTCGAGCCGCTTGATCAGGTCAGATGGATCAAATCTACAACGAGCAATATGCGCGACCTCGGCGGGTGGTCTTGCGACGGCGGGACGGTTCGGTACGGTCTTCTGTACAGATCGGGTGAGTTGAGCGCACAGGACGAAAGTCTGTTTATCGACGAACTCGGTATCAACACCGAATGCGATCTTACCGCGGACGGCGTTCCCGCGTTTCCCGGAAGGATGAGGTTCATCGGGCATACGAGTTACGCGATGTATTCGCTTTCCAACACAGGCGCGTGGCTGACCAATCTGCGCGGGATAATCGGCGCGGTGGTCTACAGAGACCCCGTCGTGTTCCATTGCTCGATGGGCGCTGACAGAACGGGAACTCTCGCCTGCGTTCTCGAAGGTCTGCTCGGAGTCTCACAGAGCGATTGCGATAAGGACTATGAACTGACTTCGTTCTATTCGGAACGCGCGAGAAATAAAAACTATCAGGGTGGTACAACGGACTGGGCGCATCTTATCGGACAGATCAATGCTTTGAGCGGGAGTACGTTCCGTGACAAGTGTGTCACATTTGCCCTGTCTGTCGGCATTACGATAGACGAGATCAACGCATACAGAACTGCAATGATTGATGGAACCCCTGAAGTTCTTCACGCGCCGACAGTCAATATTACGAACTCATTGACGAATTGTTCGACGAATAACTTAGCGACCACTATCGAAGAGTCAAAATCATATTCCGCGACCATAACGGCTGATAGCGGTTACACGCTTGAGGGAGCGACGGTATCCGTCACGATGGGCGGTGTCGATATCACGGCTACGGCTTACGACGAAGGCGTTATTTCGATTCCGTACGTCAGTGGCGCGATTGTCATCACGATAAGCGCGGAAGCGGAACAACATCTGAAGGAACTGTTTGACTTATCCACAACAACGATAAATCAGCGGTTTAGCAGTTCGGGTGCTTTTTCGGCGCAGAACGGTAACTTCTGTACCGATTTTATCCCTGTCAGCGGTATAAACACATCTGAACCGTGGAGAATTCATATTCGTGAGATAGGAAATGATACGAGATTCCGCGCTACTGGCGCACAAGAAAGCATACTGTTCTGCAAGGCTGATAAGACCGTAATGAATCTGAACTATGGCAGATTCACCGTCAACAAAAATACAGGTACGAATAACACAATATGTAAATACGAAGATAGCAACGGTGGAGTATATATGGATATCAATAAAACAAGTGACGGAAATTATATACCCACAAGTTACTTCGATATTACACAGGTCGCTTATATCCGAATCTGTGTGACCTACACGGGCAACATTACAATTACTGACGTGAACGCCCTTGCCAATGTCAGCATTACCGCGGACAAGATTACAGATGAAGGCGGCAGTGACGAACCGACCAACCTGTTTGACGAGAATGACGCAGATGTGACTTTAGGAGCGCGAATCAATTCTTCGGGAGGTGCGGTTGCTTACGCTGACGGACAGCTTGTGACTGGATTTATTCCTGCTGTGGCTGGCGATGTATTCAGGATTGAAACGGACAAAGCACTCGACACAAATAGCTATACTGGAATGCTTGCAACATACACATCCGCGAAGGGTTATATTTGGTCATCCGGCCATGCTAACAATCAAGCGTGGACATTTGATGCTGGCGGATTGACAGGTACAGCTACTGTGCTGTCTGACGTTGGTGGTCACGACCAAACTGGAACAGCTTATGTGCGGTTCTGTGTGGCGTATACTGATATCAACAACATAAAGATTTATAAGCAGTAGGAAAACGCGATCAAAAAGTGCGTACTTCCGAACCCACAAGGAGAACACGCATATGATAGAACTTGTACGGGAGGGTGTGATCCCAAACACACACAATAAGAGATACATCATAGATTCGCCCGAAGAAAGAAGCAACCTCGAGGTCGATTTCGGTAATGAAGCGTATTGCATCTCTAACAAGACTACGTATATTTGTAACGGTTCGGGCGTATACGTAGAAAAAGAATCGAGCGGAGGAGGCGGCGGAGCCTCCGCCGCTCCGCTCATAGTCACTCTTACTTTCACGGGCACTGGTATGACATCGCTCACCGCGAATGTTACGAATGGAGAAATTGCAAACGCAATAGCTGCTGGTCGACAGGTTTGGGTCGGTGTTGTAGAAGAAAGTATGAGCGGCAATCATTTTTATGCACCCATTACACAAACGCACGACGTGGATTCTTCATTTAGCGGATGCTCCGCCGATGTGACAATATATGATTATGTTTATACCGTGTACAATTATAGTGACGACCCGAGTAACACTTCATGGGAATCAACGATTAACGATGTGTTCAAAACTTCGGTGTGGTTTGATACAACAACGGGTGAGTTTGTTGGTGCTGACTCTTTAGGCGAAATTGCTGACGCGTATTTTCGAGGAATACCTGTGTTAGTTACTTTCGAAGGTATTAGAGAAAATACGAATTTTACATTGCCCATATCATACACTTCATGGGTAAGCACATCTAATGTACTTTCTATGCGAATTGAAGCGTACGACCAGGATTCACATTATCTCTTTATAGCGTCAATAACTGGTGATGAGTCTCAAAAACAGTGGGTTATTGATCCTGTACCAATCGCTAATATGAGAAACGTAACCTATAATGAATTACGCGCAATGGTTTCGACCGGTAAATTGGCTCCTGGAATGCAGTACAGAATAATCGACTATTCAACCATTATTAACGGAACCTATGATCTCTCCGACATGGGCGCCCAGGGATATGTCCACTATGCACGTTCGGCACGAAATGATTTCTTTGATATTATTGTTACTGCCGACGATGCCTCACACCTCAATGAAAACGCTCGTGCTTGCAGAAGAGAGGGGTCAACCTACGCTCCCGACGCGAAACCTGAGGCGTGGGAAATACACTACACGATAGACAACGATCCGACGAAGTACGCGTGGGCAGACTCAACTAATGGCAAGGGCGTTATCTACTATATGAAAGATGAGCATAATAATTCTGCTTGGTATGATTTTAAGAATATTCAATTCTTACGATATGCATTGAAAATTGCTGATGATATACCCAGTGACATTGCAGAAATGATAACTCCTTCAAATGATCTTTCGTTATATTATGACAGTAATAATTATCCTTGGAGAAGATATGGAGACATTCTCCACTTATCTACCGCATTATCATATTATATGAATACAGGATCGTATACGAACCCATTTTTTACAACGTGGAATGGAGACACTAATGCGCATATCTATGATTTCTACGTTGGTGATAATATCTTAGGCACAGTTGAATTTCCAGAAGTCGATGAAACATATCTTTCAACTTTTAATGCAGACTGGTATTATACATTTGGAATATATGATAATGGGACTCTTTTGGATGCATCAGTATATCGTTTTGGATGCGTAAACAATCACATAGAGATGGGTACTGATCTATATGGGCAATTTACAAATAATCCAGTAACCGGATTAAATGGTTCGGTTATAATCTATGATGACCTTGTATACGACGTTCATATCGGAGTGAATTGTTTACAAAATACCGTATCATCAGATAAGGTGATTATTGACGACAATAGTGAGGGTAATATAGTTGTATACTGGAAAGAGGTCAATCTTTCAAGAGGATGTTACGCTAATATTATCGATGGCGAATCATCAGATATTACATTAACTCAGTGCGATCATTTTTGGTTTTGGTGGTCATCAGACATAAATATTGATGGCGGAACTGGTTCATCATTTGTTGAAAGTAGTGATATATCGTTACCAAGAACTGTCCAGTCTTGTTCTTTTAATTATTGTCAACATATATCTTCAAATGCCACTTCAATTAGCCACGTCCATGCTGACACTCTTCGTCATGCTTTACTCGTAGGCGTTATATCAAGTGTAACTTTCCCAAAAACACTGGCAAGCCCTCACACACACGAAGTCATAGGTATGCTTAATCAGTCGCAGAAGGCTTGGCATATAAGCAAAACTGGTTATAATCAAGAGACCGTACTCAGTACTACCGATGGCGGACAGACATGGTCATAACAGCCGTAATATATTAAGGCGGCTTATAGCGAACTATCATTGTAATGATAGTTCGCTATTTCTTTACTTGGAGTAGAGGATAAAATGAAAGTTTTAGATTCGAACTCCAACAGAGAAGCGGTATGTTTCTGTGTGAGAGTCTACCCGGCGATTAACTCGTGTGAAAGAAATATTTCGTATGGGTAAGATGTTCTTAATCGTGTGTCCCGTACGAAGTCCTTTTGCCAAGGTTTTTGACAACGTTTCGCCTGTAAAGATTTTCACTTCAAGCGCAGCGGTTGTTTCGTTAATCGGGGTGACGAAAATTTTGTCGATATAGGTGTCGACAAACCCTTTGTCGACCATACTTTTATTTGCTGATTTTGCGGCGTCCGACAGAGTCTTGCGGATTATTTTAATCTGTTCGCTAATGGACTCTTGGGACGCCGCTGCTTCTCTCAGTTCTCCCAGCTCACTCTCTGCGTCAGATATCTCCTTGGTGCATTGTTCGTTTAACCGCAGAAAATCCTTATCGCTTAGCTTACCTGATACATTGTACTCCAAGAGTTTAGACTGCTTTTTGAGGGCTACGTCGCGCTTCGCCTCAGTCTTCTTGATTTGGGACTCTATGTTCCGGTCTCCGAAGGCCTCGCGGTACATTGCAACGTATTCCTCGATAAGCAGTTCGACGTTGATTTCGGTTTCGGTAAATACCTCGAGAAGTATCGGTTTGATTTCATTTTCGTAGATTGAAAAAGAGGGGCAGTGGTCGGCACCGTTATTGATTTTGCCCGAGCAAATCCACAGACTGTTAACGTTTCCTTTCTTATCTTTTACCGCGCGTCGGTAATATGGCTTCCCACAGTGCGTGCAAATCAGTTTTCCGGTCAGCAGATTGGGGTGGTTACATATCCCTTTGCGGGATTTAACGTCGTCACTGCGCTTTGTGAGCACGCGATTTGCGGCGTCCCACAATTCTTCGGTTACAATTGCAGGGACGATATCGCCTGTTTCGTCTTTGAACATTACCCACTCCTCAGGGGGCAGGAATTTTTGCTTCTTGGAGAACATATCGACGATTTTTACTTTATTCCCGACGTAGTACCCTTTGTATTTCGGGTTGGCTATGATGCCCGAAAGGGTATTGTGCATGATTTTATTGCCGTTGTGGTTACGATAACCTCTCTCATAGAAGATTTCTTCGATTTGTTTCATACTGTATTCGCCTGTGGCGTACAGTTCGAACAGTTCTTTGACCATTTCGGCTTGTTCGGGATCGATTTGGAGCCTCCCGCCGTCTTTAATGTATCCGAAAATGCGGCTGTTGCCGAGAACAACCGACGATTTTATCGCTTGCTGATGCCCGAAACGCACTCTCGAGGACAGTTTGCGCAATTCGTCTTGTGCTATCGATGACATAATCGACAGGCGAAGCTCGGAATCTTCGTCGAAGGTGTTTATGTTGTCGTTCTGGAAGTAAACACCGACACCTGCGGCGAGAAGTTGCCTTGTGTAACGTATCGAGTCAAGGGTATTACGTGCAAAACGCGAGATTTCTTTCGTAATTATCAGGTCAAAGTCGCCGTTTTCGGCGTCGGCGATCATACGGTTGAAGTTCTCGCGCTTTTTTGTCGACATACCCGATATTCCCTCATCAATATATCCCGGGCAGTATGTCCAGTTGGGATTTTTTGAGATGAAATCCTTATAATACGAGACCTGATTGTCCAAAGAGTTGATTTGTTCGTCGCTCTCTGACGAAACTCGGGCGTAAAATGTTACGCGGAGCGGAATATCGTAAACAGATTTAGTTTTTAGCGAGGTTCGGATGTCGTGGATGTCCATATTTGCCTCTTCGTAAAATCATCATTTTATATATCATATCACATCACTCCGAAACTGTCAAGTTTTTTGTAAAAAATCCCGCAAGCCCTTATTTTAGGCGGATTTTTGGCGAAAAAAGAAAGCCGGCGCGTAAGCGCCGGCTTATTTTTCTCAAGTGCAAATGTCTACTATATGTTCGCACAGTTCAATCGGTATCTTAGCTCTCTCACGTGCATTTTGCAGACCCTGAGTACCGGTCTGTGAGCCGCGAGGAGCCGCAACGTGGCATCTGTCACCCTGTTTGCAGGGCGGTTTGAATTGCGGGTCGGGGTGGTTAGTCCATATATCAGTCGGCTTCATCCTTTTCTCGCCGTACTGACAGTAAGTCACCGTATATCGCGGCAAATCTTTGACAAAATCCATTTTCCGCATTCCACCGCAAGGATTTTCAATAAAATAATACTTTGGGTTGAGTTCTTTTATCAGTTCAACAACGTGTGAGTTGATAGTATCGCACTGCGCTGCGTATTCCGATATCGGGTCTAAGTTACCCGTCTCCGGATTTTTTCTTCTGTGGCGGCTGATTGCCGCTACGCTGTACGAAGTGCAGTCAGGAGACGCCCAGATGACGTCGGGGCAACCTCCACAGAGTTTAATTATATCATCGGCGGTCAAAGCACCTATGTCGGCGCACAGAGTCGGCTCGAATTCGGGGTTCCAGTCAACAGAATAGACTTCGTGCCCTCCTCGCCGCTCGAACGCGTTGGCAATAGACTTCGTGCCGCAGAACAGGTCTAAAATTTTAATGGCAATCCCTCCTGAGGCAATAAAAAAAGACCGGCGCCGAAGCGCCGGTCTACTAACTGTCGTTACTAAGTTCTGGCGTGCGTCTTTTCGCCGCTTATGATGCGCGCTGCCATTTTGTTATACTCTTCGCGGCTTATTAAACCCGCTGAGTACAGGCTCTTGTTGAAATACTCGAGCCACAGGCGACGCGCGACGGCGTTTTTGTCCCTTTCATTCCTTGACATATCAGACTCCCGTGCTTCCGAAACCGCCCGTTCCGCGTCCTGTTTCACTCAGCTCGTCGGCCTCGATAAAATCAGCCACGGCGTGCGCCTGAAACACGATTTGGGCTATCCGGTCTCCTTTGTTTATGGTCTGGGCTTCGTGGCTGTCGTTATACAGCGCTACGAAAACCTCTCCACGATAGTCTGTGTCGATTACACCTACGCAATTCGCCGGCCTGAGCCCGCGCTTGAGCGCAAGCCCGCTGCGGGCGTATATATTTCCCGTATACCCGTAGGGTATCTCGAGCGCAATGCCCGTTCCTATAAGCTTGGATTCCCCCGGGTATATCACTACGCTGTCACTTGCCGAATAGAGGTCATATCCTCCGGCGTACAGGCTTTCCCGCGTCGGTACGTGCGCATCTTCGCGCAACATTTTCAACTTAACTTTCATAGAAGTCATCTTCCTCATCATTATTTTCCTCACCGTTATCGCAGTCGAATTTTGACAGTCGTATCTCATTGAGGCGGTAGAACTCGCTCCGCCCCCAGTCTGCGCCATCTTCGTCGCAAATCCTCATTTCAATCAGATAGTCACCGTTACCAAGCGGCGTCATATCTTTTACCCTGCCGAACGCGTAATGACTTCCGGTAAATTCGGTTTCATCCATAAACTTGTGTTCTTCTTCGTATGGAGTGAACATTCTGCGGTAAACAGTGAAGCGATATATTCTGTCGTAGCTCGCGCAGAGCATATCTATTGGCGTTCTGAGGCTCCAAAACTCGCCCAGAATATTCTGTGCGTTATTTTCTGCACTCATCTTCAGTTCCCTCCGGGCGGTTCAAGTGATATGAATTCAAATTGATCGAAGACGTTCGGTACAAATGCGCCAATCCAAGCGTCATACTGAAGTTTTCTGTATCGGGCAAGATCCTCGTTCCACCTGCGTATCTGGTCAACGAGCTGTTGCTTGCCGACGTCGTTATCGTTGTCGTAAAAATTGTTTTCCCATTGATACGTCAGCATTTCATATCGCATCTGGTTTTCTGATACTTGGGCGTCGAGCCCTATGTACATATAAGCCAGGACGATAACTGCCAAGACAGTCAAAATACCGAACAGTATGGACAAAGCGCTCCCTACTGTTTCCTCGGCGTCGTAGGCGCAGCGGCTGAAGTTATAGTGGATTAGTAAACCTATCCCTGTCAGCAGCCCGACTATAAAGATTATCAGCAGAATCATTGTTTTTCTCCTTAATCTACAAAAGAACGTTTACAGTATTGGCAGCCTGTAATCAGCTGGGACGAGGCGACCTCATCGGAGATCGCCCTGTCGCCTGCAAATATGTTTGCACCGCAAAAGCAACGCCCGTCGCTCGGAGCGAAGAAGGGGAACTTATTCTTCTTACAGTATTCAAACTGGAGTTCCGCCTGTTTTATCACAGTATCGCCTCGATTCCGCCCGGCATAACTATCTCGTCAACGAGCCCTTTTTCCTTTGCTTCGTCAGCAAACATATACCATTCGAACCGTGCTTTCGCCTCGTACTCTTCCCAGGTTATGTTGCTCATGGTGAGGATATAATCTTGAACCCTTTTTTCTACCTCTGCGTTGAACTTCATCTGATCCTGCGCTTTGTAGCCGCTGTTGTAAACGAAGTTCGTGCCGTCGTGTATTAAGTATTTGGCGTTTTTGGTGGCGATTCTTTTGTGCCCGGCCATTCCGATAAGAGCGCCCATACTGTAGAGGTAACCAAGATTGATAGTCCAAACGGGCGTGACGCTTGCTCTTATGCAATCTATGAGTTCAAACCCTGCGTCAACGTCACCGCCGTTCGACGTGATATACAGTCGAATCGGTTTGCGGTTTTCAGGCTCAATACCGGCGTCGTCAGCGTTATAACGCAGAATACTTTGAACGATATCGGGGACGTTGTACTGGTCGATGTCGCCGCTGTAAAACAGTTGTCTGTTCTGCAGGTCTTTGAGCCAGAAAAGCTCGCTCAGACTGAGATGGTCAACTATTTTCTCTAAATCGTAATCGAACTCGTAAAACCCGATTACTTCCTTCTTCTTTTTCTTTTGCATAACAGAAATTCCTCCGTCCATCGTTCAACGTTTTCTTTAAGTGTGTCCAGTGTACCGTGATTGTAAACCCAGTAATCGGGCGGGGTGGCGTCGAGAGCGCTTTCGGACGGATGTAGTCGCTGCTTGCTTGAGAGCAGGTTGTCGAAATTCGGGCGCAGTACCCTGAGGTGAAAAGTCTTGAACCGTCTTTTGGAAAACGCCTCTATTTCGTTTGGGAATCGGGCATCGGGTATGATAACAAAATCCCAGTGTCCGTCGAAGCACGCGATAAGCCGCGCCGCGAAATCAGCCCAGAAGTTCTGGTCTCTCGCCCTGATGACGTCGGTGCCGACGTATTGCAGCAGAGAACGTCCTTTTTCATCTTTCTCGCCATCCCAGTTAAAATATTTTGAGCAGACGAATTTCAGCGGGTCGGCAAAGTGATATACGAACGTGGGCTTGCCCGCCTCGGTCAGTTTATCCTTCATAAAGTTTGCCACGGTGTCTTTGCCGTGGCGCGCTTTTCCCGATATCAGGATTACCTTAGTCTTTCGCGCCATTCTTTCCTGTTACCTCCTCAGATTCTTACTGGATTTGTACTCGTAAGTTCTTTTACTTGTCTCTCCAGGAATTTCTCTCGTCTTTCAAGTTCTTCGTCAACCGGAATAATCAGCTCGCTGTAGGGCAGATTGTGCATCCACTTACAAAATTCCCGCCACTCGGGAAGCCTGTGGTCTTTTCTCTGACGGTAAATCGTTTTGAGCTGCCTGTAGTTGGTCGTTAACCCTGCGGTCAGTTTAAAGCCCGCCGGATTGCTGTACAGGATTTCGAGATATTTCTTTTTGACGAGGTCGCCCGGGTAGTCCTGTTCGCTGCACATCCAGTTGTATTCGTCCACAAGAGAGTGCATAATCTTGATTATCTCGGGGTTGACGTATTCGTTATATGCCGAGTCAAGGTCGAATCGCGTAATGCGGTGCATCGTGCTCTGGCTGCTGACGAAGTCGATAAAGTGGTAGCGTTCCATTTCAACCCACGCCTTGTTGGAAAACGTGAGGTCGAACTGGACGATGATTCCGGTGAGCCATTGGTCGTGTCCTGAGCCCGGGGCGCTGAGGGCGAGATTTCTTATTCCGTCCGTCAGGTTTGCACTTATGTCCGACAGGTCTGTACACATGGGGAACTTGGCGCGTCGGACGCTGTCGTCGAGCCCGTAGACACGGATATTATCCACCAAGCCTTTCAAGGGCTTGACGTTATAGTAGATTGGTTTGTCAGACATTGTGTCTCCTTAATAAATATGGTCGTAGTTTGTCATGGTGTAATAACCGTTCTGCAGTTCAAAACCCTTGCAGTAGATTATGTCGTCTTTCTTGATCGGGTCGTGGTCGTACAACGTGTTGAACACCGTGAAGCGGGCTTCCTTGCCGCTGCCGAGCGATTTGGTCGTGATCACCCAGCCGAATTGTTTGCCGTCGCGTTTCCGCTTGGCAGGGAACAGGGAAGTGACGTAAAGTTTCCGCCTGTCTTCCTCTTTGCCCGTGACGTAACCTTGATAACCCATTATGTCTGCGAAGTTTCTGACTTTCAGCAGGTCGGACAGGTCGTCAAGGTGAAGAGCGCGTATGGCGTCTTCGGTTTCATCGATTATGGAGTCGACGTCGAGCAGGGTATAGCACTTTGCGATTCCGCCCGACTTGGTAATTCCCACGGCGTATTTCTGAATTATCGGCTCGAGAGGCGTGCCGTCGACTTTTTCCTTGGATATCTTCTTGCAATCGCCTCTTTTAAATGTGTCATAAAACATCTCTTTTATGCGCAATAATTCGCGTTGATTTCCAAATTCTTCGAAGAAATCCAGCTTGATGAGTATGTCGAGTTGCCTTAAATCAAGCGAAGTTCGGGTGTTTATACCCCTCAGAACGTCGACAAAACGCTTGAATTCCCGTGAGCTGTGCGACAGTTCGTAAAGTTCCACCGCCGCTTTTGCCCCCATATACTTGAGTGAGGCAAGCCCTTTTGCGATTATGTTCTTTTCGGGGTCAAAGAAATACTCCCCTCTCGAAATACCCCAGCGCGGGGCGGTCACTTTTATGCCGACCTTATTAGCGTACTTTGCAATTTCCGCCGTCTTGTCGAGGTTGTCTCCGAACACGTTCAGCGCCGCCGTGAGAAATTCCAGCGGATGATAGTAGCGCAGATAGCCACAGATGTAACCGAGTGCAGAGTATGAGTCGGAGTGGTTCCACGAGAACGCGTAAGCCGACGCGTCGAGTATGACCTTGATAAACGGTTCGATTACTTCGGCACATCTGTCTTTCGCAAGCCCGTAGTGTTCGGACGTGTATTTGATAAACCGCTTTCGGATTTCCGGAAGCAGCTTTTCCGTTCCTTTTTTCTTCGCAATTCCCCGTCGGACGGTGTCCGACTCCGCAGCGGAATACCCGCAGAATTTTACGAGGAACTGCATTATCGTTTCCTGCATGGCGATTCGTCCCGCCTCGGGTGCGAGGAACTCGTTAAGCTCATCAAACCCGTTGTCGTAGAATTCGCCGTTTGCGACGGAATCTCTGAAACTCGCACACGCCGGTCTGATAAGGCCGTTCCCGAACGAGAGCCATTTAAGCATTGAGAAGTTCGGGATACGTTCGCGGGCTCTTTTAATCGTTGCATCGGACATAAACTTTTTCAGGTACGTCTGTGCGCTCCGAGATTCCCATTGGAATATCAGCGTGGTGTCGTCGCGTATGCTTTTCCACACCGCCTCATCCTCGAGGTCAGTGTTGTCCGGCGTAAGGCGTTCGATGCCGAGCATCTTGCAGGTTTCATTTATTACCGCCACATTGTCGAGCCCAAGTATGTCGAGCTTCACGAAAAACTGATCGTCCAGCTCCTTCATATTAAGCATTGACACGGGGTAGTCTGATGAAGAAATGCTGCAAAGCCCTATCCTCTCGTCAATTGGTAGGTCGCTGAGCAATACACCCGATGGGTGTGTCCCCACAGATACAATCGTTCCGTTGATTATATCGACGTAATCGAATATCTGAGGATACTTTGCCCGTATCTCAGCCTCGTGGTCGTCAAGCTCTCTGCTGATTTCATCTGAAAGTTTCATGTAGTTGACGAGTTCTGAGTCTTTGTACAGAGCCCTGCATACGTCACGGACTGCGCCCTTCAGGGCGATTGTGTTGAACGTGATGATTTCCGCGCTGCGAATTGTCGGAATGTTCATATGGTCGCGAAGCAGAAATTCTTTAACCGTATCGCGGTCTTTCCCGCCATAGTCTGAGTCCACATCAGCGTTGGTCACGCGAGAAGGGTTCATAAAGCGGAAGAAGTTAAGTCCGAACCTCAGACTGTCCATTTGCGTAATACCAAGCAGATACGCTATCATACTGCCTGATACCGAGCCTCTGCCGTATCCGCACTGTATACCGTGGTCTCTTTCCCACTCACGCAAATACGTTTGAAGGAGCATAAAGTCAATCGACTTTGTCGCCTTGTAAACCTCGAGCTCTTCCGCTACCGTCTTTTCCAGTTCTTCGCGGGTGTGATTTTTCAATGCATACGGGTGCGAGTCTATCGCCTCCCGTATTTTTTTCTCAAAAGTCTCTTCCGGGTGGTCGTAGATATGCGGATACTTGGTTCCGCAGTCTATCTTAAACTCCTCGACCATATCGGCGAGGACGTTTGTATTCTTGATTGCAGTGATATAATCGGCAGTTTCCAGCGTTTGCTGCCGTTCGTACGATTCTACAAGTTCGTCGTACGTTTTAAACTTGAGATCCCAGCCTTCCTCTCCGTCAAAGCGGATGTTCTTTGCTTGCTGGAGAATCGTGCGGCCTTTCTCGTGAGTCGCGTCGAGAACGTGAGTGTCGGTGCCCGCTATGAGCGGGACACCGGTCTCACGATGCAGGCTGAGCATGCGTCGGTTGTACAGTTTCTGTTTGTCGTCGGGGTGATGCCCGATTTCCAGGAAGCAGCGGTCTTTATTCTTTTCCATAAAGCGCAAGAACGTTTCCTGTAGTTCGGGTGAACCCTTGCCGAAAACCCCGCCGACGCAAGCCGATGTTATTATCAGGTTGTCAGACGCCCCAAACAGTTCGTCAAATGTTATTCTCGGTGTGTAGTAAAAATGCCCGTCTTTCCTGTTAAAACTCTTTGTGACAAGCGAATTGAGTTCAAGGAAGCCGTCGTAATTACGGGCGATGATAACGCAGTGGTAGTTATCGCGCACTTTTTCTTCAAGCGACTCGGTGAGATAGGCTTCGACGCCGTGCAGATATTTCATACCGGCACCCTCGATTGCACATTTTTTATGCCACCACTCAAAAACCGAGCCGTGTTCGGAAAAACCGAGCGCTTTCATTCCACACTCACTCGCCCGCTCAACGTATTGCCCGAACTTTGTAACCGAGTCAACGTTTGTAACGCCGTTTGACAGGTCGCTGTGCAGGTGATAAATCACATAGTTGTCGGGCGGAGACGTCATATCCAGATGTCCGCTTCGGGGTATTGCTTCAACTGTTCGGCAATCTCTCTGCCTAATTCTGTCAGTTGAAAAGTCGCGTCGGGATCGATGTAATTTTCATCCGCGTCGTTGAATGCTTCGCGGACTTCGCTCGGCGTCATTTTCTTTTCGACCGTGACGAGTTTGCTTTCGAGCAAAACCCTTGCGGTCACCGTGACTTCAACCGTGTCTTCGGGAATCGCGATAACTATGTTCTTTTCGTTCAGTAAAACTTCTTTCTCGTCGTCCAAAACGGAGGCTCCTTTCATTCAGATTTTACGGGGTCGTGATATAGACATCGCCGTATTGCAGGCCGAACTGTACACACTCGTCATGAGTGTCGAAGTAGATATCGACCCAGTTGCCGATAACGCCTGCGTCTTCGGCGATGTAATCATGACCAGCTACCGTTACGATACTCCCGAGCGGAATAACCCTCGGGTCGACCGCGACCGTTCTCCCTTCTGTTACTGTAGTTCCCGTATATGTGGTGAAGTTGTCGCAGCACATAGGGCAAGAGCAGTACGCCGTGAGCGTGCATCCTCTTATTACCCACGCGCCGTTTGGCACTTCGGAAACGCTTTCAGGTTCCAAAATGGCACTGTCATCGGGCACAATGGCACTTTCCTGCGTTTCCCAGACCGTGGCAGGCTCCGGCTCTTTATCAACCGGTGCGGCAACAGTCTCTTCGGACTCCACTTCTGCTTCGGTTTTGGTACCGTGATCCGAGTTGCTGAGTCGATCAGTACCAACCGGAGTGACGAAATCCGGCTCGTTTGTCTTGGGGGATTTGTGTAAAGAAATGATTTCAGCGCGGCTGACGCCGTCGGTGTTGAGTGTCTCCTCAATGCGAGGAAGACTTTCCGCGTGTACTGCTTCGGCCCGGCTAAAGCCCGGAGCGGAGCAGATGAGAATTATCGGGGCTGCCGCGTACAGCATTATGACTGCGAATGCGGCAAGCATCCTTTTAACGATAGCGAATTTTGCTTTCATAGAGTTTTATAAAAACCTCCTGTCCTTTATCGACGGGCGCGTCTTTGTCATCAAGCAACCCGTCGACATCGCGGAGAAGGAATACATTATTGTATTGCCTCAATCGTGCGATGTTTCTGTCCTTTCGTTCGTCGACTTCTTTGTCGAGAGCAAATGTGACATGCACGCCGAGTTTGGCGAGCAGTTTCATTTGGTTAGCTGACAGATGCGACGTTAAAATCGCACCTGTGTTGCGAATTCCCCAAGTGTCTGCGAGCAGGACTGATTTACAGCCCTCAAACAAGATGATTTCGTTTTTCTTTTTTATGTATTCGAGGTTGTCAGACAAACCATATATCGTGTTTATCGTCCCCCACGAATAAAAGTATGTGTACTTGCGGAGTCCTTTTGCTTTGTAGTCGGGGTCGAGGGTCCGACCTCCGACGTTAACTATCTCACCGGCCTCATTCTTGATAGGGTAAACGAGGCGGTCTGAGAAAGCATCGTACTTCACACCGAATCGCTTGAGCGAGGCGTCGGAAATACCCTCACGACGCCACGCTTCGAGCTTTGCGGGATTGTCTTCGTACTTTTCCATGATTTGTGGCGATAAAACCTTGCTTTTATTCTCTTTTTTATGTGTCCGTGGAGGCGAAAACCGCCTGCAGCGTGTCGTTGCATCAAGTTTTTTCCTCACTTTGAGGTCTTTATCATCCACTCCGGCGTACTCTGAAAGCTTTTTTACTGCCTCAGAGCCGGAACACTTGTCGTACGCCTTGATAAACGTTATCAAGTTGCCGCCGAGACCTGACGAGAAGTCGTAGAACTTCCCGGTCTCTCGGCGAACGGAGAACGACGGGGTCTTTTCGTTGGTGAACGGCGAGAGCGCCCAATATTCTCCGTTTTTTTCTTCCAGTTCAAGGAACTGGGATAGGTAGTCGACTATGTCGACGGAATCTAAAAGATCGGAAACCTCCATATTGAACTCTCCGATGATTGTTTACTGAATTTGGATTTACTGAAACTAATTTCAGTAGGGAATATGCGGTATGTGCTGCTTGGCCTCTTCATAAAGAATTAGATTCCCGTTGAAGTTGAGGTCGATATATTCCCCTGCGGCCATTTGCATCCCGTTACGGTTGAGAATTACCCTCAACTTTTTGTTCCCGCACTCAGCGCCGTCAGCTTCGATTTCTTCGGGGGTTTTATCCTGAATAATCGCGATTGTACTCGCGTTCCTGCCTATTTTTGCGGAGTCTGCTACCTTACCGGTCGCGGTTGCCTGGGCTGCGCCTATTCCGCAAATACCCATATCCCCGCATATCCTGTTCTTAACGAGGTCGACGAACCGACCAAGCTCCTGATATGAATCAAAAGCGTCGCCGTCGCCCGACCCCTTGAAGTAATCCACTATCAGCACGTCAAGTCCTTGTGTATGCTGGACTTTTTTGACCGCTGTGTAGATTGTCTGCTGGTCAAACATAGGCAAATAGAGATGGACGAACTTTCTTGTCTTCATCCAGTCCCTCGCCTCGTCGATTTTCTTTGCCTCGTCTCCGGAGTAATTCCCGGCAGTAAGCCGTTTGAACTCAACTCCGGACAGATGCGATAAAACTCTCGCCGTGAACAGGCGTGTGTTGAGTTCGCTGTCCAGATATAGCACCGCGAGGTCTCTTTTCAGCAAATCGATTGCACAGTTGAGAAGCATTATTGATTTACCTTGCTTAGCTTCTGCAGAAAAGATGAAAAGTTCCCCGGGTTCTATCGTGGCGTACTCGTTTAGTGTCTTGAACTTGAAGGGTATGCCGGAAAACCCGGAACCCTGACGTTCTTTTATCTGTTCCCAGCAGTCGTCGATTACATCTTTGTACTGCGGTATCTCGTTGGTTGTCGAGAAATCCGCCATAACGTCGTCAAGCGTTGTATATATCTTCTGCTCGATGTTTTCCGCTGACCTGTCGAGGCAAAGAGCCTCGCAATCCTTCAGTCGCTTGAACGTATCTCTGCGAAAAGCCGCGTCCATAACGTTCTTGACGCATAATAAGTATTCTTCTACCGTATTTCTCGCAAGAACGTCGCTGACGTCGATAAGATCCTGAAGTTCCTCGACGGTTATCGTGCTGGACAATCGCCTTGTTGCTTCATTTGAGTTGAGATACTCGGTAATGTTGTAAGCGTCAACGTGATTGATCCCCTGCTGTGCAAGTCCGCACAGCGCTGTGTAAATTAACCTGTTGTCGTTGTTCGTAAAGTGGTTTGGGAGCAAAAACTCTGAATAAAAACAGAGTTCCGGTCTGTGGATCAGCGAAGCTATTACTCCGCTCTCGCTTTCCAAACTGTTGATATCTTCGACACGCAACCGCATCACCTCTTTCGCATCATTTCATAGTATTCACATTCCTCGTACAGTCCGCAAAGACTGTTGCAGGAAAAGTAATCGTAGTTTGGGTAGAATTCCTCTACGTTTTTGATACGCTCTGTCGTTCTGACCGCCCACCGTTTTGCTTCCTCGAGCTTTTCGGGGTCAAAAACCTCTTCTATGACCTCGCCGTTGCGGAAACAGTTGAAGCAGAGCTTTGTGGGATATTTCCCATATTTGGACTTGACTGCTTCGGCGTAGACGTAGAGCTGAACGAGCATTTCATCGAGCTCTTTGTCTTTTACCGTCGGTTTTGCCCGCTTTGAGCGCTGCCTCAGCTCTCTGGACTTGTGGTCGACGATGATTATGTCGCCGTCCCGTTCACCGAGAAGGTCAATATAGCACAGGAAGGGAAGGCCGGCGAAGTCGAACCGGATTTCTTCCTCAATTCCAAGCAAGTTGAACTCGAACGGCTCGAACGTTTCAATATAGTTGAGCGCCTGCGAGATATATTTCTCCACGGTGCCGCCCGGAGGACGGTTCCCGCCAACTTCGCTTGAAAACCCAGTCAAAAACCGCATTTTCATCTGCTGTCGGGTGAGTTCGCCGCTGTAAAACTGTGCGAGCAGCGAGTGCATAAAGGAACCGAACGACGAATAGAACATCGGCTCCTCTTCAAGCCCGAGTATGTAGTGCTGATACCACTTATACGGGCAGTCGTCGAAGGTTTTGATGCGGGAGTAGCTCCACGTCATATCCCCTATGAGAGGACGATAGATTTCCCCCGCCATAGATTAGAACGGGAGGTCGCTGCCGGAACTTTCGGGTTCGGCTTCGGCCGCCGCCTCCACTTTCTTTTCAACTGCGCTTTCTGCGCTGCCTGAGCCGCCGTCGTCGGCAAGTTCAAAGTTGAAAACCTTGAAGTTGGTGTACTCTTTGTTGGCCTCTTTGTCGTACCTGTTGCAAACGTCGACGTCGCCTATCTTGATGCGCTGTTTTGCTGTGAGGTGAAGCGCTTTTGCAGCGCAAGCGGTACCGACAAAGTCAACGTAACCGCTGAAGTCCTGTTCGTACTGACCCGTTTTCGGGTTCTTTCTGTTGATTGAGATACGACCTCTGGTCATAGTCTCGCTCTTGGGAAAAATTTCCCAGACGGTACAATAAGTGTTTGCTCTGAATCCCATATTATTCTTCTTCTTTCTTTTCAGGTGTTTCAGCCGGAACTTTCTTTGACTTAGCCGGCTTTTCGTCTTTGTTCAGGTATGCTTTGGCAAAATCCTCGACAAGTTTCTTGGCAAGTGCAGGATCTTTAATGGAGAGATAGTCGCCCTTCTTGGCGTATCTCGAGATGAACGCCTTGACGTCTTCCGCCTTGTCGGTGTTATCTGCGAGGTAGGTGCGCACCGTCGTATCGAATTCCTCGATTATCGACGCGGTGATTGCTCTGTCTTCCGCTTCTGCTGCTGCCTTCTGTTTGCTTCTGTAAGCGTCTACGTCAGAGTCGACCTGTGGAATCTGGAAGTAATCGGTCAGGAAATACCTTGTGCAGTATGTAAGACCGCTTCCGAATGCCTGAGAGGGGTCTGCCTGTGCTCCGACAACCACCCACGGCACGTCGAGATTGTCGCCGGTTTCATCGTCGACCCAGCGGAAAATCATATCTCCGCAGGCGAGATATTCGGTTGTCGTCTGGTCGTAGGTCTGTCCTGCTTTGTTTATTTTCGTGTTGACTGTGACCTGCTGACTAACGTTCACCGTGCCCGGGGTGATGAGAGGGATGAGCGAAATACCGTATTTCGCCATACCCGCTTTGACCTTTGCGAGAATGTCGGTAACGTCGGCGTAGGTATAGTTAAAACCTTTCTTGCTTTTGACAACGACGTCCGCTATCGCTCTGATCTTGGCGAGCTTCTGATAGAGGTTGAGTCTTTCTTCGTCCAATGTGCTTCTCCTTTCATTCTGATTTGTGTATATATTCTCCTCGCGGAGTTTCCACACAATAGAAAAAACCGTCGAAACGGTTTCGACGGTTTCTCTTTATTTAATTGTGTCTGAGGTCAGACGAGTGTCAGCTTCCAGCGCTCGTAGTCTTTACGCGCCTCTACGTTCTTCAGAACGAGCGAACGCGGGTTTTCCGGGTTGGGTGCTACTGTATAAAACACTGGTTTTATTCCCGCGATTTCGCGCTCGTACGCCCTGTAGAACATACCTGAAATGGCCACTCGTCTGTACGACAGGTTAATATCGGTTTTTCCGGCGACAACTGCCGCCTTGTTTGCAGTCGCAACTCGCTCCTGCATATTCCTTGCAAGCGATGACGGATTCCCGAAAGCCCGCAGTATCTTATCACCCGGAACTCGGGGCCTCCTCCACATCATATCGTCCCCCTGCGGAGTGACCGAGTACATATTGAACTCGGTATCTTCACAACAGTGTTTAAACGAGAAAAGCGACTCTTTGTATATCGGGTATTCCAGACCTTTCAGTCTGATTACCTGATTATTGAAATCAAAGTTTTTAGCGGTCATATCCGCAACTTCGCCCTCGGGAATACCCGAGTAAGCCAACCAAAGATAGGCGCGCCTCGTAAGTTCAGAGGTGCATCCGCTCTCCGGTGAAAAAATCGTGTCAAGCGTGTACTGGAGGTGTAGGGGACTGCGCACTGTGCGCCTCTTCCATTTTTCTATATCGTGCGTGTCGGTTTCGACTTTGAAAATTTCGTCGGTCGCGCCTGGCACACCGTTGTCGATACACCATCTGACATAATTCCTCAGTTTGACCTGGCGCGAACCCATACTGTGAGAGAGCATCCCAACCTTCGTAGCGTTTAACATTTGCTCGAGTTGTTCGGCGTTCATCCGGCAGACGTCCGTGTCAAATTTCTCTTCGAACGGCGCGGTGGCGTCGAATGTATTGGCTGCCGCTATTCGCGCCCTGACCGCAGTTATTGTGGATAGATATCGATTTTTCAGTTCTTCGTTATACATATTTCCCTCCGGGTTGTGAGGTATATCAATTATATCACAACTTCGGAAGGTGGACAATGGAACTATTACACAAAATCAATGACTAATGTAATGCTGTTTCTGTGCATATTAGCTGCTTTAAAGAACACCGTAGCCAGACAACCCGTCGGTCTGGTCTGTTCTTCGACTCGGATCTTGTTGACATCCGCAAGCTCCATAAAACCATCTCTGCCTTTCAGCAGGAGAGTGGGAGGAAGAAGGAATGATTTGACAGATGTAAACCGAGACTGGAAGATGGGGATTTTTTCCCATGACGGGTCGTTGCAGTTTTCTGTCGAAAAGATAATTTGCTTTGGTTGATTTTCCGAGAGGTATTTCTCGAATTCCGTGACTGTAAATGACTGCAAAGTAAACCTCCGAAGATAAATAGTGTTGACTTTGTTGGCATTCTGGGGTAAAATATGTATGGCTCGACCCACAAACAAGCTATAAGGAACCATACGTTGGCGCGGCTGGTTCCCGGGTTTTTCATTTTTCGCAAACATGTGCCGTGTTTGTTTTTAAACTTTAGCTGTTTTCATTTTTCCGGGGGTCGAGCCTCTTTCCGGAGCAATACGAACATTTGTTCGTGTGCAGGCATTAGTATACCACGGGCGACATACCATTGTCAATACCCCGTGGTATATTTTTTGGAATTTTTGTTCCGTTATTCTGTTTTGTCCTTTTCGTTGGGCTCCATATCGACGATTGAGCACTCAACAATTTGCTCCCTTTCCCGCCTTCGCCGTTCGGCTTCTTCTTGCGCCCGCAATTCTTTCTCTCTTATTTTTTTAAGATAAATCTCTCCGTAACTGACCCTCTGCGGGGTACTCAAACGGTGATAGAGAAGGTAAATCAAACCGATGATAAGAATAATTAACTCCATATACTAATACCCGCTTAATAAATTTCTGCAATTTTGTCTACGATTTCACCGAATTCTTCTACTACCTCTTCGAGATGTTCGAACGCCTCTTCGCGCTCCTGATACTTGTAGCCGTCGACCATATTCTCAGGCGTGTTGTCAAGACTGTCTTGTTCGGCGCTCACGATTGAGTCAAGTTCCGAGTTGATAACTCGCAATCTACCCACGATTTCCGCAAGAGAGCGCCGTCTTTCCTTGTTCAAAACTGCCCGCCCCTTTCTTTTTAGAATATTATATCACACTTCGTGTGGCTTTTCAAATGTTTCAAGGATCTCTTTCAGCGTCCGCGGCGTGAAGTCCATACCGGGAATCATGCACCCTACGTTGTACATACGGCAGGGCTTATCGTATAGCTCCTCCATCTCATACTTTACCGCCCTCATCATATTCCATTCGAAAGAGCTGTGGACGTGCCCGTAGAGGTGAATCCAGTTGTGGAAGTGTTTATTGAAACAGGGGATCGGGTAATGGCACAGTATAATCCCCGTTCCGTCGCCGAGATCGATCTCTTTGTAGTCTACGATTTCCGTGAACAGCGCACGGACATCTTTGTTGCGCAGAAGCTTCTTGTCGTGGTTGCCGATGCACAGATGTTTCGTGCCGTTGAGCCGCTCAAAAATCGAGATGGTTTTCATTGCAGGATACCAGCTGATATCGCCGAGGATCCACACGTCGTCGTCGATGCCGACAGCTTCGTTCCATCTTTCGATCAGCGCTTCGTCGTGCGCTTCGATGCTCGGGAACTCGCGATTATCATAAGCGAGGCAGTTATGGTGCCCGAAGTGGAGATCAGCGGTAAATAGGGTTTGCATTTTTCTCAATCAACTCCTTTGGCAAAGGTAACAACGGCGCCCAGTACAGAACGTCGTTGATTTCAACGTCGCCCCACTCGGGATCGTAGCGGTAAAACCCGGGCCGTTTTCCCGGGGGTTCTCCGTCGCCGAAAAACATCGTTTGTGACATATCGTTTGTAAAACGGAGGACATCCTGATAATAGAACCGACCGCCAAAACCGGTGCAAAGCGCTATATACTCTCCATCCTCGACCGGGAGCCTCTCTTTGACGTTCGTCCATCCCGGCGTTTCAACTACGGGAAACTCCTCGAGCATTTCCTCTAAGTCTGAGGTGTCGTACGCCCATAGCTCGTTGTTAACTATGCGGTCATAGTCTGTGATATCAAGATATTTCGGCATTATTTTATCCTCCTTCGCGGCAAGTCATCGCGTTATATGTCATCCATCTCACCCGTTCTGACTGCGTTCTTAACGTCATGAACGCAATATCCTCCGCATTGAGGACAGTAGACACCGCTTACCACAACATCAATTAGTTCGTATCTGAAATAGCACCCGCATTTCTGACACTCCGTTTCGAACGCGGTGTCGCCCTCTTTGATTATCGTTTTCATCCTACTGCTCCTTTCCGTCCATACGCGCCCAACAAGAGGGGCAAAGTAAACTGTAACGATCAAATACTGCGTCACACTCGGAACACCTGAATTTATGATAACACCCGTCCGTATATTGCTGTGAGGGCGGGATAATTACCCACTCCCCGTGCCTCACCGCGTCACGCTTGCCGTCAGCGTAACCGAGCCGCCAGCTGTCTGCGCATTTGTACTCGTTTTCTTTCAGAGCGTCAAACCGACCATCATCATAACCGCGAAAATAGTCGGCGCTTTCTTCCCACGTGTCTCTGCAGCCGTCCATCATCTTTCACCCGCTTCCACGAAATGGCTGAACCTGAGTTCTTTATCCCAGCGTATGACACCCTGATACCTGCATCTTTCTTCTGCCTGAATGCCGCCCGAGTGCGTATAGCGGTCGCTGCTCTTGTACATAGGACAGTCTGGGTTAGACTCCCGACAAGTCTTGTTTGTCATAACACATTTGAGATTCTTAACTTTGAAGTGTTCCATAATATTTCTCCTGTAGCTCTCCTGGGTCGTTCGACCGACCCAGTTTGGTGGTTGTTCCGTCGGGGTTTATCTGGTATATGTAGTAAAGGTCTCGCGTGGGGCGGCTCGTTATCAGATATCTCGGAGTCCCGTCCGAGGCCTGCAAAACCACCCATGGTGTTTCCTTTGTCGGATACTTGAGCTTAATCGTGAAAGAGGGATTCATAATAACACCCCATCATTCATCCCGAAACTCCGTTGTTTCCGCGGGTTCTTCGGGGTTATTTATTTTCTTTTTCCGCAGTTTAGTTATCGTTTCTGCCATCGTCACAGCGGCGTAACCTATCTCCTCGGGGTTGTTTGCTTCGGAGAACGAGATACGTACAGTCTGACGCGCCTTTTCCGGCGATAGCCCGATTGCGGTGAGAACGTGGCTCGGCTCGGACGAACTGCTGCTGCAGGCTGCCCCCGCTGATATGCAAATATCCTGAGCGTCCATAGCAAGAACAAGAGTCTGCGCGTCGACATCCTTAATAGTCAAACTGAGTATCTTCGATACGCCTTTTGCCTCTGGGAAAGCCTCGTTTACCTTAATGGAGTCGGCGCTGCCGAGCGCTCTTACGAGCTTGTCGACGAACAGGTCTTTGTAAACCCAGCAACTTTTTTCTTCTTCGAGTTTAGAGGCAAGCTCTGCGGCGACACCGAACCCTACAATGCCTGCAACGTTGGGTGTGCCTCCGCGCATACCGAATTCCTGGTCGTCGCCTCCTTTGATAAGGGGGTCGAGCAGGGCAGGGTGTTTAGCGTAAACAGCACCGACACCCTTCGGTCCGTGGATTTTGTGCGCAGAAAACGTCGCGAAATCGCAGCCCATCAGCTTAACGTTTATCGGGACGGAACCGAGAGCCTGGACGCAATCCGTCGTAAATGTTATATCCTTTTTGCTACAAAACTCTGCAATTCCTGTTACATCGTTGATGGCGCCCGTCTCATTATTGACGTACATTGCACACAAAAGGCCCGTTTTATTATCAATAATTTCATCCAGCTTCGATGGGTCGAGGGTGCCGCTTTTCCTTACAGGAACTGTGCAGTCAGCATATCTCAGTATCGAGTCATGTTCTACGGCGCTTGCAGCCATCTTCGGCTTTCCCGAAAACCGGCAGTGCCTGAGCGCGCCGCGCATTACCATTGCGTTCGATTCTGCGCCGCCCGAGGTAAAAATGATTTGGTTAGGCTCGGCTCCGATTGCACGAGCCACTTGTTCTCTTGCGTTCTCTACTGCCTCTCTCGCTTCGCGTCCGCAGGAGTGTAACGATGACGGATTCCCGCAGCTCATAAACGGGAACATTGCCCTGAGAACAGGGGGCGAAAGAGGTGTTGTCGAGGCGTTGTCAAGATATATCATATAGGTTCATCCTCCAAAACTATGCAATTGACTTTACCAGATGCAGCGGTGCAGGCATCGAGCGCGATAATACCATCGTCGTAGAACGGGGTAAAATCTGCGCCCTCACCGAACTCATCGTGAGCATATCCGTACATCCAGTGCCCGTAGCTGCAGTGCCAGTGCCCGCAGACTATCGTTTTGTTTGGTTCGATTACCTTGGTTTCCGCACAGTCTATCCCGTTGAGCCAGCGCGCATCTCGCCAGTCAACGTCAGAAGCCTTGCGCCAGTCGGGGTCGTATGCGTATCCGCCGATGTGTCCGCCCCAGCGGTCGTGCTCTGTCAAGCAGGGGATCCAGCCGTGAACGAATATATAGTTTTTCGTCTCATAGTAGTCGATACTCGACGGTATCAGCTCGCTGTAAAACGGTGTCGCCCTCACCTGAGCGAGAAACTTCTCCGCATCTATCGGAGACTTGCGCGGTTCGGAGAGTGCCGGTTCGGTTTCGTGCTGCTGAAGTACAGGGAGTATGGCGTCGGCGAGGTGCTCATAACCCGTGAGGTCGAGCGCAGTTCTGACGGTGCCGTTATGAAGATGGTGTGACCTGCCTATGACAATGTCTTTGAGATAGTCATACCAGTTGTCAATCATATCGACGAGAAGATCCTCGTGATTCCCGCGAATGAATATGAGATTTCCACATTCCTTTTGCTCAAGCAGAAATTTCTGCATCTCGAGAGGTTCTCTGCCGCGATCCATAGCGTCTCCGCACAGAACCAGTTTGTGAGGTTCTTCGTCGTCGAAGAAACCCTTTTCCCTCAGCGCCGTAACGGTCGCTTCGTAAAAGCCGTGAGGGTCAGCTATGACATAGTAGCGCATCTTATCTCCTTAATATATTTGTTGACGGGGTATAGTAGTCGTTCTCCCAGTTGATGTCCGGGTCGGGTTCCGGGTCATACAGTAGTGAACGCCCTATCGACCTCGTCGGATTAAAAACCGACTCTTGCCCGAGGTGCTGGATAAGCACGGGGTTTGTCGTAATGATTTTGATTTTTCGGTCGTGTGCCCAATTCTGTACGTTGATGTCGTCGCCTGGCGCGTCGAACTTCCAGTATTCCAGCAGGTCGGGAATGAGCTTTGACGGTATCATTAGTGCGCACCCTGACGCCATTGTAGTCTGGATATAATGTGACCGCACAACGAATGAAAACTTTTCAGGATGCATAAACTCGGAAGGGAAGAATGAAACGACACAATCCTTCAGCGTGGCCGCGATCCTCTTGGCGATTTCAGGGAATCCTTTGCAGAGTTCGATATCGTCCTGCATTACCAGAACCCACGGTTCCTCGGTCGGCATCGACCACGCCCTGTGTGCGTTTACAAGCACGCCTTCGCGCTTTTTGTCTACAAATATACGGTTGTTCGGGACTTCAAGCGCCGCGGCGTTCATTCGCACGTTATCCATCCTCTGCGGAACGCAGACAATTCGTATGTCGACGCCCGGAATCATGATGCAACACCCGACTCCGCTCGGCTCAAAACTTTGACCCAACCTATGTTGATATCGTTCTTGGTTATCGTGATATGATACGGTCTTGACGGGCCGTATCCGCGCGGATTGAAATGAGGCAGGACGGTGCCGAGAAACCAGTTTGGATATTCAGCTTCGATCCTAATAGGTACAGTCAGTTTCTCGGTTGCAAAAGGGTAGTGATAATAAAAAACCGGTTCTTTTTCAGAGAAAATCATATATGTTTCGCCAACTTTTAATCTCATTTTTCCTCCCACAAATAATCGACGAACACGTCGAAATTCAGCATCACCTGATCGAAGACGTCAATCTTTTTCTCTACTTGTCCGCTCGGCGGCCAGTCGCTGAGTATGATTTCCCATTCGCATTTGCTCCAGAAATAGTACATCAAATCTCTCCTGATCCGCTCGGCGAATTCATCCCTCGTTTCGCACTCTTTAATTGCCTTTCGTGCGTCTTCGACGAACCTTGAGTTCTGCATGATGTCATATGTTCCGATTTTCTTCGCATTGAAATCGTCGACGTAGACATTCCAGTGCTTGTCCGCGAATCTTTTCTTTCTTGCCATCATTTCACCTCTCTTCTTTTTTCTTGAACCGCGTGTATATTTCTTTCCGGCGGACGGCCGGCGCCTTCCTGCTACTGGTCAGGTCGCTCAGTTGGAACTGCTCTGAAGTAGAGGGTGGAGTACAGCATCGCTGTAGTCTGTTCGGGTTGTTTGCCTGTTCTACCAGGGGGACTTGCGTTCGAAATATGGAAGTCGAATGTCGTATCTCCTGGTGGTGACGTTTGTTGATGGGTTTTGGATGAGTTCAGATGTGGAGTGCAGGCGGTGGCTTATCATGCGGACTGGGCTCTGTCTGATCCTCCCTTTACCGGCAAACCTGTACTTCCGCGTACCGCAGAAGCCCCGGGATACCCGGGTATCCGTTCAAGAAAATTGTTTAATCTTTTATTTCAGCTTCCGATTCGGCAAGTACGTCTTGTACAGCCCGCTCTCTGGCGGCGGAGAATTCCATATCGTACTTGTCTATGTTCTTTCGCATTTCCCGTGCCATACGGGGGATAAGTTCACAAAACTGTTCTTTCGTTACGTTGTAGATTATCTGACAGGTTTTGTCTGAAATGTAGTCGACGAGCGAGATGATGTCTTCTTCGTCAAACTTATCCTGTCTTTCGTAGTACGCCCTCGACAATTCCTCGAGGGTTAGTTCGAACTCGCACTCGTTTCCGTCGACGGTCCGTTTTATTGTCATCTGCAAAACCACCTTCCTGATTTCTATTCACAATAGCAGTCCATCAAAGGGGGAAGAAAACCCCGCCGTTAAGGGAAAGCGGCGGGGTAATTATTTTCAACAGAATCAGTCTGTCGTCCGGTAGAAATAGGAAAGGTCTTCGCCCTTCAGGTTTTCTACACACCACTTGTCCGTCTTCTTCCAGAGCTCGTCGTACAGTTCGGCGAGCTCGTCGTTGTGCCCGTAGTGTTCGAAGATTTTCCAGTTGAGAGCCATGGTCAGTTCGGTAACGTACTCGACGTTGTTCTTCCACTCGCCGAAGGCACGTTCATAGGTGTCACGCACTGCGTCCGCTCCAAACCGGTCCGCTATTGAAAAGTCCTGATAAAACGTGGTCTTGGGTTTATATCCGGTCATTTCCTCGATGTTCCAGTCTTTGACTGCGAGATTGACAAAGGCCGTCATAGTAAATTACCTCTCTTTCATTGTATAAATATGCAAAATTACTGCATAGCCGCATTTATTCTGGCAATCATCGGTGCAAAAAACATTTCCTCGGCCTCTTTTCTGGCCTTGATTGCGTCCTCGAGGTTGTCAAAATGCTCATGGTATACTCGCTTGCCCTGCAGGAACAGATAGCTGTCATATCCACCGCGTTGGGAATTAGGGCAAACCCCCGTGCAGCCTGTCTTGTTGTCCACTCTCGGGGTTGTGTTCGAAATTTTTGCGAAGTTGGTACCGAACATAAAGTTGTTCTTGTAGTAATCCGCAAGATGGGCCGACGTTTTCGCCCCAAACTCCTTGCTGTGTCGGTAACATCCACAGGATACCACGCGCGCTTTATCGCGGATTAGCGCGTTATACTGTACACTTGTCGTCCTTCCGCAGTCACACTTGCAGACAACCTTGTACCTGTTGTTCGGATCGGGACCGAGCACGGTGAGTCGCCCGAACTTTTTACCCACCATACTTTGTTTCCTTCTGTCTACTGCTTCCGATTTTTGTCTCATGTTTTTCCTCCTTTTTGTTTGTTGTGGGTGAACTTGAACCACTTGAGAAGAAGAGATGATTCATACCGAGCTGTCTCGCAGGTGAAGCACAGCTTCGTGAGGTCGACAAACTCTTTATCGCTGTGGTTGGCTGGGTCGATGACGCCATATATGACGCAATCCTTGTTGTTTACCGCCTGTTGCTTTTGGCCGATTGCCGACGATCAATTGTGTTTGAGCTGTGAGTTACAACTGAGGTGGCTGGCGATCATCTGGTGGATCCGCATCCACGTTCTGGCAAACCTGTACTTCCGCGAACCGCAGAAGCTCTGAAAAATCAGATATCCGTTCAAGTATTTTTCTTCCTACAACTTCTAAAAACTGTATGCCGTTAATTTACGCACACACAAAACTTCCTGCCGGGCGTTCCAAGTCCTTGAAACCATCTTTGATGGTTTCCCGGTCTTGGAAGGCCTCGGCCTGGAATGTTTTCCTTGGTCTTGGTTCAAGTTGAGTTGCTTAGACCAATCAGTTCTGCCGCAGACTGCAAACAGAGAACTCCGGGAAGTCATATGAGTTCAATCCTGTGCGTAATTTATACGAGCATGTTAAGAGCGCCTATAAACGCCGCCTCGTCATACCCGTTGTACAATCGTTCCAACGGAAAGCTCCCCGCCAGTTTGCAGGGGTAATATCCGTTCTCGTCCGGTGACACTCCGTATCTGTTCCCGACCTGAGGTTGTTTCTGAAAACCTACATAGTATTCCAGTTGTTCTGTGTCGAGGTCGATTATGTAGGCGTATTCGCAAAACAGAGAGTTCTCTATGAACGTGTGGTTGTCTATCATATAGGCCTGTCCATGTTCTAAGCAAAGCTCTTTCAGCTTCTCAAGGTCGCCCTGTTGCGACCTTAAAAGGCAGTACCAGTCGTCCACGCTACAATTGCTGACCGTCAAGTCAACCAAGCCGTTGCGCTGGCAGAAATCTACCTGTTGGGCGTTGGGCTGTGAGTCTTCGCTCACAAGCTGAATGCGGTCGTACATCTTCCGCATATCATCTATGGATGTGTTCGCGCAGAATTCGCCTACGAGTTTGCCAAGGTATTCAGGGTAGCTGTCGAAATGATTATAGGTAGTCTTGTCGAAGCCACTGCTCCTGAAACCGTAAAGCCCCCTTGTACCCATTAAAAACCACCTCCTTCGAAAAAGTTTTTAAGATTACGAATCGCCGCAACTTCTCCTTCGGTCAGCTGATAGAACGGGTCGTCGAGCGGTTCGACCAAACCCTCCATAAGCTGTGTAAATCCATCACGCATTTCAAGACGTTGGCCTGTTTCGAGGTCGTGCACGTAGTCTCCGTCGGCGTCGTTCTCAAGACAAAACCAGCAATCCATTTTTGTTGCCGACGCGATTCGATTGAGCGCGTTGTATTCGGTTGCCGTTAGAATCATATTTGTTCTCCTTTAACCTGCAAATTTAACCCACACTCACAAATGTAGGTTGTCCAGGGACGGCCGGAGTTGAACCGGCGATGTGGGGGCCAAAACCCCATGCCTTGCCGCTTGGCTACGCCCCGTTAGGATTTTACGTCGAGAAGGTTGCTATCTCGCAGTTGCAAGTCAACAGCTGCCCGCCGCATATAGGGCACCTTTCAATATCACATTCGGGATGATGATAGTGCCCGAACATAGCCCCGCAATCCCCGCATCTTTCGCCGGGGCCGTACCAGCCTTCGTCACCCACTTTGTTGCGTCGAGTTTTTCTGCCCGCCGCCGTCACAACGTATTTGAAGTCGCATCCTTTTGCGGTAAGCATTTCCTTGCCGCACGCTTTACACTTTGCCATAAAATTTTCCTCCTGCATCGGGGCATTAAATTTTATTTCACATAAAAGTAGAAGTCACTACCAATAAAGGGATCGTCTAACTCTAAATCTTTATCAGTAAAGAGTCTCATACAACCGCTCTTAGCTAAGCAGTCAATTTTCCAACTGGTTAAATCTACTTTACGGGTCTTTATGGTCTCATTGAAGTCTTTGCCATAACCTCCGATCCCGTTAATATGCATTACATCAGACCATCCTGACACAGCACCTACTATTTCACCGTGCCTTACTAAAATAAATTTCATACACCTAAACCCAGATTCGTGTGTCTTCCTCATAGGTACAAGAACGACATCTTTAAATGGTTTAGTAGGCATAAAATTCTCTATATTACGAAGTTCCGTTAAGGTCATATCACCTAAACTTTTATCCATTATTTCCTTTCCATAGATGTATTTCATTTAGTCCTCCTTCAGTTGATAATCTCCAACTTCTCTTCGATGTCTTTAGGGATATTACCTTCCCATACGTAATTATTTTTAAGTATGTACTCGTTATATGTAGTAGCAGTCTTGTTAGCTCTCATTTTAGCCTGTTCTGCCCAACTAATCTTCTCACTATCTGTACTATCCTTATACTGTTCGTAGGTAAGTTTATCAGACTTATACGATGCAATCATTGCCCTGCAGGTATCTTCTACATGTTTAATAGTCTCATAGTTAGTAGCGTCATCAACTGTCTGAACTTTATGAAACCATTTATTCCATATCGCTCTACCTTGAGGAGTTATAGCAAAGACGATAAGTAGAGCCAAAACTCCTGCTACTATAACTAACGTATTTCTCTTCCATACTTCCATAATTTACTCTCCTATACTTACTACAGGTGATTCGATCTCAAATGGAATGTCAGAGAAGAGATACTCCCCATTCCACTCAACGTATTTACCATCAGGAGTGAAGAAGAATATACCCGAATCATTCTCACCATAGGATCCATCTACATCTGCAAGCCATCTATTACGAGAGTCGCCGATAGAATAATACTCACTATCTGGAGTGAGGTAGCTATTCAGGCTTGAAACCTTCCCGTCTACTATGAACCTGCCAACTATCGCGGGTCCGGAGAACAAAACTATATATCCAAGAGGTTTTTCAATTTCACAAGGAAGAGTATTAGCCTTTTCTCTCTGGCCGTTTACCCAATATGCTCTCCGAATTAGATTATAACGTTCGAGTGAATAATCAATATCTGTCGTCGGGGTAGGCTGATTTGTTTGAAGATTGCTGGCGTTTTCTTTGGTTTTTTGTGTGTCCCGTAAACTTCCGAGCTCGTCGTCGCAACCGACAAAGATCATCAACGCAAAAATAACTATTAGAATTATGCTAAGTATACGTTTCATTTTTCTTCTCCTTTTTCAACCCCTTCCGTTTTACAAATCTCAATATCTCCGCAGTGCTGCCAAATACATCCGTCGCAGCCGTGTTCGCCGCAAACCGTCAGGTCTTCGTCCGGGTCTTCGATGTCCATGTCAATGCCCTCGTAGTCAAGCTCCGGGCTCCCGAACTCTATTTCATCAAAGTGATCCTCGACGAAGCTGTACACGTCTTCATAATCTCGTATCTCGTCGGGCACGTCAATCGTTCCCCATTGAGTCGCATACGGCTGCACCGTCACAGTTACTTTTCTCAAATAAATACCCCCTATCAAACTTCGGTTTTATGTTCGCTTTATTCGCCGTCTTTTGCTTCGTTTCCCGTTTTGCTGTCGAAAACCTCTTCGTAATTAACCATTATGTAATATTCTCTCTCTTCCGAAGGCTTATAAAAATAATCACCGGGATTGTCGTCATAGCAATAATGACGAGCAACGATGCTATAAGGCCAGCGATTGGCCAGTTCAAAATCATTAAAAGTTAGAAGAGGAGGGTCGCTGATACCGGTTACATCTATGGCCAACCTACGAGGGTATTTGTTGACAAACTCGTCAAACTCGTCCTTAGATACCGACTTAAAAACAGGATTGGCAGTGTAAAAATATTTTTCAGGTAACATATTTGTATTCTTCGCCCCTTTTTAGCTATCAAATTCTCCGCGATTTAAAATTGATCTGAGTTGAGATTCGGTGACCCTGATGTGGTCTAATTCATGCCTGTCTCCCCAGCAGTCCGTGTCGCAGACCACCTCATACCATCCCGGCGCCAGGAACTTAATCGACCGGATGTTTGTGACATAGGTTGTAAGTATATTCATACGGCACTTCCTCCTTAATCAAACTCGGTTTTATCTATTTTTAGCGAAATGTATCGTCTTCAAGGTCTTCATAGCATCCGGTGATATAAATTGTTACATCATTCGAATAACCGCCCCAGCCATCGTTTGGGTTTGAAACTTGTATATCAGTGTCGCCGGATGATTTGATAACAATCTGCCTATCGTCATCATCAACTGAAAAATTGACACGACAATACATCGGCAAATCAAGAAGAATGTTTATGAATTCTTTTACTGTCATTGTTTTACCTCATCAAATATCGCTTTTATATAAACCCCGCAAAAGGGGCGGGTTCTCGGCGAAATAATCTGGTGTAGAACCCGCAAGATTATCCGAGCCATCACGCTTCGTGGTCAGATGGCCAAATATTACACGGATGGCGTAAGTTTCGCATTCCCATCACTGGCGGCCCAAGAGCGAGAGGATTCGAACCTCTATCGTGCGGTTTTGGAGACCGCTGTTTTGCCAGTTAAACTACGCCCTCAAAGTTTTTATTTATCGTTGTCTACGTCTTGACTCCCGAAGTAATGCTTCGAATCTGCGTCGCAGTATAACGTTTTAAATGTTGTTGGCGTTTCGGCTTTTTTGGGCACCACAGTTAGTCCGAATTCTTTTTTTACATAGTCCGCAAATCGATAAAACTGATTACGCGACACTCTTCTGCCGTTATTAGACATAGATGCGTGGCAGAAGGGGCACTCCAGTTTTCTGGTCGATGAGTGTTCGCCACAGTTTGAGCACTCATAATGCGCAATCCACCTTGCTTTCACCCTCTATCTCCTTTCCCTCGTCGCGTATCCTTTGAATTATTCTCAGCGAAGTATCATCAAAACAGGCTCCATGATGCAAAATCTCATAGATAATGTACAGCTCTGCGTGTAACTCGTATACCCGTTTGTCTTTTGGTTTGGATTTACAATAATCACACAGGGCATTGCACAAGGCGTTGATTTCACTTTCGTTTATGCTTATCTCTGCATGACCTGTTTTAGTAAATTCTCTTAAAAACATTTAAAGCCCCCTCGGTTATTTTATCTGTGTATAAATGGCCGCTACACGATTCGAACGTGCACCTCCGACCCCCGGTCGGCAGCTCTACCCGCTGTTAAGCTAAGCGGCCTGTGAAGGTTTTTATAGAGGTTTCCGCACACCTTCGCCTCTTCATTAGTTGATCAGACCAATGATTCATAGACGTTCTAAACAGCGAGCAGCCCTGTGGGTCGGATGGGTCGGATGACGCGTTCACGGTACCTCTCCGCAAAGTCTACCCCACAGGTTAGCAGTGGGCAATAAACGCTCGTGTTTACCGGAGCTATGCCTCCGGGCGGATGCGGGTGGGGATTTGAACCCCACATAGAGTCCTTCAGCACTGGGCAGCAGACTCCGTTAGGTGAATTATATGGGGAGGAAGAATCAGCAAAACCTCTCGCCCAGTTTAACACGTCTACCCATTCCGTCACCGCATCATATCAAATCTCGGTTTTATACATTATTTTGAAACACCACATCCTGTATGGTTTTGGGATTGCGATACGTTTACGAAAAACTTTAACAAACCATTGAGGTCTGAATTGTTTAACCGATAATATAATGAAATTAGGGTTGTTCCATATCATGCTTGTTTGTGCAAACGCAGAAATACTCAGCGAAAAAATATCCCCATTCTGCATTCTGTATAATTCGCATGCATTTTTCATAATGGACTCCTTATTGGCATAACAATTCGTCGTATGACATATATTCGTAATCGTCCATCCAGCTTGTTTCGTCCCAGGACTTTACGTTTTCAAAATTCTTTACAAGTTCCTCAACTGTCATCTGGACGGTGGGAGCCTTGCTTGTGATTTCAAATCCGTACAAATTGCCGTCATCGTCTACACCCATTTCCCACTCGAACCAACAATGGTCGTCGTCAGTACGATAATCGGTTATGCGAGTCTCCGGAAGCCCCACGTCTCGCGGGATGAAATACTCGCGCTCAAACAGAGAGTGACTAATACGAATAACATCGTCCATTGTCATTTCGCCCGCAATAATTTCTTCATTCCAGGCCTTATAGTTACTTGCGTCGCGGTACAGGTATTTGATTTTTGTGTTCATATTGACGCTCGCTTTCGTACTTCTTCGGCATAACACTCTATGGCTTTAGCTAAGAACTCTTTGAGTTCTTCCGACCACCCGATAACCTTGAACTGCATCTTGGCGTTTTCATCGCTCTTTTGCAGTGCGTGGTCAATACAGTAAATGAAACTCCTCGCGTGGTTTAACTTGTTGTACCACTCGTTGTATTCTTTAACCGTCATATTGTTTATACCTCACACCTTCGCCTCTTCATTAGTTGATCAGACTAATGGTTCATAATTGGTTTTACTTGAAATTAAAGCATTCCCGCAAGTAATTCTGTCGCTATCTTCCTCCTTGCTTGGAACGAACACTATAACATCCCAACCAGCCTTTACTAAAGGTCGCTCAAAATCTCTATAAACATCATAATCCGTGTATGATGTAGTCACATCGAATCCGTTTTCGACAGCAGATTTGGTTTCGTGGATTGGGGTTATCTTTACAATAAACTTTTCCTTGTCGAACAGCGAAGATAGCACGTCGGCGTCGAGAATAGTGTCTTTGGTTACGGCAAAATTCAATGTATATTTTCTGCCGCGAGGCATAGGTAACTTTTTAGCTAACTCAGAAATCTCGCCGAGACTCAAACTCATACCGTTAAACTGCTTATCTCTCTGTTCATCACTTGTACTATTGATGCTGAATTGTAGTCCGGCCTCGCCCATATAATTGTTATTTTTAATGTCGCACCACCGCATAATAAAGTTGTCGAGGTTCGTGTTCGACCTCGGAAGCATAGTAGATATTACCGGATGCACTGTATCAGCAACCACATGATGTGCAACAATCTGCCTCAGGTGATTGATCGCAAAGTCCAGAACTGCCGCATTAAATGTCGGTTCTCCCATCCGAGCGAAATGTACATTGAATCGCTCGGTGTGAATTATATCGGACTCTCCGTCAAGAATGGTTTCGATTTCATCACACAACTCAGCGAGTGAAGCGTTCCCATAGAACCCAAACTTAGGACAATCGCAAAACTGGCATCTCATGGGGCAACCCTTTTGAGTGCTTATTGTTGCGACCCACTTTTTTTTGAGGTCTACTGCTGTGTTTGCTACGCCGTTGATTTCTCTATGCAATCCGAGAAAATCCGCCTTAATGTTATTCTCTTTTCCGTAATCTCCCACAGTCAGAAACTCTAACCGTCGGTCGGTATCTACATATATTTTACCTGTATGCGTTTTAATTATCTCAAGCATAATCCCACCCCCAAATCAAATTACGAAAGAATCTGCAGCAAAACCCCTCGCAGCTCTAACCAACTGAGCTATTTGGTGAGGTCCAGGTAGTCTTTTTCTGAATAAGCTCTATTCTCACAGATCCACAGGTCTTCATCAAAATATCCTCCACATTCAGTAACGGCCCACATAAGAGCGTTTATCATCTGCATTACTTCTGTTTTACTGAACACAGCAAACATCTGATCTTCGTCGTAATCGCACGACGCAGTATCGACTGTAGACCAGTTACATTCAAGTATGTTGTCTCCTTCAAGTTTATCGTCAATGAACGGAAAGAGAGTAAGCTCACCATGCCATGAGCCATCGCCTCGGCTACCGGTCAGAATGTGAATATCGTTATATAAAATCATCGGAGTATACAGTGCGAATACTGTTCCGTTCGGCATTTTACCGAGCTCTTTTTTACTTACAATTTTCATTTATCTATTACCTCATAAAATATTGGTTTTATTCGTTTGGCAGATAAACCGAACCGACACGAACCTCTGTGACCTCCGGCTCATAATCTTTTTCGTAAACCGATGTTGTGATACGACCATAAAGCCCGTCTTCGTCTATGTGATAACATCCTACGAACCCATTCTCCTCTGTCAAAATCCTATATTCTTCCAGAACGGATTTCTTGAGGTATTCAACGGCCTCTTCTCGGGTGTCGAACAGGTAAACCGCGACATCGCTGTCAAAGTTATATGAGAAAATTACCGCGTAAGATTTCATTTTTTTACACCTGTAAATCCTTCCGAATCAAATTTTGTTTTATAATTCCATGTAAGTGATGATACATTCCCACACGGCACCGGCTAAGTCATCCTTTGAATTTATGACGAACTTACTTTTAAGCCAATTGATCTCTTCTTCTGAGAACGATATCTGGATTGTCATATTAACACCTCATCATTGCCGATAGCCTGCCGTAACAATTGTTCCACCCGGAGCCTGAACTCCTTCGGGGGGATTGATTCTCTCTTCTGCAATGCAATCACTCCTTTGTCAAAACTGATTTAATACAAATCTTCCGAGTACAGCTCAACGTCGTTGTGGTCTGTTTTGTACCACAGGGTCGAAGCGTTTAACTGGCCACACTCTCGTGCATGATCGTATGCTTCTTTTCTGTTGAGGTAACGTCCGTTCGTGCAAATGAAACCCTGCTCAATTACCTTGAATAATCTGTCGGTCGGAGTCCCAAATTCACGCAGAAAAGCAAACCCCTCGCCGTGCCTCCGGCAGGGGAGTATCAATGTCTTTGCCTCATTGTTTTGGTGGATTTCAATTTTCAACGCAGCACATAATACCATCCGCCTCACTCCCTCATAAAAGATTAGTTTTATTCAGTTACTTCTACATGTACAAAACGTTGATCTCCGCTTCAGAGAGAGGTTTAAAGGGCTTTTCCAAAAGTTCAAGCGCGTCGGCGCACCAAAAAAAGCCGCTATTGCTCAACGGCATGTCGAACCTGATGTGATATCTTTCATAGGGCAAAACATCGCTCTCGTACGCCTCGGTTATAATGGCTGTACAATTTCCGTATCCGACCATCTCCGGTATTACACCATTGAGTGTTTCGCTTTCCGCCAATTCAGCCATCCTTGATGGTGGCACGACTCTTACGGCATCGCCGACTGCGAATTTAAATGCCATCGTATATCACCTCAATTCAAACGTCTTCGCGCAAATGTTATACGCTTCTTGAAGATACCGAACTGCCTCCGGGGGCAACTCGCTTGTGTCACGTTCGAGCCATTGCCCTACATAGCCGGTCACCTCGTCGCAGGTAACGGGAAATTCTTCGTCATACAAAAACTTTGCATCGCACCCCTGACATTCCGGACGGTCTACCTCTCCGTTGGGACCGAGGTACTCACAATCGGGGCTGCAAGGAATACTTTTGTCAAGCTCGCAGGGCGACTGACAGTCGCAGCACTGCTGTCCGCACCAGTCTTTATGCATAACGCACCTCTCCTTCACAAAAAGTTGGTTTTATTATTTAATCTTTTTCCCTTTATGCTTACCGCGGAACGAAGTCTTTTTGTCAAACCCGTGGTTCTCTATCTTTTCTACATCTGTTATTCCGACAGACGCGATTCGCTCCGTAGAAGATTTTTCCAAAGAAAAGAATTCGTCAAACGACAAATAGATTTCCAGCGGGTCTATGAGAGGCGCCAATCCCGAGGCTTTAAGAATCGGGATGTGCTTTTTCACCCACTGACCGTTACCCAAACACACCTCGCAATCTTTGACGCTACCTATAACTCTGTAGTCGTTGGTATCTATTGCGCGCTGCAACGTGGGGGTCACTTTAAAGACAAGGTCCCGGTCAAACAGCCAATGCCTCTTGTCATAACTGTGATACTGGGACGACACACTCAGGCTGAAGTCAACAATATCGATTTTTATCAGTTCCCGTTTGCGGTCATAGTTCTTCCAGGTTGCCAGCAGCTCGGGCGTGTAATCCGTGATGCGGCGCAGGTAGGCGGACCCCATCGGGTCGGGCTCTCTGAAAACTTGAGCGAGAAAAAGCCAAAAACTGTTGCAGACTTGCAGAAGAATAAACTCATACTCTCTCGGATTACGCCAATAATCACAGAGATACCCACACATCATGTCCTTGGTCAAAAGATAGGAGTCGGTTCTGTCGAACGTGGTGGACTTGTCGGGATACGTGTTTTGAAGATAATCATAGAAGTCCGTGTTCTTATCAATAATGCGCATATCTTATATTCCTTCCGAGAAATTTCTATATCTACTCAGAATACGGTGATATGAGATCGTATAGCCAAGCAAGAGTATTGCAAGCTTCCTCTTTGACTTCCTCCGGCATACAATCATCGTCCCCCAAGTCGTCGTAAAGCATTGTCATCAAGTCAATATAGGACAATTCCTCTCTCTCCATTTGCGGTATCTTAACAGCCATATCGCTTATCCCCTCCTTACCATGTTCCTTTTGCATCTTGTAGGCAACGTTCACGCGCCCTATTGTGCAGTTCGAATTGGTATTCAACGTCCAGCATCATAGTGTCGTGCTGGGTTGGATGCTCCGTCATAATTAGAACCGGTTTATTCTTATACTCTTCAATTACGTAGGGTGTTAGGCCAGCATTCTTCCACGAATCGTCATCTTCAAACCACAACTCGGCGCATAATATGGTGTGGTTGTCGTTGGTCATCCACGCTCTTTTATACCCCTTGTTTTTAGCATCGGCTAATGCTTGAGCAAGTATCATTTTTCCCTCCATATTTGGTACGTTTTACAACGTTTTACAACCCTCAGGGTTGTAGAATGCAAAAAGTTTCCTTGTGCCACAAGGGTTCCAGGGCACGTCCTTAAAGAGAAATACCACCTCTGTATAGTGACAGACAAAGCGGCGTTTAAGGGCGCATTTTTCAATAAAATCTCGGGCTTCAGATGCCGATGCGGCAATATAAAATTCAGCTTTGATGCGTAATCACTCTAAACCCATGATTCTTTATAACGTCGTCATGATAATACATCTTAACGGGAGTTCGAGTTCGGACTCGTGACTCCTCGGAAAGAGGTAGTGGTGGTACTGGAGTGATACCCCAATATGTAGTGGGGTTTCGACCAACATAGCGTATGTTGCAAATTTCTCAGATGGGGTATCAAACGATACTCATCTTAACCTGCTGCATAATACGCTGGATCAGCCTCCATTTCCTCCCGACAAACCTGTACTTCCGCGTACCGCAGAAGCGCCGGATTTACGGCTATCCATTACGCATTTATATTATTTTTTTAATACGGATTCAAGTCAGCTTTGATTGCTGCGGGAATGTCAAGTCCAACCTTGTCGCCCACATATTTTACGATAGCGTCTATTTTACCGCCTTCTACCATTTTGTAGTAGCTACGCAGTCCTTCCATAGCGAGTATTTCGTGTCTATCCCAGGGCTTATTATTCTTCCTGTCCATAGCGTACGAGTGGAGCATCGCTTTGAACTCTCGCTTTTTCTTATGACCGACGGTGATTTCATTGTTGCCATTCAACATTACCCCAAGATTCCAGTTCTGACCGCTGGACGACCCGTACCTCGTCTTACTCTCATTTAACGAGAACGGAGTCTCAAACTTATTAAGCGTCTCTTTTATGAGATTCCTGACTTTCAGCTCGCTGAAGTCATATTTGCACGAGATTATGAAGTCATCGGCATATCTTGTGTAAACAAAGTGGCGTCTGTCAAAGTTATCCAGCGTTCTCGAGAGGGTATGATCTATAGGTATCATAAACAAGTTGGTGAGGGTAGGGGAGAGAGGCGTGCCTTGCGGGAGCGAACCGTTCAGAAACCCGAGAGACAGCGCCGTTCTGAGCGCCTCCTCTCCCTCTGCGGTCTTCAGCAAAACGCTGAACGGGAAAATCATCTTGAGCATCTTAATCGTGAAGTCCATTGTGGTGCTGCCGAAGAAGTTGCTCAAGTCATATTTAGCAAACCACCTGCTCTCATTTTTTTGGTGTCTCTTTATCGCATCCAGCGTACTTCTGCCTTTGATGTAAGCGAAAGCCGTGGTATGATACATTCCGTGAAACGGGTCGTTTTCAAAAAGATTTTTGAGAACGTAGAGCGCATTATGGAGTGCGTCGCACGGGGCGTCGATACGCCTGAACGAAGAGCGCAGTAAGAGGTCGACGTCCACAAGGGAAGTGTCGAACCCGCTTTCTTCCAGAGTTGCCATAACGGAGGTGTATGCTTCCATTTTTATTTCGACATCTTTCTCTGTCGGATGCTGGCTTATAACGGGTCTCAGGGCGGATGCAACGGCGGCGCACACGGCGCCGGACGAACATTCGACATATTTCTTTTGGGTATCAAACAGGTCTTTGAACACCCGTTTCATCCCCTTATTGCTTTTCGCTCTGTAAAACGTCGTGTACAGCGACTCCGGGTCGCACTCGCGAAGTTTCGCGTAGCTCCTGTTAAAGTTGCTTATGTGGCCGTAAAGCACGTCGTAAAGATCCCGCAAGTTTCGGAACTTTGGGGAGTTCGGGTCGTGCACCGTAGTCCTTGTACACGTATCGTTCTCAATAATCCGAGAAGGTTCCGGGTCGTCTGTGAAATACAGGTCGAATACCGACATCTGTTTTGTGATACTCGGCGCCGGTTTAGTTACGTAAATCATCACTGTTCTCCTTTCGTTATGTTGGGTGTCCATTGTAATCTGTGTAGTTTCTTCAGAAGCTTCAGCGAACCGTGCATCGGCGTGCCGCCTGAGCAGCAGTCAGGTCGGGCGTGCGCGGCGCATGGAAGCGAGCATGATTCTTCCTGAAAACCAGAAGGTAAGTCCTTGATGGAGGTGCCCTCGATGGAATCCGGGTTCAGACATCCGGAATAGGAGATGCTCCTGGGCTCTGGCTGCGGGCTTTCTCATTCCGGCAAATCGGCGCCTCCGCGAAACGCAAGAGGCTCTCCGTAAAATGGAGATATCCATTACAATGTGCAGTTATTTGCTTATTCGGTTGTTGGATTTTTCGTAGGTAATGCAGCCGGGGTCCTCGTACCAGCACCCGTTTTCAAAACGGAACCGCCAGTAATAGTCGTCTTCGCCGCAAAAATCAATCTCCGCTGATTTAAGTTGAATGGACTTTGATAGGTCAAATAGGGCTTTGAGCGTTGCTTCCTCGTGGTATGTTTCGTCATAGTGTACGACTTCTATTTCGCCGTCGTAAAAATGGACTTCGTTAAAAGCCTCTTCCAACATGTCTTTAAATCTGTCTTTGAGTGTGAGCGCTCCGACATTCGCAGCGGTTTTTATGACACCTGAACCGTGTGCATAATATCCCATTATCTCACCCCCTATCCTAAATAAGTTCCGATGACGTGTCTGAGGTGTCCGCGGTAATCAAAGTTTTGCGGGAGCAGGTTTTCGACCCCCTGGCGCACCTCTGCTATAACTTCCTGTATGTTGTTGTATGCTGTTGAGAATAGCGTCGGATATCTGCGCAGAGGAATCAGATACAGCACGTTACCTTCAAAAAGAACCCGGGTGTCGCTATCATAATCATCCCTTCCGTCGTCGAGGATCGCGAACGCCTCGCCGTAAAACTCGCTTGTATAATAACAATCGAGTTCCTCTTCGGCGTTGGCTATATCATCCCAGTCGAACTCTTCGACGTTGTTTTTCTTGAGGTTTCTGGCGACGTACCTGATGGCTGCATCGTCGATTAACAAACCGTATTCGTCTACGGCATAGTTACGCATACTCATATCAAATTACCTCATTGTCACGGAAATTAACCGCGTTTCTATCGTGTCGGGCTCAACACTTACGGCATATTCCGCCGCTTGATTGAGCGCGTCTTCGGGGGAATCTGCTTCGACTGTGATATTTTTGGTCTCAATGACCCTGATTTCATACTCGCTCATCGTTTCCGCCTTTCAAATCAGAATTTTATTTCCAGCGCGACGATGTTTCCATCTGCATCTGTGTACGAATAAACCGGATAACATCCGTCTCCGCAGCCGGATTGTGTGCAGAACCCTTCGTCCGTAATCAGGTAGTCTTTTGCGTGTATCTTGTCGCAGAAGGCAAACCACTCGTCGCCATCATAGTCTGGTTTATCCTGATAGAAGCCCGCCAGACCTGCATCAACGCCTATCTCGCCGACAAGTTTTGCGTCTGATTCGTTGGTCAGTTTGCCGTCAAGGTAAATCCCACATGCAAACACACGCTGATAGCTATGACGCTTGTCATCGATGCCGATGTAGTAATCTCTGCCTTTCCACGCAACGCATTCGTACTCGCCAGGTTTGATTTTAAGACCTTCAATGGTACACCACGTTCCCGCGCTGTAGCAGGGGTCTGTTGCCGTGACCGGACGCTCGTCGAAATAACGTCGCCCGACGTGGACAGGGTGCAGTTTCATCTTTTACCGCCTCGCTTTCCTTCAAAATCAAAAATGAGTTTCAGAATATCGTCGAGGTTATAATCGACGCCCTCGTCGAGCGTGAACCAGTCGACGTCAATGAACGCATCTTCCGAAGGCATATAGACCGTCGGCGAGATTTCAACCGAGACGTGACCGACAGGGTCTTCTGTGACCATCAGACACATCGAGACGACGTTCCCGTAGTTATCGTCGTGGAAGAATTCGACGGTTCCGTAAGGTTCGGGATACTCAAAAAAGAACTCGGTGCGTTCGTCGGGGTCTCCGAAGTGGAAACATTCCTGGGATCTGCAAAGTGATAAATCCAGCATATATTTGCCCTCCTTTTTCCCCTCATCAAACAGGAACAAACGTCTCTTGTATCCTATAGCTTAGCCATGCGCGGTTTTCGTCGGCTTTCTGCCGTTTTTGTTTCGCAAATTTCTTTGCCTGTTCTTCGGTGTCGAACGTATAGCTTGCGACAAGCTCATCGTTAACCCCCTGCAGACCGGGACAATATTCAACAACTACATACTGTTTCTTGTATAGCATTGTTTGCCTCCCGAAAACTGGTTTAATACAAATTTTAGAACGCTGTGAGCGTGAAGTTAAAGCCGTCTATGATGACCATCTTCTTCAGCCCCTTGTCTTTGACGAAGTTGAGGAAGTTATCGACGCCGAGTGCGCAGATAAGTCGCACCGTCGTCGCAACTCCGAGAACCGTACCGCAGGCGGACACCGGAACGGCGTCCTCCGCGTCCTCATCGGAAAACTCCATACTCCTCATCAGGTTTTCCCTCTGTCTGAGGTCCGACCAGTCCGCCGCGAAGTGCTGCGCGGACTCGAGAAGTGTACGGAAATCAAACACGGCTTTGACATTCGGCGAAGCCATATGCTTTTCACAGAACTCACGCCTTATTTTGACGCTATCGACTGCGAGAAACACATATCCGCTGACAAGTTCGCCCTGCCAGCCATCCGGCTTGAGCTTGATATCGTTTTTTGCCTCGGGGTTGATGTCGAGAATCAGGTCTCTGAGCGCCTCGACCTTAGGTTTGCCGACGTCCTGCTCTCTGAACATCTGGTTGACGATGTTTTTGCTTTCGACCTTATCAAAATCCCACAGAGTGAACTTTGTGAGCCCGCATCTTGCGAGATTTTCCGCGACCGTCGAACCGACTGAGCCACAACCGATGATGTGGATTCTCTGCCTGACGCTTTCAGGCTGGAAATATTCGTAACTTTTGTTCAGATCCATCTTTTACCTCCCGTAATACGGCGAGACTCCCTCGTCGTACCATTCTTCCCAGCCCAACTGACCTGCATAATAGTCGTCGAGCGAACTGTACTTGGTCGTCTTACTTTCGATATATTTTTCCTGCTTTTCAGTCTTTGCGGGTTTAGACGGCTTGTCTTTCCAGTATGAGGTCTTCGAGGGTGTGGTATATTTTTTCTCCGAGATGAGTTTTTCGGAGTCGGCAAGGAACTTTTCGATGCCGATATCGTCCATTGAGACGTTTATCACTATGTCGTCATCTTCGAACAGGATGTTCTTTGCCATATCGTATATCCAGATATTGCTTTCTTGCTGGCGGTTCCAAATCATAAAGATGTAGAACATCTTCGGAGTGACCTGGGCGAGCAAATCGCGATAATAATCTTTGTCTGTCGACGACGGCGTCGTACCCATATCGACGTGTGAATGCCCCTGCATACGCAAATCACATTTGACTTCCGGCGGAAGGGACATAATCCATTCGCCGTACCTTTCCTCGTCGGCATCGACCGTCGCTCCTGATACTACCTGAGGATACACAAGGATGTCATAAATTTCGTAGATGTCGTCGTCGGGGTTTTCTGAACGGCGTGCGAGACCGTGCCAGGCGACCTCTTTGCTGTTCTCGCGGATAATCGCCTGCATTTTGTTCCACGCGAGTTCCGTGAACTTAATCGTTGCCTTTCTGCGCTTCGCCGTCAACGACCTTTCAAACGAGATTTTTCCGCCGGCGAAGGACTGTTTGCCGAGGTACTCTTCGAACTCTTTACACAGTTTCGCTTTGTCCTCATCTGTCAGTCTGATCCTTTTGCTCATTGTTTAACCCTCACTTTCCGAGATATTCAAGAGCGCCTTTCCTGTCGACCGCGGTTCCGTCGGGCAGAATAAACGCCTTTGTTCTTTCGAAGATGGTGTCGCACCCCCACATTTTCTGCATAAACTCATCCATAACAACATAGTCGGAGAAGTTAAGATTTTCCGCGGATGCGATACACTGCTCTATAGCCGGGATATATTCATATTTTTCAAGCGCACGCTGGATGACCGGACGGTGTCCGTCGATACAAGCGTGATGATATATATGCGGATTCGGCATGTAGTTCGGATATTCTGCCGGCAAATATATTCCGCTGTGAGCGTCGACATAAAACCCGTTCAGCGAAAATCTTCCGAAGAAGTTCAGCTTTATCGTGCGGTCGAGGAATATCGCCGCCATCAAATTTTCTATTTCGTCTGCCGTCGTGTCGCCTGTATCGCTGTAATACTCGTCATTATCTTCGTTGAAGTACAGGTTGCTGTCCTGGTTGCGGATAAGTTCTTCTGCATAATCCTCGTCGTAATACGTGACGGGTCCGAAGCAGTCGAACGTCAGCAGGCCGTCCTCCAACGATACAAACTTTATCGACGGGTTTTTGACAAAGTAATCGGCAAGCGATCCGTCGTCGTTCCCCTCGCGGATTTTTGCACTCAATCCGAACAGTTTCGCATCAAGCGTCTCTTTTTGCTTCATATAATCTGCGATATCTTTCCACAGTCGGGTTATTGCATCTTCGATGTTTGTCAGGTCGGCTTTCGTTGCATTCCGCTGTCTGCGCAAACCTGAAGTGGCGAACGTGCTAAGGACATCACGCATATACCCGCTCTCCATATCGTATCCCTCTGCGAGTTTACGCAGGGCGGCGACATAATCAGCCGAACTGTCGTGGAGCAGCGAGTCTCTCAACGCACACTCGTCTTCGCTCAGTCCGTCCTTAGGATTGTAATACCACGGGAAGCACACGAGGGCCGCGCACTGGTAGTAGTGATATCTTGACGAGTCGTTCTTGTCTGCGAAGAACAGAACGCTCTTCGTTTCTTCGCACACAAAACATCTGACGTTGGCGCAGGTTGCGAAGAATCCCCGGATTTTTTCGATTTCCTTGAACTGCGGATGCTTCTCAAGGAAATACTTTGCAAACTCCGCATACCCGTCGTCTGACTGAGATGTGCCTATGTAGTTGAACGTGTTGTGATTGGGCGTCCAATCTTCGCCAAAGCCTCCTTTCAGGTCGGCGCACGGAAACCCGGATATAAAGGCGAATCTCAGCGTGTCGCCTTCGGGCATTCTTTTATCGAGCATCGCTCTGAGTGTCGCCACGAACGTCGTGTCATTGCATTTGCCAGCGTCGCCCCATATTCGTTCATTGAAATAACTGTCAGGCGCGGGACCGCTGAAGGGTGTTGTTGTCAGATAATCCCGAAACACTTTTCAATCCTCCGTTTTTTTGTTCATTTAGAGGGTAACCGGAATCGAACCGGCTTTGCCGCATCCTGCACCCCCATAAAACCGCCCTTGCGGGCGGTTGTTTTTTTACGCGTTCTTCGCGTTGACGACGTTCATCAGGTGAATGTCGCCGTCGGTGTAGCCGAGTTCTCTGAAGGTCTTTCCGAGATCGTCTCCTCTGATGGACATACCGGTGATCGTCCACGAACCGGAGTAGATGTCGAATCCGGTCGCACTCTGGTACTCTTCGAGAACCGAGATGACGGTGGTGTCAGCGGACTTAACGACTGCGGGCTGAGTGTCGAGCGTGGTTCCTACGATAATTCTGAGCATGATATGTTCTCCTTTTTAATAAAAAAATTTTTTTGTTGAGGTAAAAGACGGGCGGTGTGTCACCGCCCGTCAACGTTCGAAGAGCCGGGTATCGCTTACGCGATAACCGTGACTCTCTCCTTGAGCGACGCGATTTCGTCGGCGATAGCCTTGACGGTATCGGGGATACCAGCCTCGACCTTGTCGATTTTGCTGATAACCGCGCCGTAGCGTTCGACGACGTAGTCGGTCGCGTCCATCTCAGCCGGCTTACCGGCGATGGACTCGGTGATGCAGGCAAGTCCGGAGCCGTCGTTCAGTTCGGAGTTGAACACAACACCGTAGTTCCCGACCTCTCCCTTGTTGCCCGTGGCGATAACGAAGAGCTGATTGCCTTCGTCATCCTTGAGCGTGAGTGCGTCCGGACGCGCCTTCTCGACTTTCTTGAGATCCTCAAGTTTCTGAGAGGATACGATTACGGCGGCGTCCCCAGCGATCACTACTTTTGACATTTGCATGCCCTCCTTAAAAAATGTTTTATATACTCACCTTGCGGTGTAGTATTTGATTTCTGCCGAGCCGAGTTAAACAATGGAGAACTGGCACAGTGAAACACCCTAAAACAACCGCTTATGCGGCTTGAGCCCGGCAGCGAAGCCACCCTACCGTGAGCCGCGGACGCGGCGGGCGGCGGGTATTGTCGGATTCTGACCAGCAAAACTGACCTTGCGAAGTTTTCGTTCTGCCGACCTCATCCTTCTTTCGTCGCGGCGAAGTATAACGCCGCAAGCCCAGAGATGTATTGCTCTGCGCCAGTTTTCGCGGTTGTGCGAAACCCAGTCGATTGTAAACGCAGCCAGCAAAAAAGCCGCCATCATTACGAAGTAACTGGCGACTATCTCGTAGATTATCTCTTTCATTTTTCATCCTCTCCGTATAAATTATCGGGGTTGTTGGGCTCGAAGTTCGAATCCGCAGGCTCAAAACACCGCTCATCCCAGAAACACTCCGAAGCTTTGCAGCCTCCGAGTTCGTCCGGATAGGTTTCAATGTAGTATCTGGGATACTCAACGGGTGTTGAGTAATACTCGTGTGTGGTGGTGTCGACCCTGGTTATTACCGCTTCCATTCCTGCGAAGTTGAGCATTCCGTCGATGATACAGGCGTTCCCACCGATCATCCGTAAAGACTGACGATCAATGATTCTTACGCTGTCGCCCTCGCGGAATTTGGGTTCGTTCATCACTCAGTCACCCCCTCTACCACAATTAACGTACAGCGCTTGCCGTATTTGATTCTGTTGGCGAACCGGCGTGCGAGAAACGGGGAAGAGAATCTCTTCGTAATTTGCACGCCCCGTTCGTTCAAGAAAATCACGCGAAAAGTTCCATCCATTTCCCCTTCTCCTTTCGTTATCTGTATAAATCTGCGATTTTGTCTTCGTCGGCGTTAAAATTCGGTGCCGGCATTTCAAAAGCGGTGTAATAGTAGTTCCAGGGGTCTTCTTGTATATGGAACCAACCATAACCCAGATAGCTGCTTGTGCCTGCGATTGTAACCTCTGTGCCAGCGATTCTCCTCATTGCTTCGTTTGGTGCGGTTTCGCCGGGGAGCACCGGCTTTAAGTACACCCTTTCGCCGGGCTGTAAATGCAACCTTGGATCGTCCAACGGCATATAATCACCTCGTTTCTTTTGTAGCTTTTTCCGCAGCTTCTGTCAGCACTTCGAGCGGGTCGAATTCAGGTAAGTCCCCGTCGTCGTAAAGGGCGGAGACCATTTTGTCACTTTCGGGGGTAAAGGAGGCGGCAGGTTCGAAAATCAGCTCGTTCCAGTACCACACCCCCGGGTCTACCGCAAACGCATGGTCGTGTTCGACAAAGTAGTTATTATATGGTGCGATTTGTTCGCCGTTGTGACGTACATTTGTCGACGAGGAGCGCTTTCTAATCGTAAGCGATTGCCCAGCGAGCCTTTTCATATCACGTACAACCCCTGTGCCGCTAAACTCGCGGTAGACCCTTTCTATCCAGTCTGCATCGCGAACGACCACTTCGTCTCCCGGCTGGAGTTCCGGTGTAATCGGGTCGGGAATGCTTATCCCCCTACGTTCGATTGCCAAATTATTCGCCTCCTTTTGTTTATTTTTTTATGGGTGCGGAGGGAGTCGAACCCCCGTTAAATTCCCGTGACAGGAAGTCTTCCGAAGCACACCCGGAAAGGACGGCGGGGCTCGTTTGAGCCCCGCCTTAGGAAAAATGAAGCGACAAACGATTGTCGCGATGCCGGTGTGATTAGTTAAACAGTTTATCGACGGCAGCAGAGGATTGCGCTTCGAACGGTTCTTCGACGTGGTGTAATCGGGTAGGTATTAACCATTTCCTTGTCCAAAACCAAGTCCGGTTATCTACATCCAAATGGTAGCGGCAGCCATGAAATGTCTCCACAATCTTTGCCCTTCGCCCGGCGTATTGTTGCATTATTTCGGCACAATAGATAAAGCCGTGTTCATCTTCGCAGCTTTGCAACTTGTCTGCGCTGGTGATGATAACTGTGTCGCCGACTTTGAACATGCAAATCCCCCTTTCAAATCAGCGTTTTATATACCATAGACTTCGAGGATGTCGGAAAGTGACCGGTATTCTTCGTTGGAAAGACCGAAGATTTCCAGATAACCCCGGTTCCAGCAGCAATCTATTGTTATGCCATCCGCATCATAGATCGTTTCCATAGGATCGCCAACCACATTCCTTGTGTCAAAGGTCTGCATTCCGACGATACCCCTTGCCATTATGAACGCTCTTACTTTTTCAATTCTTTCGGTCAGATTATTCGTTCCGACTATCATATTACTCACGCTCCTTTTTCATGAGAAGGAGCCAAGCCCTATAGCGATGAGCCCGACCCATACGGCGATTCCCATATAAACGATGATGTTTATCATTTCCTTATTTCCTTTCCATTTTTAAAAATTCAATGGGGATCCAAACAGCTTTGAGATGGTCACTGACGCAATGGGTGTCGTTTAAAGCATGGGATTTCGCCCAACGTTCAGCCGACTTGACGCGGCGGAATCGCCTGAGAACCGTGGGGGCGTCTGGGTCGCCCGTCTGGACTTCCCATTTACGCCGGCACCACACTTTGTAGTCGTGATATTGTTCGAGGAAATCTTCTACTTTAACCTCATCGCATGGGTTAAAGTATCTGTTGTTCGCTATCAGCGTGTCAACCAACAACCTCGGATTATCGTCGTGGTAAGCCTTGAAAATCATACGTTCAAACGGGATATCCCAGTATGGATTTGTGTACACATCCGGGTCGCTTAGATACAGACGGTAGTCGTCCGGTATGCTTATACGGGACTCTCTGATTTCAAAAACCGTGAGTTGCGGAAGAACCGCGACTGCGCGTCTTAATTTGCGCGCTAAAGCCCGTGGGTAGTATGCGGATTCGATTTCGTCATTATTTAATTGGATTTTGCTTTTTAATTCCAGACGAATCACGCCTGAATCCCGCCAGTAGTGTCCGTCTTTTACCTCTTCGCTATATCGCGGTTCGTGGAAGATTCTCCACACTTCTTGCAAATCCATACTCATTTTTCCGTTCCTTTCGTTCGTTATATAAGCGGCAAAAGCCGAATATAATCAAAAATGGCTTGTTATCGCACAGCAGCCCCAAAGCGCTTGAAGATCCCGCAGGTCACCACATTCTTCAAGTGATGCGCGACCGCCCTCTGTATCGCCGCAAAAACCGGCGCGGACACAACTCTAAGCGGATATGCGGTCGTAAAACCCACTCTTGTGTCCGTAAATTTAGGAGTTAAACCCGAAAGCATATAGAAAAAGAACGCCGGAAACCCGACGCCCTTGAAATTGCGTTTTTATGTTCAGTTATTTCCCAGCCTTTTTGCGGAAAACATCGGGTACATTGAGTGATAAAACCACGCGACCATCGGTTGTTGCGTGTAGAGAAATCGCGCAAGCATCTGACAAAACATCTGTCAGACGGGCAATTTGTTCGCGCTTAACCCACAGCAGCTCGAAGGATATTGTTAAACCCCCGACGCATTCTTTCGGGATTAGGCGCGTTTCCTCGATTACCCTGTCGTCTTCGTCGAGTAAATCCCATATTGTAGTCAACACCCTGATGAATATGTTGAACTGTGGCGGATTTACCTCAAAGTCATCGTCGTCTCGTGACGCATAAAAACCCTCGACTGCGTCCCATATTTCACGGAACTCCTCGTAGTCTTCTTTGGTAAAGCTTTCGTCGAAATCTGCTGGATTAAAAGCCATAAAATTCCTCCCTAAATAGTATAATTTGGGTGATTGTATACGACAAACCCATTATACCATTTGGGCGGTGGTTAGTCAAGCAAGAAACCCAAGCCCGTACTGCTCAAGCGCACGCTGGCAACAAAAATCCAGATGCGGATTTGAATAACCGAGTGTTAAAATCGTTATCCGTTCGTAAAACTTTGCGACAATTTCCCGCGCCTTGGAAACCGGCATTTTGTTTACCTTTTTCCGCGCTTCATAAATCGAGATGTCCGTGTTGTCGCACCCACCGATGATTTCCAATAGTATTTGATTTGCCATATCACACTCTCCCTTTGGCAAAAGCCCTTTGATAGTGATTTGTTCAGTACAATTCGCGTTACCCACCCCGCGCCTCATGGCGGCTTGTACTATGCGGGGCTACCGGGTAAAACCCGGCACACAAGGAGAAAGAATTATGAAAAACCCGATTAGTGGGATAGTTGCGATGCGTCGATTTCCCACGCGTTATATGTCGCGCGGACGATTTCGTCGTCAAAAATCTTTTCAGTGCCTCGCGTATCGAAGGTCAGGGTAACGACATCGCCGAATTCCCAATCCTCAATACCCTCGAACTCCCAGATATTACCCGCCGAATCCGCGCATATCACGGTATCGTCGGTAAAGTTAAATCCGGTTATTACTGCGGTGGTTGCCCGGACATTCTCAAAAACCTGAGCAGTATCAGGTTTGGACTGTGCCTTATCGTCAATCGTTCCTCTGACGGTAAACCCAGTCATAAACACATTGAACACAAGGGCGATTAGCCCGAGCACAATAAAAACCTTGTCGGCTATATCCAGTTTGCTCATAAGAAAACCCTGCCTTTCATCACCGCGTTTCCCGCATTGTACTCCTTTAAGGAAACCCACTGCTCACTGTGCCGAGATTTCGTCAGAAACCACCCGAGTCTGCTTACCGCCTCGCCGGTTTCAAGATTTATCAGAGTGGGCGTCATATGATTGATTTCAAAAGCCCAGAGCAATTTCCGAATTTTTTTCAAGAAGCCCTCCTTTTTACAGCACTACCTATGTGTTTGCCCGTGAGATAAACCCACGGACCATTACGCCGTTGCGAGAAAATCCTGCCCAGTCGAGTTGTAACCTCGCCGGTTTCAAGGTTGATTATCTCCGTCATATTTGGGAAAAGCTTGTGCTGCAAATCCCAGGATATTCCCCGGAACATTTGCCAGATTCTTCTCATCAGATCACCTCACACGGTTCATACTGAACCCGAAAAACCCACATTGTTTCGGTAGGGCGTTCCATTGTTACGCCGACAGGGCGAAAACCCTCGTGATTACTTGCGCAGTCAGCCTTTTCCTTTTCGAGATAGTGGGCGACAAACCCGTCTATGCGGTTCAGCATCTTATAAATCCGGGCATAAACCCTGCGATTTCTGCCGATTACCACGCACAGATTTTCCGGTCTACTCTTTTTCATTTTTTCCTCCTTCCGTATGTGTTCCTGATCCGCATTACCATTATCTGTATGACAACGCATTTTACGGGAAAAACCCAGCCAGTACAATCAGCGTTACCCACTCCGCGCCGCGTGGAGGCTTGTACTATGCGGAGCATCAAGGGCAGGGTCAAAAAACCCTGCCCAATTCTGAAAAACCCTACCGATTAGACTTTTTTGCAGATGATATCGAACCCTTCGCCCGTGAGCACATCGTGCAGAATTCCGAGCACGACGAACCGCATCGTTGCCGGATTGATCGTGACGAGCGACCTGCCATCCTTGCCCGCCTTCGTGTTCGCATTGTAGACGAACGCCCACTGCGCATCCGTAGCCTCGAAATCCTTTTTGACCGGTATCATTGACTTGATGACCGACGTCAGGCACTCCGTGCCGTTCGACCCATCGAGCTTGACCTTGCGCGCCTGTTCACTCATCTTGATGCCATCCTTGACCGTCTGCGCATCCTTGCCGATAGACTCGGCGATGGCGGCGACGATGAGCACCTGAAGATTGGCGACCTTGTGCATCCAGAGCGGGTCAACGCCGATGCCAGCGTTACGGCGCTTGTGCAGGCGCAGGATGTCGATCGGTCTGAAAGTGTCTTCGAGAACGCGAGGGAGCGTGACTCCCTTTTCTTTCGGATCCCGGACCGTGATAGTGGGACGGCGCAGTTTGCGCGCGGCGGCAGCCATCGGATCTTTCTGCGCGAGCAGTTCGTTGAAGACTTCGGTTTCGGCGAGCACATCATATTCGGCGATTTTTTCCTTCATTTTTTCGTCGAGTTTCTGCATCTCGTCAGTTTCGTTGAACTCCTTGCATTCGTTGTATTTTGCGACGAGTCCTTCGATTTCGGCGTACAGCCTTTCCTTTTCGGTGAGAGACTTGGTCTCAGCGACCTTTTTGGTGTCACCTTTTCCTTTTGCCATACTTTTCCTCTTTCCGCCTTTCGGCATTATATTATTCACTCGGCGAGCCGAGGTGAATTCAAAAATGGCTTGTTATCGCACAGCAGCCCTAAAGCGCCGAGTTCACCCGAATAGGTCTTATTCGGGCATAACCACATCCTCGGGATGCGCAACCGTTTCCGACGATCTATTCGTCGGGCGATTAATGTACCGCGAACAAAGGGTCGCAAACTGTTTCTGTGTTTCTGCTGTATAGGCGGCGGCGGCAGTTTGCTGTCGCGCCCTGCGCCCTGCGGCGTGCCGCTGTATAGGCGGCGGCGGCAGTTTGCTGTCGCGCCCTGCGCCCTGCGGCGTGCGCCCTGCGGCGTGCCGCTGTATAGGCGGCGGCGGCAG